>Ga0209494_1000976_pt1 | contig 12860 bp, 4 predicted proteins | sample EN1Hudseemescosm_FD_184628 | JGI IMG/M metagenome (GOLD analysis project Ga0209494, IMG submission 184628) | Methane-oxidizing microbial communities from mesocosms in the Hudson Canyon - EN1B Hudson Canyon (SPAdes) (version 2) | ecosystem: Environmental > Aquatic > Marine > Cold seeps | place... | reverse complement strand
CATTACTACAGCTCCATGAAACCTCTCCTTCTGCAACATTATTTACAGAATCATATAATGTTGCTACAAAAGTTAGAACTTCATCAGCAGTCATAGAATATTGTGGAGATGTTACCTCCATTCTTGTTGGAGTACCTGCTTTCATTATCACTTCATCATCTAAGGACAATACAGCGATAGGCTGCAATACTTGAGTAAACAATAGTGATAGAATAAAGAAAAATATTAATTCCCTATTTCTTGCACTATCTTGCATACTACCACCTGTAATGGAAGACTCAACAATCAGTCAACCCATTGTTCCCAATCAGCGTCACCTTGTTGTCGATACCACCAAGTTCCAGCTTCATCTTCCCACCACTCGGTTCCTTCGTCATCAACACGATAACTTTCATCTTTGGTAAAATCAGTTTCCTCTGGTTCGGGCTCAGGCTCTGGAGTTGGGGCTGGACCGGCGGGACCTGCGGGACCGGTTGGACCGGCTCCACCACCGCGAGTAGGTTTCCTTCTCTCAGCGATTGGCTCATCATCCTCATCGTCATACTCATCTTCTTCGTCCCATTCGTCATCATTTCCAGTTATTACCATCTTCAAAACAATCAGTAGAACAATACCAATTGCTGCTGCCAAAAATGCTCCAACATAATACAAAATACCGCCTGCCTCAAAGAATCCTTCAAGTGTTCCAGTTACTGTGAAAGTTCGCTCTTCATTCACCTGTCCTGAATTTACTGTAATAGATTGGCTGCCTTCATCAAGAGTAATAATTCTCCAAACTCCATCGCCTTGATTGAGCACTTCTGCCCTACCCGTTGAATCAACAAGTGTGCTAGGAGGTACTGGAATCTCATTCCAATACTCATCATATGCTGTCACACTAACAGTAAACTCTCCAAGTTGCTCAATAACTTCACTTGAAAGTTCAACCTTTAGATGTGCTACAATTCTCTTTGCACTAACTGCTAATTCTATTTCATTACTAACAGTAAGAGAACTGCTATATGTCAATATATGTGGACCTTCAATTCTTGCTAGATAAGTATAGACTCCTTCTACAGATGTTGAATTGATATCGTGGGCTACTCCATTATTTTCTTGCCATTCAACATTTTGTGGGAATGTATTTCCGTCACTATCAGTTCCAGTAATCGCTATTGTGATTTCATATCCTGCTGTTGCAGTATTTGCATCCTCTGTTGCGTGCAGACTTACAGCTTGGCCATGATGAACCGTAATACTCACATAATCGGTAACTTCGTATCCTGAATCGCTAAGATTGGTTGCCTTAATTGTATAGTTTCCAATACTACTAGCTTGCCAACGCATATTATTTGCTAACAATGTATCAGTAATGTCGGTTTCTTCGCCACTTGATTCAGCGATAATCAACCATCTGAGAATATTTGTATCTATTGGATTTTGATCATCATCATATAGTTCTACAGCGAATTCAATCCAGTCATCTGAAGTTAAATCATATGTTCCAGATGTTTCATCATCACTACTGATTGAACTCAAATCAATATTTGTTAGAACACCATGAGATACTGTAGCATTTATTGAAATTTCATGAATCATATTTCCATCATAATAAGCCGCAGTTATTGTGTATGGAGATTCTGAAGCATGATACGGAACGAAAGTTGTTTGATCATTTACCAACTGTTCTAATACACTTTGGTCATTCCAAAATGCATGAGAAATGGACCAATTCGCAGTGATTGTCCAACGATTACCTTTTGCGTCAATTGCCTTGACCTTAACCTCTAATGTTTCATCAGCAGTTAGTGGAATCATTTGCCAACTAGCATCTTCAGAATCAACAATCAACACCAATGTATTAATCGCCCCTTCCGAAACTGTAATTGTGATTTCTGCATATACAGATTCATACTTCGCTTGTAACAACTTGGCACCTCTTGTAACTGGATCCCAAATCGCAGGTGCTCCAGCGCTCAATTGTCCATCTGCAATCTTTGTCCAATTTTCACTTGGAAGTACAACTGTCAATCTATTTCCTCGTACATCTATTCGTGTTGTGTTGATATATACGCGTTCATCAGCAGTGATTTCTGTTGAAGAAATTGCGAGTTCAAGACTCTGCATCTCTCCATGACCTACTGTAATATTTAACTCAGCAGATGCTCCAGAAACCGATGTCAGGGACAATGTCCATGTTCCTAAGTGGTCTGGGAAATATTGGTTATTTAATTCACTGTAATTACCATCATTAGTACTCCAAGATAGCAAACCGGCATGTGTTTCGTTCAAAACATTACCATATTGGTCGTATAGTGTATGAGTGATATCACACCATTCTCCAGCAGGTACTACTCCTTCACAACCAGATAGTTCGAAATATGATGGAATTCCATTACCAACTGCAATTTGGACATAAACTGATTGCGTGCCCCATGTTACAGTAACAGTTTGAGCACCAGAAGCAAACGGATAGAAGACATTTCCATTTACTCCACCCATTGTTCCATTTGAAGTAGAGAAGGTGATTAATTCACCTGCAACAACATTACCAAATTGGTCAACAACTGCTGCAGTGATTTCCAATGATTCATCCGATGTTATTTGACCAGTTAATGGTGTTACATCGAGAGTTGTTGGACTACCCGGAGTAACTGTAATTGATTCACTAGTACATATCAAACCAAAACAAGCAGTAATGGTGTGTGTACCAACGCCCCTAGGAGTAAACAGGCCGAAGGAATCCATGCTTCCATCACTAGAACTCCAAGTTACTGGTGCGCTTATTTGTAATGCTTGGTGATTATACGCTTGATGAGAGAAACTGAATGTTGTATCTGCATCGGTCGTAGGTGCTGTTGGAGAAACAGTAATACTAGTGACATTTGTAGTATTCAACTGTATTATTGGTCTCATAGAAGCGGTCATATATTCACTCGAGTACATATCCAATGTTAGGTCACCTGCATTTGGTGTTGCAATGAGAATCCATTGGTTATCATTGTCAATTAACATTCCATTAACCCCAATATCGAACCAAATCCACCCTGTTGCAGTGGATGGAAGTGTCATTGTAGTAATTGCAGTAACATCATAATCAACACCTGCTTGAAGACCTGGACTACTCCAATTTGTACCTGGAGTTGATTGATTCCATGAAGAAGCAGATTGGCTCCAGCCGGATGATATCATTCTGTGCACTGAAATATCCAATGTTGATGCTCCACCTGATGCAGAGATTGATGCAATGTATAATCCAAGGCTTGCAGAGTGAATATTTTGGAATGGAGCAAATGGAATCTGGGAGTTATCTAGTCCGATTATCGCCCTACATTTTGCATTTGCAACCGAATCACATCCAGTTCCAATACTGAGGAAATCAACATCTCCTTGATTGATACTAGGATTCGCTTCACTAAGTGTTCCATCTCTAATATTGGTGTGTCCAAATTGTAATACTTCGTTTCCAGTTTGGAAATCATAAGTGAAGGTTAAGTCTTGATTGTCGGTATGCGATGGATCTCCAATTGCGAAAGACCAACGAGGTGAAGAAGGCCCAGGAATTGTTTGGTTAACACCTTGAACCCACCATGAAAACACATCACCAGCATCTAGAACATTGTTGAAACGGAATGTTGTTCCATTGATGTATGAACTTTCCCAAGACTTGTATTTGTAAACACCAGTTGAATTGGCAATGGTAACAATATATCCGCTTGCCCCAGTTACTGTGTTCCAAGATAATACTGGATTAGATTGACTTTGAAGAATTATTTCACTGCTATCGTATAATACGCTACCATCGAGTGGGAATTGAAGTGATGGTTGGCCTGGAGGAATTATTCCGGCTGTGTTGTCAACATAATCTAGAATCAACTGTGGACGACGTGATTCATTAGTGCTATAATCACTTGAGAAGAAACGATGAGTTGTTCCCGGAGTACCTACTACCTTCAACATGACTGACATCGTCATATTGCCATTGGCAATATTTGACTGAGCTAAACTTGTCAAGTCAAATTCATACCAGCCATTTGGCGGCATTAGTGTAAGAGTAGTGCGTGTTAATTCAGAGGTAGAACAGGATGGGGCATTATTCCAAGTAGCACTAGATTCACTAAAAGAGGAACAGGCATGTGCAGAAATTGTCGATGATGTAGTTCCAATTACTTGCTCTCTCCAAAGTTTGAGTACCATTGATGTAGGGGTCATAGCCGCAGGCCATGGAATATCTCCCAACTCAAATTCAAGAAGGATTCGGCTTTCACCAGTTCCAGATGATGTTGTTCCTAAATCAAGAGTAGTGCTCGACCCTTGGTTGCTAGTAACTGTTGATTCCAGTTCCACATCAGGTACATCTGGCAATAGTCCACTATCGGTGAAAATAGAGCCTCGTGACAATATGACTGTGTGATTACCACTGCCGTCATCGTATCCAATAGAATCTGGAGTCCTATAACTGTGGACATCAGACCATTCACCAATGCGATTATTTTGGTCTGCTCTAACGCGCCAGTAACTCCATGCATCATCAAAAGTGTTATTGAAAATTGTCAATGTATTGCTAGTGGAATTGAAAGCTGAATCAGTTCCGTTCAAGTCGTTCATACCGTTACAGGTAGCAAAAAGCATACGTGGATCATCAGAACCACAACCAAACCAACGAGTTTCATTATTTTGTAGCCCAGTCCAATTAAGAACAACTTCACTCAAACCAGAAGGTCTAGGAGTGCTAGTATCCCATAATGTGGTTCCAAATGCAGGTGATAATCCAGTTGATGCTGAAGGAATCCATGGTGCTTGTTCAGAGTAAGTGAAATTAATTCTTGGCCTGCTATCAACATCAGTTGATTCACTACTATGTAATGCATATGAACCCATCGCGGTAGTACCATCTTCCTCACCTTGGAGAATTAGAGAGATTGTACTTTGACCATTATGAATTGCTGCTTGAATCGCAGCAGTCAGGTTCCAACTGACTGTGTCAGTAGAAGAACTAATCCATTCACCTTCTGAAAATGGGATGTCGCTATCACCACTCTGATGTGCACCTGGTGCTATCCAGTTTACTGTAGCTGAAGAAGCGGCCCATTGAGAATATTCATTCCAATTAGTATTCATTACTGATACTGAAGTATATACTGAACCTGAACCTGAAGCAACTGTCATTTCTAGTGTAGCATTTTGAATTTCATAAATACTTGGCATAGGAAGAACGCCGATATCAAATGAAATTAATGAGTTAGCATAATGGTTATTTGACAAAGGACTTCTTCCAACATACATTGTTGCAGCATTACCAAAACTACTGAATCGATTACCGCTATCAAGGTAGGTGTCTTCCGATAGCGCAGGATATCCCAATGGCTCCACATATGCGCCTTCTTGAAGTGAGATCCATGCTGTGGTTGAATCAACTTCTCCACTCTTTTCCTCTGGAATATGGAATGCTGTAGAAGTACTACGTGGGCCTAACATTCCATCCACAACAGGCTGTACCATCCAACGCACTTCACGGGTATGAGTAATATCAATTCCAGGCGTAAATGTTAGATTTGTCAAATCAAATAATTGAGGTTGAGTTCTGGAATCATATGTAGTTAATCCTTCCATATCATCATTTGCATCAGCCATAATGTGTATTCTCCAATTATCAATATTTGCTGAATTTGTATGAGTCCAAGACATGGTTGGTTTGTATTCTGGTATTGCTGCATGAGAAGATGTATTCCAAGCAATCATGTTATTGTAAGGGCCAGTATTACTTCCTGCCACTGTTGGAATTGAAGCAGTACCATTGGTCCAAGTTAGATTGAGCCAAGGTTTGTCAGATGAGGTACTATCTGTTGAAATAAATTGAACATAATCTTGAGTCACTGTTGAAGATGCATAAATCATCACTGAAAGTTCACTAGAACCAGCTGCTTGAGCCGCTTGTACTGCCTCAGTAACATCCCAAGTCATCCAATCCGCGGAAACACTATCCTGTATATCTACATAATTTCCAATATCTGTGCTGATATTTCTTCCACCTGGTAAAGACCAATTATTAATTCCATCATATGTTGTATCGTTTGCATCAGCATTCCAATTCTGTAGAACTGGTCTAATTGCTAATGGCTCGTCTATCGCTGAACCAAATATTGAGTATAGGTTCAATTCTGCACCTGTAATTCTTGCATTACTCGGAGTAGGCAATTCATTGAGTGGAATTTTTATCAATCCAGCAGACTGGTATCCTGTTGACAGTTCACCCACATAGATATGTCCTGAAGAATCATATGTTGAACTTGAACCACTACCACCTTCAATTACATATGTATCTGTAAAATCAGGAAGATTGAGTGATGGCATTGCCATTCTGTGACGCAATTCTACTGCTGCATTCTCTGAGTCAATAGACCAAGTAGTAATGTCTGGCAAGAGGAAATTGTAAGTTTGAGACCAATTACCCAACTGGTTTGTTGTAGAAATTGCTCTTACTCTCCAATACCATGTAGTACCATTATCTAAATTACTAGAAGGTGTAAAGGTAAGATTGGTTGTATCAAAGCCTGTGTCTAACCACGAGGTTACCATCAATAGATCTGGAGAGCTGAAGGATGTGGACTTGTCGATTTGAACTGCCCAACCATCAATACTCATGCTACCACCGAACGACCAGCCTAATTCTGGACGATGGTCTGGTGCTACTTCAATATCAGAAGTAACAGACCAAGAACCATTCAATGGATGAATTGGAACTGGTTCATTAGGAACTGCATCGGAACCTGGGACATAAACAAAGGAAAGTTGAGGTCGATAACTTGCTGTAGAAGTTGAACCTGGATATATCATGATATCTCGGTCAGTACCAGTCCCTACACCAGTTACTCCAATGAGGAAATCTACAGCCCTATCTTCGCGCATTGCATTTTGAACGCCTAATGTTACATTCCATTCAATAGTATCACCTGCTGAATAGGAGTTGCCAATTGTTAATGAATCGATAAGAGAACCTCTCTCCCAACCCTTAGCACCTGCTGCACCCCAATTATTGACTCCATCATATGTGGACCATGTTGCCCCTTCTGCTGTCCAGTTGTGTTGACGGCTTTCCCAAATAGCAACATTTGGTGAACCGCTAGGATAATCAGCCAACTTGACATCTAATTGTGCGGATTCAACTGCGTAACCACTAGGAAGTAGATTAGCTACAAGATTACAATTAAACAAAACACTTGTTTCACTAGGCCAAGTGTTGTATGAAATTTGCATTTCGGTTTCACCATCATAATTAGTATTTGGAGAGCCACTGTCAATATATGTATCAGCACACTCAGGATATAGGCCATTGTTTGTACCATTTCCATTACTGAGTCTAAATTCGTATCTATCTCCACCCAACCACGTACTAGTCAATCCACTGACTAAGAAATTAGAAGAAGACCATTCTCCTCTTAATCCATCATTATCAACGTGTGACATTCTCCAGAAATACATATTTCCAACGCTTAATTCATCATTTCCAGACAAGTTGAAAATACCCTGGTTAGAAGTGAAATTAGAATCGGTTCTAGTATCCAATAGATTTACCCTCTCACGGAAAAATTGGTCCGTTGCTATTTGGAATATTACGTCATATGATGAAGATGAAGTACCAGACCAAGTGAGAGAAGGCGTCGAATTTCCAGACAGATTGTGACCTACTTGATCCCAAACTGCTTTGCCTTGTTCAGGTCCGGTTAGTGTAGGAGTGCCGATTGTGGTGTTAGAACTCCAACTATATGTTAATTCAAAATTAGGTTTCTTAGCATCATCACTACTCTCTGAAGAATAGAAATTGATTCCTTGCAATCCACTAGATGTATAATCGCCAGTATTACTGCGACCAATCACCATGAAATCCTTAGAACCTGAAGCGCCATCACGTATCCATCCTTGAAGCGCGTCGGTAATTTCAAAGGATGTATCTGTTGACGATGATGCCCCATACATTGTGTCGCTGGATGCTGAAAGTAAACCTCTTCCACCATTATCCCAAAGTGTTGAAGAATCTGAGCGCCTCCAAGTTGTGTCATCTTCAACCCACACACCTTCATTATTTACTTCATGAATAGACAACTCTGGCGAACCAGTTGTTGAAAATCTAGTTAAATTTATTTCCGCACTTTGTATTGTTGCATTACTATGCAGGCCAATTTGGTCCAAATGTAATCTCAAATGAACTAATGATTCTTTGTTGGTTGACATTATTACTTCCATTTTATCATTTGAACCAAATTTCGTGTTTATGGAACGTTGGTCAACTTGCGCATCCTCAATGAAATCAGTATTCAGCCCCATATCATCAGCATCAATTTCAACTGTCGCAGTACCATCGCCATTATCCGTAACAGTAAGTGATGGCAGTAAGAAATAACTCTCATTCCAATCGCTAAGAGTATCGGTAGAATCCATGGAACGTACTCGATAGTAAATTATTGAACCATTAGTAAATTCATCACCACTCGGAACAACAAAACTTCCAGAACTACTAGTTGTTGAAAATATATCTGCCATTGTACTGTAATGCCAAGAAAGGTCTCCAAGCGCCTTGAAGTCTGGATCCACTGATAACTGGAATTCAACACCATCACCTACTAATGAATTGTAGGACAATGTTGGATTTGTTTCCGCCTTTAGAATGAAATCTCCACTCATCAATGGCGCACCATCATCAACGAAATCTGCTGTTACACTTCCACCATTGCCTGCGGCTGAAGATGAAGTGTCCAATATTAGAGATGGTCTGTCTAATATTGTAGTTGAATCATTCATAGCACAGGAATATTCTGCCCCTTCTGATGCAATTAATAGTTCAAGTGTGTTTTGATTACTGGAAGCTGCTTGCTGTGCAAGTGCAGTTACATTTACCATCATTGTTCCATTCATTGAAGCCCGGTGTGGTGGTTCCCAATCACCACGTTCTGTTGAATCATCAGCACCAGGTGAATTCCACATAATATTTGTTGCAGAATTTAGCCATGTGGCCTCTGTTGCGTTCCATGATGAAGTAATTGCTGCTGAATAGATAGCGATATCTGTTGAACCGATAACATCACTCCAACACTTCAAACTCAATGTTGCTGAATGGATTGTATCAGTGGAACCAAAACTCATGTTAAAACTGAACAATAACCGAGTAGGTGAAGTAACACCTCCTTCGAGTGTACCATTTTGAGCCATCTCAAAGTTGTCGTTTGGATAAAAGGAATCAATGTAGGTGTCGGCGGAAGGTGAGACATTAGAAATAACTCGATTTATTGAAGGTGAGTTTTCCAATTCTTTCCATTCCGGTACCGCACTTGGTAGCGCTAAATCGGCGAATAAAAATAGTATAATCAATAATACGGCTACTGAAGTTTGTGGTTTTTTGTCATCGCGCAGCATGGGACTCGTCCCTCTCACTTCGTCCCCGTTATACTGTCTTTTCCCTAATTGTTCATGAAATTAGGCTCAGAAGAAGATATTCTCCCTACGGGAGAGTTTTCATAACCAATATCAAAAAATACAATATTTGTTCCAATATCTATTCATTGATTTCAAGTCAATATCAAGCCAATGTTGAAGGAGGCTCGCCACAGGGAGATACCTATGAGCGACTTATGGGTTGAAAAGCACCGCCCGCAATCAGTTCATGAAATCCGCGGACAGTTGCCCGTAGTGCAACGATTAACAATCTATTCTAAGAACAAAGAATTCCCACATTTGCTATTCGCAGGCCCTCCAGGAACTGGAAAGACCACCGCTGCCATGGCCTTGACCAAAGATGTGTTCGGAGAAGATTATCGGCAGAATTTACTGGAAATGAATGCGTCGGATGAAAGAAAATTAGAGAGCATTAGAACCAAAGTAAAACAATTCGCAAGAACTGCCCCCTATGGCAGTGCGAATTTCAAGATAATTTTCCTCGATGAGGCTGATGCATTGACCAATGATGCACAAGGAGCCTTACGCAGAATAATGGAACAATATGCTCAAACCTGTAGGTTCATTTTATCATGTAATTACTCTTCAAAAATCATTGAACCGATTCAGTCTAGATGTGCAGTTTTTAGATTCCGCCCACTGGCAGATTCCGCAGTAAAGAATCAAGTAATTCATGTCGCAAAAGAAGAAAAAGTAAATCTCACCGATGATGCTGCAGAAGCATTGACAAGAATTAGTCAAGGTGACCTTAGAAAAGCGATTACTGCTCTACAGGTTGCTGCTGCATTGGACAATGATATTACAAGAGAATTGATCTATGAAACTTCTGCTACTGCACCACCTGAAGCACTGCATCAATATTTGATGGCATGTAGAGATGATGGATTCCATGCAGCAAGAAGAAGACTGAAAGAATTACTTGACAAATATGGGCTAGCTGGAACTGATTTTGTCAACCAATTACATCGTGAATTATATGCCGCTGATTTCCTTAGTGAGTCGGCGAAGTTAGATTTAACTGAATGGATGGCTGAAGTCGATTATAGATTGGTTGAAGGTGGAGGAGAACATATCCAACTCGATGCTTTAACCGCCCGATTTGTCACACATTTGAAAAAGGAATAATTGGTTTTTCACTTTCACCTTTCCCATGAGGGGTGTAGAAAAATGACTGGTATCAAATCCTTGCAGTAAGGGTGTATGACAATTAGACAACACCTAGTAGATGCCGCATGTTGGACGCCAATTGCTCCAATAATTCGCAAATATCGAATCTCAAAATTGATAAAAACTACAAATGAAAAAAGAGATATTAAGAAAATATCAATCCTATTGAGTGCGATAATGGCGGCTCATTCAGACTTACTTTCTTAGTCTTGTATGATTTCCTTTACGATGATTAAATTCCAGTTGTAAGTTCTATGATTTATCCAAGGGTCACCTTGTTCAGTTATCTCAACAGATATTGAATGTTTACCCTCTGGAAGTTCAGCCCCTAATAGAATTGCAAAGGGTTGGTCGTTACTGCCGTGAGGGAAGAAATTTGGAATTGATTTGTTTGTCGTTGTTGTTGAATTTAATAATCGTTGTTCGTTATCAGTCCAAAAAGAATCTGTTGCTGAAATTTCCCGGCTTCCATTATTGTTGGTAAGTGTTACAATTACTTCGGCTCCATCGGAATTTACATTGTCTGCTAATCCAAATAACAACCAAACTTGACCGTTCAATTTTCCATTAGAGTCAACTGTCCAAGTGATGGTGTCTTTCTTAGTTCCATCATCAAATAACAACTCAACGCCATCATCGGTTGCAATTGACCATTCGTTTGACAACTGAGGTGCTACAATGTCCCCTAGAGGTGGATTTACCAGTAAAAATGCCATTGCTAAAAATGTAAATGTATGCAAAAAACCACCCTTTACCCAAGTTCCTTTAGTGTAATGCTCAAGGAATTTTTCTGGTAATATTGTACGATGAATTTGTGGAATTAGTATCATCGCTGTTAGAGGAAGAAGATACAAAATATCTGTTTTTTCATCGGAAGTATTTGGCATCAATACATAGCGCATTAGAAGTGATATTATTGTGGTAAAGGTGAGAACAAGCCACATTGAAACTGTGTCTGCCTTTTCTTTCTCAGCATATTTGGCAGGGTCAAAGGCCTCCAATCCAAGATCCGAACCACTGCGGCGAATTTTCTTTTCTTTTTCCTCACCCTCTACACGCTTTCGACGCTCTGTTGCAGCCGCCGCCATCGCAGTGTTTAGGTCCACCATATTGACGGGCAAAAGTTGGCAGTGAATAAAGGCTACAATGGACTACTCATCTCTTACGAGCCGTATCATTCAAAGGGAGAGTGCTTCACGACGGGGTAAGCCGGGGTGGCGTAGTTGGTGGCGCGTCGGACTCATAGGGCAGCCTACAAGGCAATCGTATGACGTGCAAACAATCCCATTGTGGTGTCTGAGACATCCGAAGGTCGCGGGTTCAAGCCCCGCTCCCGGCACCAATTAGAATTTTTTTATTTTTGACTAGGAAATTTATAATTCAAATCATCTATTGACAAGTATTAGATTCCGATGTCTTGATGTGCCTTCACTTGATGGAGGGATTCATGGTTGATATGCCTGATGCTGGTAGTCGAGTCCTCATGGAGGTGGAAAGTCTCAATGGCTCCACCTCGATTGAGGGAATCGTTTTACCTGCAGCATCTGCTGGCCACATTACAATAAAATTAGTAAATGGATATAATGCCAGTTATTCTATTGATTCAATTTCCAGTTTGGAAATTGTTGAAACTGCTGCTAAACAACCTGCAACGGGAGAGTCTCCTCAGACAACAAATAATGAATCATTACCGACTGTAAGAATTCTGCACACAGGCGGTACAATTGCAAGTAAAGTAGATTATGCAACCGGTGCTGTTGTCGCAAGATTTGAACCTGATGAATTGATTTCATCGATACCAGAACTAAACAATATTGCAAATATTCAAGCGATAAAATTGGGTAATATGTTTTCAGATGATATGAGGCCTCAGCACTGGAATAAGATTGCGGAAGCATCAAGGCAAGCTTTTGCTGATGGTGTTGATGGAGTTGTTATTACTCAAGGAACAGATACCCTGCACTACACCGCCGCAGCTCTATCATTTTCATGGGCTGGGTCTGGTGGAAAAAGCCCGAGACCTATTGCCATTGTTGGCTCGCAACGCTCAAGCGATAGAGGTTCTTCTGATGCGGCTGAAAACCTACTTGCTGCAGTGCATTGGGCTGCAAATGCGCCCTCTCCAATCGGTGGGGCAGGTGATTCAGTAGTAGTGGTAATGCACACCAGTTCAAATGATGGAGAATGTTCAGTTCATCCTGGAATTGGTGTAAGAAAAATGCATTCGACGCGTAGAGATGCATTCAAGGGAATAAATACACAAC
>Ga0209494_1000975_pt1 | contig 12863 bp, 11 predicted proteins | sample EN1Hudseemescosm_FD_184628 | JGI IMG/M metagenome (GOLD analysis project Ga0209494, IMG submission 184628) | Methane-oxidizing microbial communities from mesocosms in the Hudson Canyon - EN1B Hudson Canyon (SPAdes) (version 2) | ecosystem: Environmental > Aquatic > Marine > Cold seeps | place... | reverse complement strand
CTGGGAACAGTGCTCTTAGCCAGCACAGTGACTCCAAGGTCCTCTTGAATGGCGTATTGAATACCCGTTAAATCTGGGTTGGTGTAGACGATCTGCCAAGGTAACTCAGATTGATCTAGGCGTTGAATTGCTCGCTGACGGTAGATGCAACCCTCGGCAGCAACAATTAAAGGCATAATTTCCACTTTTAGTGGATTTCGATCGCTGTTAGCTACCCATACGAGGTCATCGGTTTTAACCAAATCTGAGTCTGCATCGGCTATTTCATCCCCAAGAGCTAAAATCAGGTCATGCTTTGCTTTGCCTGCTTTGGTCAGCAGATGTTTGCTCAACTCACAATTTACTTCTAGAGTGACATTTGGGTAGGCTTTTGCAAAGCGACTAACAATTCTTGGAAGCAGCACTGTTGCAAATTCGCTAGGAATACCAAGCCGAATCTTGCCCGCTACAGCACTTTTTGAAAGTTGACTAATGGCTAAATCATTTAGAGACAGTATTTGATTAGCATAGTCATAGAGTGATTCACCTGACTCTGATAAATCGAGATGCTTTCCTGCGCGAATAAATAACCGTTCACCGACTAAGTCCTCAAGTCGTTTGATTTTGAGTGTTATGGCGGGCTGTGATCTGCCCAGCAATTCGCCAGCTTTAGTAAAGCTGCCAAGTTGTGCCACCGAGACGAAAGCACGCAATAGATCCATCGATAAATTCTTCATAAATTTACCCTTACATTGGTATTTATATTATAAATACTAACATTATAGGTATTAATTTAACATATTAATGTAATCCTATTATCATAAGTTATTGATATCCGACTTACGCTCTGTGGAGAAGACAAAATCCATGTCAGATAGCGCAAAAAATCAAAAAACTCAGTTCTACGACTACCATGTTGCTGCCGGCGGGAAAATGGTGCCTTTCGCGGGTTATCTGATGCCGGTTCAGTACCCTGCTGGCATTATGCAAGAGCACCTTCATACGCGAAATAACGCAGGGTTGTTTGATGTGTCTCATATGGGACAGGTGTTAGTTACGGGGGTTGGTGTGGCCTCGGCGTTGGAAAAGCTGATGCCAGTAGACCTTGATGCGCTGGCTATTAACCAGCAGACATATGCGACATTTACATTGCCAAATGGCGGGATTCTTGATGATCTCATTGTTACTCGGTGGGCGGAGGATACCTATTTTTTGGTCGTTAATGCAGCCTGTAAAGACCAGGATATTGAGCATCTAAAAAGCTATTTAAGCGACTTTACAATTACCCATCTAGATCAACACAGCCTGATTGCTCTTCAAGGTGCGAAAGCTAAGGATATTATGTTGAAACTTGCGCCGAGCACGTCTGATTTGATTTTTATGCATGGATGCTCTGTGCAAATTGATGGCATTGAATGTTATGTGACTCGTTCTGGCTATACCGGCGAAGATGGTTTTGAAATTTCAGTATCCAACGATCATGCCTTGGCAGTGGCCGATAGACTTTTGGCTTTTGACGACTGCAAGTGGATAGGTTTGGGTGCGCGGGATTCCTTAAGATTGGAAGCGGGTTTATGCCTTTATGGTCATGACATGGATCAAAACACATCCCCTATTGAAGCTGGTATTACTTGGAGTATCAGTCACTCTCGTCGCGCTGGTGGTGCTAAGGAAGGTGGTTTCTTAGGCGCAGAAAAAATCCTTAAGCATTTAGCCGATGGTGCTCCAAAAAAGCGAGTAGGTTTTTTGGTTGAAGGCAGGGCTCCAGTGCGAGAGGGTGCTGAGATAGCCGACAACGATGGCAACATAGTCGGTGTTATCACTAGCGGTGGATTTGGGCCGACATTACAAGCCCCAGTAGCCATGGGTTATGTTACATCCGCTCTGGCTGCAGTGGGAACTCAGTTAAACGCAATCGTTAGAGGCAAGCTTAGGCCGATGACAGTCACAAAAATGCCCTTGGTCCCACAGCGATATCACCGTGGTAAGTAATTCACTATAAGGAGTTGAGAATGACCCAGAAGTTTTACACTAAAGACCATGAATGGTTGAGCATTGAAGAGAACATTGTAACCATTGGCGTGACGGACTTTGCCCAAGAGCAGCTTGGGGACGTAGTATTTATTGAGCTGCCAGAGGTTGGAGCTGATTTGATTGAGGGTGATGAAGCTGCAGTAATCGAATCTGTTAAGGCCGCAGGTGAAATTGCGGTACCAATTAATGGCACGGTAGTCGCGATCAATGAAGATTTGGTTGATCAACCTGAGCTACTTAATACTGCACCAGAGGATGAAGGTTGGATATTTCGCGTGTCTCCCAGCGATGGTTTAGAGACCGCCAGTTTTATGGATGCTGAGCAATATCAAAAATACATTGATAGCGGCGAATAATGAGCAACGCTCAGGGAGATAATCTAATGCTTAAAAAGAAACGAAGTCTTGGAGATTTAGAGAATTCTGCTGAGTTTGTCTCTCGCCACGTGGGACCAAATTCAGTTGACCAGGCTGCTATGCTTAAAACTCTGGGTTGTGTGACACTCGAACAGTTGACCCAACAGGTTGTCCCCAAAGCGATCGCTATGACCGGCGATTTGGATATTGATGATGGCTGCACTGAAGCGCAGGCTATCGCTGAATTAAGGCAGATTGCTCAGCAAAATAAAGTATGTCGAAGTTTTATAGGGCAGGGCTATTACGGCACAATTACACCAAATGTGATCCAGCGGAATATTTTAGAGAACCCGGCGTGGTACACGGCTTATACGCCGTATCAGCCAGAGATTTCCCAAGGCCGTTTGGAAGCGCTAATTAACTTTCAAACAATGATCACCGACCTCACAGGCATGGAAATGGCTAATGCTTCCATGTTGGACGAAGGCACCGCTGCGGCAGAAGCTATGGCTTTGTGCCAGCGAATGTCAAAATCAAAATCCCTACGATTTTTTGTTGATAATGATTGTTTGCCTCAGACGATTGAGGTGATTACAACCCGCGCAGAACCATTAGGCATTGAGGTTGAAGTTGGTGACCCAGATAGTTTCTCCGGTGAGGCTTTTGGTATCTTGTTGCAGTATCCCGGTGTTAGTGGAGAGGTAAGCGACTATCGGTCGGTGATAGAGAAAGTGCAGTCCCAGCGTGGCCTTGTAGTGATGGCGGCTGATATTCTTAGTTTAGTGATGCTAGAGTCTCCTGGCTCCTTGGGGGCTGATGTTGCAATTGGGTCAAGTCAGCGTTTTGGTGTTCCTTTGGGTTTCGGTGGTCCTCATGCCGGTTATATGGCGACACGCGAGGCCTATAAACGTAACCTTCCAGGTCGACTGGTGGGTGTGTCTCAAGATTCAGCAGGAGCCCCAGCTTATCGCTTAGCGCTGCAGACTCGTGAACAACACATACGCAGAGAGAAGGCGACGTCGAATATCTGTACCGCGCAGGTATTACTTGCGGTCATTGCGGGTATGTACGCGGTGTATCACGGGCCTAAAGGTTTATTACGTATTGCTCACCGAGTGCATACACTCACCTCTGTTCTGGCTGAGGGGTTACGGCAATGTGATGTCAAAATTCAAAATAATCATTGGTTCGACACACTCACACTAACAGTCGGAGAGCGTGTAAAAGCAGTTCTTCAAACTGCTGCACAAAAACAGTTTAACCTCCGTTTAATCGATGAGGAAACAGTGGGAATCTCGATCGATGAAACAACCACGGCAGCAGATATTGCAACACTTTGGGATATCTTGATCGGGCCACATGATTTGAATGTGGATGTGATAGCCCAAGATATTGGAGAAAACCTACCGAGCGGTCTAATAAGAACGACTGACTTTTTGAGTCACCCAACATTTAGTCTTTATCACTCTGAAACAGAGATGCTGAGATATTTACGCAAGCTAGCTGACAAAGATATTGCCTTGGATCGTGCGATGATTCCTTTAGGCTCTTGCACTATGAAGTTAAATGCGACGGCGGAAATGTTGCCGATCACATGGCCTGAATTTTCAAACATGCATCCCTTCGCGCCTTCGGATCAAACTAAAGGCTACTCGATAATGATAGAGCAGCTTGAGGAAATGCTATGCGCAGCCACTGGATATGATGCGATGTCGTTACAGCCTAACGCAGGCTCTCAGGGAGAGTATGCCGGCTTGCTGGCGATTCGGGGGTATCACGAAAGTAGAGGCGACAGCCACCGTAACGTATGTCTGATCCCAAGTTCAGCTCATGGTACCAATCCTGCATCAGCGCAAATGTGTGGTATGAGTGTAGTGGTTGTTAAGTGTGATGATCAGGGAAATGTAGATGTGGATGACCTTCAATCTAAGGCGCTACTCCACAGTGCAAACCTGTCAGCGATTATGGTTACCTATCCTTCTACTCATGGAGTATTTGAAGAGCGCATCACAGAGATATGCGAAATCGTTCATCAGCACGGTGGGCAGGTATATATCGACGGGGCAAATCTCAACGCCATGGTTGGTGTTTGTCAGCCAGGTAAGTTTGGGGGTGATGTTTCCCACCTTAATTTGCATAAAACATTCTGTATTCCCCACGGTGGTGGAGGACCGGGAGTTGGACCAATAGGTGTTGGTGCGCATCTAGCACCATTTTTACCTAAAGAGTCCAGCGACGGAGCGCGCCAGGGTGCTCAGGTATCTTCAGCCCCTTTTGGAAGCGCAAGTATTTTACCGATCACGTGGATGTATATCCGAATGATGGGGCGATATGGACTAAAACAGGCGACAGAAGTTGCTATTTTAAATGCCAACTACATTGCCAGTCGACTTCAAGACCATTACCAGATTCTTTATACAGGTAGTCAGGGCCGGATAGCCCATGAATGTATTCTAGACGTGCGAATGCTAAAAGATGAGGTTGGGATATCTGTTGATGATATAGCCAAAAGATTAATAGATTTTGGTTTTCATGCTCCAACTATGTCGTTTCCTGTGGCTGGAACATTGATGATCGAACCTACCGAGAGTGAATCTAGAGCTGAGCTAGATCGTTTTTGTGATGCCATGATCACCATTAGATCAGAAATCAGTCAAGTGGCTGAAGGTACCTTTAGCGCTGAAGATAATCCTTTAGTAGGCGCGCCTCACACTGCAGCTATGGTCAGTGCAGATGAGTGGGGTCATGCGTATACACGAGGTCAGGCTGCCTATCCAGTGGAGTCTTTGAGGGATAACAAATATTGGCCGCCAGTTGGACGGTTAGATCACGTCTATGGCGATCGGAATTTAGTATGCTCCTGTCCGTCTATATCCGATTACGAGTAAGGATAGGATTTTGAGGATTGTCTAATTCTCTTGTTTGATCATATCGATGACGCTATAGGCAATGACAGGTTTAGAGAACCCCTTCACCGCTATTTCGCCTCGGTTAGTACAGTCAATACTATGCTTAACCAACTCGTAGGTACTCAAGGAAATTAATATTTCCTCATCGCAGGCAGCCGACTCCAGTCGGCTAGCCAAGTTCACCGAACGGCCGAGTAATGTGTAATTAAGATGGTGCTCAGTGCCAAAGTTGCCTACCTTGCATAATCCAGTGTTAATTCCCATTCTAAGTGACGGGATTTCTTTGATGCCGGCTGATTGCCATCTTTGTTGCAGTTTTTTCATGGCCTTACGCATCGCAATAGCCATCGATACACAGCTTATAGCATCATTTTGAACGCCGCGGCTTACTGGATCGCCAAAAAAAACCATGATTGAATCCCCCATAATTTTATCAATCGTTCCGCCAAACCGAACAGCAATTCCAGACATTTCCGTGAGATAAGTGTTCAAAAATTCCGTAAGTTCATCTCCATTAAGTTGTTCAGCAAGTTCTGTAAAGCCGGCCATATCAGAAAAGAATATCGTGAGTTCCTTCTGCTGGGGTTCATCCATGATTCTTTTGCCGGAGAGAATTTCGCGCCTTATGCTCGGAGAAAGATATTTAGAAAGATGGAATGATTGATTAAAGAGGCGTGTGTTAGTTTGAGTTTCTATCTCTACTTTTGTTGCTAACTTCTTATTTCGGGAGTGAAACAGGTGTACAACGATAAAACAGTAGATTGATACAAGCACTAAAATAACTCCGGTTGTAGAGTCAGTTAAGGTAATAGAATGGGGCGTCAGATAGCCAAAAAAGCATCCGATTAGAAAGAGCAATAAGGAAATTGGCAAATAACGACGGCCCTTTCCTATCAATGCTAGCCCATATAAAAGACTAATTGTTGTAGTAATTGTAAAGTCAAAACTAGTATGACCAATCACGGACCCAGCAATAAAACTATCCCCGGCTATTAGCCCTATATTTTTTGCACTATTGAATTTATTTTGATCAGACAAATAAATCGTGATGCTTGCGTATAAAATTAAGGCACAAAAAGATACGGCAAAGAAATGGCTATAAGCGAACAAATCTGGCTCATTTATAATGGCCAGCAGAGTAATTAGGAAAACCATTAGCCTAAAAGAGTTTGCCTGTAATGATGAATCTTGCATTGTTTTGTCTATACCCATTTGCATAGTTTAGCATCCTCGCACAACTTTCGCCTCATTGAATTTTTAGATTGACAGCCTTCGTTGCTTTTAACCTCTTTGTTGTGTAAAGTTCCGGCGCTTTAACTAGACTGAAAGTTAGGCAATAAGCACGCCGTGCTCCTGAATAGTTTCAAGAACAGAAAAACGGCAACAGTTTACGGTGAGGTGTCCGAGTGGCTGAAAAAATACAGAGTATTTTAGGCGCCCATAGGGCGATCTCGCAGAGACAAGAGGCATGCTTTAGTATGGCTCGAAGCAACGAGCACGCCGTGCTCCTGAATAGTTTCAAGAACAGAAAAACGGCAACAGTTTACGGTGAGGTGTCCGAGTGGCTGAAAAAATACAGAGTATTTTAGGCGCCCATAGGGCGATCTCGCAGAGACAAGAGGCATGCTTTAGTATGGCTCGAAGCAACGAGCACGCCGTGCTCCTGAATAGTTTCAAGAACAGAAAAACGGCAACAGTTTACGGTGAGGTGTCCGAGTGGCTGAAGGAGCACGCCTGGAAAGTGTGTAAGCGTTAATAGCGTTTCGAGGGTTCGAATCCCTCTCTCACCGCCAGCATTATAACCCCTTGAAATGTATATTTTTTTTATGCATGATACCCTTCTTGACGTAATAATGACGCACCTAGGAGAGGCTTGTAGTAGTTCTTAAAAGAATTTACGTTTTCTCTGAAAATTGATTTCACTCATGAATAGTTGTAACTTGGGGAACAGTTAATTTATCCGAGGACGGAATCTTATGTCGATTACGAGAATACCTACCCTAATATTTATCGGTTTGCTTTTAACGGCGTGCTCTGATCCCAAACCTGATGGGCATGTTTACACGGTAAACGGTTTAGGACTTACTCTGCCTTCACCTGATTTAGAAATAGCCTTTTTACCATATAATTCTCGCGCAGAATTTTTTCATGGTCCAATAACTGAAGCATATGAATATGCGACCCTCGGGCTGGGCGAAGCCCTACTCCCTGTCTGCAATGAGGCTAGTGCACTTATCCAAGAGGAAGAAGCGAACCTAACGGAAGCTAGAAATAAGTTGCTGCAGGAAGGGAATTTACCTAAGACTCCTGATGCGTGCATGAATATGTGCTCTTCACGAGTAAGTCTTGAGGATCAACGAGAGACTGAGCGTAAGGCTCTCAACAAAAATATAGCTGAAATCGATCAGAAGATTAGTTCTGCCAAGCAAAAAAGAAGCGAGCTCCAAGCAGCTAGATCTAAAAAGGCAGGAGCACTTTCGCAACAACTTGCTAACTTGAGGAAAAAAAGGGATGAAGTCATTAGTCAAAAGGTAAAGGTAATGGCGGCAGAGCAAATCTCTGACTTATCTATTATTGTTGGTGTGGCGGGTGCAGGAAGATATGGAGATAGGGGCCAAACAATTTCGATTCATCTTCGAAATAATACTGAATTTGCTATGAAAAACGTAGGAGGTTATGGCGGTTCTTCATTCAAGGCTGAGGGTTATCATAAAGGAATAAAGATCGCGGACTATAGTCTAAATTTTCCAGGATATGGCGTAGAAAATAAAACCGACTCACTTGGATTTGATAGAGGTTTTTTACTACTTCCCGGAGAACTGATCCCATTGGGCCGAACCAGTATTTATAATAACGTTGAAGGCCTCTCGCTGAATACTCCCCAAGGACGTCTCTTAGCGCAGGAGAGAGGTTGGAGTCCTAATTCAAGGGGATATGTGTTGCCAGACGAGATTCGCATCTTAAGTTTTCCTGATTCAGTATTCGTGATTCCAGATGAAAATGGCAAGCGGGTGGGCAGTAGCATACAGTACAGCCCTGAGGCGGTAAATTTCAAAGAACAAGTGGTGGCTCAGGGGTTACCTCAGGATAGTCAGATCGCAAAAATCTCAAAACAGATCAACCAACAATCCTTTCCTGAAGATGATCAGATAGCAGCGCTAGATAATAATATAAGTGAGTTCAGAGCGGATCAAAAGTCTGCAAAAGATGCCTTCAATTCAAGTCAAGTGGCTAAAAATATTAACTCCCTGATCGAGTCTGAGTCTCAATGCCGTGCGGCAAATACAGCTATGAATGAGATTGACGATTATGCTGAGCGCATCGCTAAGTGGAAAGATAATCTATCTTCATGCGGGACTGAAGATGTTGATACTGGTGCAATATTCTCGGGACTTAATGCCATAAATTATCGCTATGGAGATATTCTTGAATTACCTGAGATTACGGAGAAGTATGCAGTAAAGGCTCGTCATTTGATATGGGCGAAATTAGCATCTGAGTCACAATATGTAACCAAGACCGATATAAATGGCGACTTCAATATAGACGGAGCAATAGATCAATCTAATTCATTGCTATTTGCCCCTATGATGAGTATGTCTGGTGAGAGTTTCTGGATGCAGCCATTAAGTTCTTTCAAAGGAAAGAAAAATTTAAATCATCAACTTTTGGGTAGGGACGATTTTTCAGAATATATATCGGATGTGATCAGTTACGCCTGCAATAATTGCTCACTTGAAGAGTTCTCCTCGATCATGGTTGAATCGGAACTCGCTGCTCCCAATCCAAATCGTTTAGCTAATAACTTGTTGAATTCCGAAAAGGTTTATGCAGAGCAATTAGCAAATTTGGAGGCATCTGAGTATGATCAAAATATATCCGAAGAGTCGCCTGTACAGGCTCCTCCTCAAGCATGTGAGATTTAGATAAGTTGCTGCAACAGATACATGCGATAGACAAGTTTTACTGCTGGTTTTTTTAATATATATACAAAAGAGATTTGTGAAGAAATGAACTTTTTATCACTTTAGGTGCAATTGCCCAGGAAGATCTGTAAGTGTGCCACTGGCACAATTAACAAATAACTAAAATAAAATATATATAAGTATCAATAAGTTAAGCTTCAGCCTTTCCCAAGCAATAATCGTACTAAATAGAACATAAACTATTCAAATATAACTAGTTTATGCTTTTCAAAAGTTCGAATCCCTCTCTCACCGCCAGCCGTTCCAGAGAAGAGATTGGTAGGATCAATACTTGTAATTTTAAGCTCTCTGCCCACCATATCTCCAACACCCTCTGCTATTAAAGGCTGATTAGTATCTGAGGACAGAAATCGGTGGCTGAGAACGATAGAACTAAAAAACACTAGACAAAACGTAACAAGCTGAATTTCTACTGAGAAAACAAAAATGTCTGCTATCCCGACAAAGACCAATGCTAACGATATCCACGGTAATATGGTTACTTCACCGATTGAGGCGGCAATTGGCAACAGAACTACCGCGGCTGCAAACCACATCCAAGGCTCAATAGAGCTCAAAAAAGCAAAAAAGACAGAGTCCATATAAGATTATTCCTAGATTTTTTGGGGTATCAATCTCCAATTAATCTAATAAATTGCCGTCACTACTTTAAGCATACCTGAAAAGCCCATCCAGTCAAATCAGGGCTAGATCGGGGCAGGGAGTTTATTAATCCCAGTCACAGGTATATTTTATATCGTTAGGATCGTATCTTTCACTATCCCAACTCGGTCCAATGGATAGTTTCCCAATCTCCTCCCCCTCTTCAGATATTATTCTAGGGGGATTTGAGGCTGATTCGTTAAATACACTATCGCTAGAATAAGTATTTCCGTAGTCATTTGATGGATTAAAGATACTGTTTGATGACCATGTGGTTGAATGTTCAGATGAATCATTAAATATTGAATCCGATTCCCATTTGGGACCTAATTTACCTAGAGAAGTGCCGTCACTAGCTATAATCTTAGCCCCTTCAAATTTTCCACACTCCCAAGAATTTACTCCTGCAAAAATAGGAAGAGACATTAAAGTTGTAAGTAAAAGTAATCGTTTCATATCTATTATATGAGTTTAATCATCCTTTTTTCTTGGGATATGAATTCCTAATTTTGCCTCTTCAGGTTTCAATATTTCCTCTGAATCTATCGATGTATAACTCTGATCTAAAAGAGCTTGAATATAGAGCTTATTGTAAATAAACATAAAAATAAGATTAGCGAGACCAAAGTAAATATAGTATTTGCTTGCCAGTCCCTGACATATAGATCAAGTAGTTACGCTAAGCAACGGATGCTTAAAGGCTATCGTCGTCTCCCGCGCTCAAATCGTTGTTCATTTTGTCAATGAGATCCGACCATCTTGCTGATTCATATTTCAACGTCAAATAACCCTTACCTCTAGATAGACCGTCAAGTTCCAAAGCTATCGTGCCAGTAACGTTTTCTGTCCAATAAGCTGCTTGTGTGCCACAATTTTGATAAGCCAAGCATTCATAGAACTCGTCTGCATCCTTATAAAGCTCTATGGCACCATACTCAAAAGTTTTTGGGTCCCCATATTTTTTAGTTAACGATACTTTTAGTGCATTATATTGCTCTTTTCCACTAGAACCATAGGGATCACCAGTAATATCCTTTCCTACCATCATCACTTTTTGAAGCCCTTCGTTAGGAACAAAGAGAAGCTGGAAAAACTCTGCTTTGGAGAATTTTTTAGGTGCGGTAGTTACTTTACACGAATTAATTGGAAGATTAGCCATAATACTGCAATTCAAGACAAGGCCCCTTGCTCTGAGCGCTGATTCAGTTTGGTCCCACACAAATCCAAAAGGCGCTTTTATATCAGTCGCACCTTGTGCGGTCGAAATAAATGCCGCGCATATGTAGATGACAACAAGTCGAATAAAGTTTCTCATAAAATTTTCTCCAATTGATTTCCCAATAATTAAAATCTCTTAAATACGCTTTGAGACTAGCCCCAAAATAATATCACCGCGCTCATTAAAAAAATGACTCGTTTCATAATGACAACCTCATGTGAGACGTTATTAAGTTAGACGTTCCCCTATCCTTCATTCACAAGTGACTATCTTCATATTAGACCGAATATATTCATATGTACAGAATGGCCATGGTCACCTGCCGGGGTGGGGGCTATTGAGAGTTGTGGAGACTTCCAAGCCTTTGAAGCTTAGCAGACAAAATAGTAGACATTTTGAAGCCCTTGACTGTGAACTGGCTTCTTGGGAGACTAGTAAACACGTTAGCTAACAGGTTGAATGGCGCCGAAAGTAGGCGATGAGGTACTCTCTCACCGCCATTTAGCCCAAAGGGCAAAACTCCAACATAAATAAGCACTTCTCACTTCGGTCCAGCCCTGATTTTACTATACGGCTATTATTCGATGAATTCAGAACAATGATACTAATGTTTAAAGGGTGTATGGTTGACGGAAAGTAATCCAACGCGCATTAAATAGCTACCAAAAGGTGCAAAAGGAGTCCCAGATGATCTCCACTCAAAAACTAAAAGACGCGGAACGTGTTGTTCGTATCACGATGATACTAATTCTACTCACAGCAGGCTCCAGTAAAATTTTTAGTGATGGTGCGTTTTTTGATTATTACTCTGAATTATTCCAGAGTGAACTACGCATTAACTTGCCCAGTTCAATGGTGGACTTGTTCCTATCGACGGTCCCATTCATAGAGTTAACGCTGGGGCTAGCACTGCTTAGTAATAAATATAAAAACTATACCACCTACGCTTGGTTAGGTTTTATGTTGAGCCTTATGTTTGGACATTACATTCTTCAGGAATGGTCAGCAGTGAATCAGATGCTAGATTATATTTTTCTTGGCTTGCTTTGTCTTATTTTACCCACACATTCGTCATGGCTGGCTAGGGATAGTCAAGATAATCCATCTGCCCAGATCTAGCGCCTGATTTGACTGGAAGGGCTATTCAGTTATGCTTGGATAATTACTTCGACAAGGAGCATAGACCATGGAGCCAAATTTTCATGCTCTACAATTAATTGCAGAGATAGCCATAGGTATAGTTGGGTTTTCAGCTATATTAATTGCATTAAGTCGGAGTTCAGACGTGTTCAGTGGTCCTGATAACTTTCGAGTTCGACTTTTGACATATTCAGCCTTTGGTGCAATGTTTGGAGGCCTTCTACCGTTTGGCATCTTTAACATTGACAATGCGGAATTGTCTTGGAAAATTATTTGCTGGTCCGTATGCCTTTACTCTGTGATAGGTTTATTAGTGTTCCCAAAAAGAATGCTTTTACTGAGGGATCAAGGGTACAAACATATCTTTCCGCTTAAGGTCTTTTTATTCCAGACGGGGCTTCTTGCAACAATTTTTATAGCCTCAGGTCTCACGATTATTGGATACCTGCAAGCTCGCACAAATATCTATGTTGGCTGCTTAATTTTGTTTTTAGTTCAAAGCACTTTAGCCTTTATAAGAACAATGTTTGTACGCGTGGATTAACTATCTAATCGTACTTCGTTGATTCTGCTCTTTACGTTTATCTCGCCTTGATTT
>Ga0209494_1000958_pt1 | contig 12946 bp, 9 predicted proteins | sample EN1Hudseemescosm_FD_184628 | JGI IMG/M metagenome (GOLD analysis project Ga0209494, IMG submission 184628) | Methane-oxidizing microbial communities from mesocosms in the Hudson Canyon - EN1B Hudson Canyon (SPAdes) (version 2) | ecosystem: Environmental > Aquatic > Marine > Cold seeps | place... | reverse complement strand
AAGGCGTAATCTTCAGTGATGATTTGACTATGAAGGGAGCTGATGTAGCCGGTGGATATAAAAGTAAAGCGCAAATGGCATTAGATGCGGGTTGCGATATGATTTTAGTCTGCAATTGTCCAGAGGGAGCAGTTGAGGTATTGTCTTACATGGAGAGAGAGAACGTTCCTCAAAATGACAGGATAGGGGCGATGAGGTCTTCAAAATCGGTGGCGTGGAGCGACCTTGAGCAATCGTCTAGGCGTTCTGCTGTGATTGAGAAGCTCTTAAGTGTTATATAAACAATTAAATTCTTTTGACCGAATATACGATCTTTACAAGACTGGGATATATGAATGAATAATTTTCAAAAATGGTTAGTAGACCTAACGGGTGAGGAATCTCTTTGGATCATTGAATTATTTCTGATCGTATTGGTTGCTCTTAGTCTGGGCTATATTCTCAACCGGGTTATTGATCGCCTAGAGGCTCACGCGGCCAAGACTAAAACAGTATGGGACGATGCGTTTATAGAAGCCTGCAGAAAACCTTTGGTGTGGTTGGTGTGGATACTCGGTATTAATTTCGCTGCCGCGGTTGCCGCAGAGAGAATGGAATCTCCGATGCTTGGTTTAATTGATCCTGTAAATCGATTGGCGATTATTGTCCTTGGCGCGCTATTTTTAAATAACTTCATTAAACGCGCAGAGCGAAATCTGATCAGTCCAGAGTTTATCTCTGATCCTGTAGATCCCACCACAGTCCGAGTTGTTGCAAAGTTACTGCGCGTGTCGGTAATCATTACTGCGGTGCTAATTGCGATGCAGCTTTTTGGTTACAGTATTTCGGGATTGTTGGCATTTGGAGGTATCGGTGGTATTGCAGTTGGCTTTGCTGCAAAAGATCTATTAGCGAACTTCTTTGGCGGATTGATGATTTATTTAGATCGACCCTTTTCTGTGGGCGATTGGATAAGATCTCCAGATAAAGAGATTGAAGGTACCGTTGAAGATGTTGGTTGGAGACTAACGCGAATTCGCACCTTTGATAAACGCCCTTTATATATCCCCAACGCAGTATTCGCCAATATTTCTGTGGAAAACCCATCTCGAATGACCAATCGTCGAATCTATGAGACGGTTGGTATTCGATATTCGGATTTAACGTCAATGGGCACAGTTGTAGATCAGGTAACAGAGATGCTTCTGCAACATGATGATATTGATAATAATCAGACCATGATCGTTAATTTTAATAAGTTCTCATCAAGCTCCCTAGACTTCTTTATCTATACGTTTACTAAAACGACTGACTGGGTTGCTTATCACAAAATTAAGCAGGACGTGTTACTTCAAGTCGCGGGTGTAATTGAAGCCAATGGAGCTGAAATCGCGTTCCCCACCTCCACAGTTCATCTCGAAACTCATGAGCAACTATCGTTAGAAAAGAGTCAGTAGGTGACTCTTGTTGTTTTTGAGAGAACCATGAGAAGAGTTCGTAATGGGTTCCTAGGAATGCTGTTTGTTGGTCTTACCAGTTGTACGGGCCTTCCCCAGGGCGTTGAGCCAGTGAAAGATTTCAAGATGGAGCGATATCTAGGACAGTGGTATGAAATTGCTCGGTTGGATCATTCATTTGAGAGAGGATTGAGCGCAGTTACTGCTAGCTACTCTGTTAGAGATGACGGCGGCATAAAGGTGGTCAACAGAGGATTTAAAGACGAAACTGACCAATGGGAGCAAGCAGAGGGTAAGGCCTATCATGTCGGTTCAAAGGATGAGGGGCATCTTAAAGTGTCCTTTTTTGGCCCCTTTTATGGTTCCTATGTGATTTTTGAGTTAGATACCGCCGATTATCAATATGCATTTGTTGCTGGAATGAATACGGATTATCTTTGGCTTCTTTCGCGTACCCCAAGAATTAACGATGAGCTTTTAGCGCATTTTTTGGAGAAAGCGGCAGGGCTGGGTTTCGATACCAATAGATTGATTATGGTTGACCAAACATCCCACCTGTAGCGGTTTAGGATTACTGCTCAAGGACTTCATTATCTTCAATGACTGGAGGTGGATTGGTCGGTTGAGGTTCGTAACTTTTAATAGTTAGCATAATTCCCAGTTCAGGGTGATCAAGATAATAGACACTTTGTTCTTCAATACGCTTGGACTGCGCGATAGACCAAACTTCAGTCACGGGTATTTCTAATTGTTCTTGGCCTTCCATATCGGCTTCTCTGGGGTCAAACGACACTAAAGTGTAACCAGAGTGGCTTTTATCCAACGTCTGAGAAGCAGATTCCAACTCTGTGAAAAGTTCATTCTCTGGGGTAAGCTCCTCCGTGTTCAAATCTAAATCGGTCGACTCTGTTGCCTCAACCTCCTTATTTTTTGTGGAGATGGGAATCAAGCGCCAAGCTAAAGTCGTATCATCTGAATCCATTTGCGGGACATCGGGGAGCTTAGCTAGGCTTGTTTGTTCCTCAGAATTTTCGTTAGCCAATTTAAGTCGCCAAAGATTGGTTTCAAAATGTAAAAACCGTGATTTATAAAATCGAAAACTGCCTTCTACTTCCGCTCTGTTACCCACTTTTTGTCCAGCATGAACTAATATCCATGGATCATTGCTGTTTTCATCAGCGACAAATCGCCATGCTTGGTGGAATATTACGTTATAGTCTCTGCGAGCTAGAACTCTCGCACTATCATTTAAGTCTCGCTGATCTATAGCAAGCATTTCAAATGGATCTTCATACTCTGGTACATAAGGCTCAACTGGGGTATCAATAGTAACAAGAAGATCAGATAGAGCTGGTGCCTCTCCAATAATTGAATCTGCTAGTTTGTCCGTAATTGGGCTGATAGCTGGGTCTTGCATCTCAATTAAGGGGATAAAACCCACAAAGGGAGACGCTTCTATTAGCGATATCTCTGGCGTTTCAGGTAATAAAGCACCAACAATGGCGAGTTTTTGCTGCTCAGCTAGGGCGTCTACATCGATTAGTTCAAGAATATCGTCTGGAAAGCTGAGGTCATAATCTAGGGGTGGGACCTCTTCTCCAATATTACCGTCTTGAGTGAACAAAATGACTTCGACTTGATACCAGTTCTGCGGTGGTATTATCTCCTCATCGCTATCAGACTGTTGCCCAGCAGCAAAGACTGATAGGAGCATTAACATAGTGGCCAACAGTTTTTTGAACCTGTGGCTCTTTTGATTTATGCCGCGCTGAGATTCATTCGTTTTGAATATGGTCATTCTCCCTGTTACTTTGATTTAATCGGCAGAAGTTTAGTCAACAAATCAGATACCAACCTGAACCGCTCTCGTGGATCATCCATAGGCATAGTGAAACTCAGTTGGTCATTGTTTTGCAAGCGGAATGTATCTGGTTCGGCTTGCACCATTTTAATAATCGTTATGGGTTCTACCTCAGTGGTGGCAGTAAACTGCAATCGACCACCGTTAGGGCCTGCTTCAATTTTCTTGAGTCCTAATCGCTCACCCAACTGCTTAAGCTCGGCAAGTTGAAACAGAGACTTTGTCGGTTCTGGTAATAATCCAAAGCGATCAATCATTTCGACCTGTAATTCATGTAACTCTGAGGCTAGCTGGCAATCAGCTAGGCGCTTATAGAGCGTCAGTCGCATATTCACATCTGGGAGATAATCCTCAGGGATTAAAGCAGGAATATGCAAATTAACCTCAATACCTTGATCTAGAGATGCATCCAGGTTTGGCTTGCTACCGTTCCGAATAGCGGTCACTGCACGATCTAGCATTTCTAAATAAAGAGTAAAACCTATTGCTTGTATATGGCCGCTTTGCTCTTCACCAAGAAGCTCTCCTGCGCCTCTAATTTCCAAATCATTGGTTGCCAATGTAAAACCGGAGCCGAGTTGGTCAGCGGCAGAGATAGCTTGCAATCGTTTAGTCGCATCAGCAGTAATTTTCTTTTCTTGAGGCAACATTAGGTAGGCGTATGCTTGGTGATGAGATCTACCCACGCGACCGCGAAGTTGATGTAATTGAGCTAAGCCAAACTTATCAGCACGATCAATCAGTATGGTATTTGCACTGGGGATATCGATGCCAGTTTCGATAATCGTTGTGCACACCAGAACATTAAACCGTTGATGATAAAAATCTGACATGACTCTTTCCAGATTCCGTTCACGCATCTGGCCGTGAGCAATATTGATCCGTGCTTCTGGGACTAGAGTAGCTAGCTCGTCAGCGACTCTCTGTATATTTTTTACATCATTATGCAAAAAATAAACTTGGCCACCACGAAGAATTTCTCGAAGTATGGCCTCTCGAACTACACGAGATTCATGAGTCCGAACAAAAGTCTTAACTGATAGACGCTTGGCTGGGGGAGTGGCAATAATAGATAGATCTCTAATACTATGCATTGACATATTTAACGTTCTTGGGATCGGCGTTGCCGTCATCGTCAAGATGTCGACTTGACTGCGCAGTGATTTAATCTTTTCCTTTTGTCTCACGCCAAAACGATGCTCTTCATCAATAATCATAAGACCAAGAGCTTTAAAATCTATTTCAGCATGGAGCAATTTGTGGGTACTTATAAGAATATCCACTTTTCCAGTTTCGACTTCCTGAATAATTTGACTCTGCTCTTTACCCGTTTTAAATCGTGATAGCTCCGCTACCGTTACAGGCCAGTTTGAGAAACGATCGCGAAAGTTTTCTAGGTGTTGATGAGCCAGAAGTGTTGTTGGTACAAGTATGACCACCTGCTTGCCACTACTGACAACTGTAAACGCTGCGCGCATAGCAACTTCAGTTTTGCCAAATCCTACATCACCGCAAACTAGCCTATCCATGGGTTGTGGGCTCAGTAGATCTCGCCTCACAGCATCAATCGCTTCTTGTTGATCTGCGGTTTCCTCGAAAGCAAAATCAGCGCTGAAAGATGAATAGTCTTGCTCGTTAGCATCGCAGGCAAAACCCTTGCGGGCAGCCCGGCGAGAGTAGATATCCAACAGCTCTACGGCGGTATCGCGAACTTGTTTTGCTGCTTTCTGTTTAGCCTTGTCCCACTTATCACTGCCAAGATGGTTGAGAGGAGCTGCTGTTTGATCGCCGCCACCAAAACGACTAATGAGGTGCAAGGATGAAACGGGCACATAGAGTTTTGCATCATTCGCATAGGTTAGCATTAAAAATTCTTGTGAACTTCTGTCCACTTTAAGAGTAATCAGGCCCTGATAGCGGCCTACACCGTGTTCAATATGTACCACTGGTGCATTGATTTTTAGTTCTGCTAAACTTTTGAAAATATAATCTGGGGACTCCGAAGCCTTCGATCGTCGTCGTCGTTGCATCACCTGCTGGCCGAACAACTCACCCTCGGTAATTAAACAAATATGGTCTTGTGAAACTAATATTCCCTCATCTAAAGCATAGGTGGTGATAGAGAAATCATTATTACTTTCCGCAAATTCATGCCAGTCATTTACCTCATTAGGATATATATCGATCGTCTTGAGCAAGTCGCACAATACCTCTCGTCGTCCTGATGACTCTGCACAAAAAAGTATTTTTAGGGGCTGTTTTTGCCCGGAATAACTACCGATAAAAGATTGCAATTTTGATAAAGGGTTCGGTTGTTTTGCATTAACGGAAACGTCCGGGACAGGATAAATCTGCGAGTGAGGCGCGTTAGTTTTTTGTTGGTTACCCTGGTAATTCAAAATAGTGCGTGGCAGCTTTTTAATTTCATGGAATATTTGGTCAACCGGCATGAATAGCTCAGAGGGATCCAATATAGGCCGTTCGGGGTCCACACAATATTCTTCATAACGACTATTTATGTCCTGCCAAAATTGCTCGGCTGCGGCTTCAATTCCCTCATCGGTAAACAATATTGCATCACTGGGTAGGTAGTCGAATAGGGTCGCTGTTTGGTCAAAAAATAAGCTTAGGTAATATTCTATTCCCTGTGGTGCGATGCCATCCTTAATATCACGATAAATGGGACATTTGGTTGGGTCATGATCAAAATGTGCATGCCAGTTGTTGAGAAAGTTATTAGTTGCCTGTTTATCCATCGGGAATTCACGGGCTGGGAGTAGCTCAATCTCAATGATGTTTTCTAAGGTGCGCTGTGATTCGGGATCAAAAAGCCTTAGCGACTCGATATCATCATCCAACAGATCCATTCGAAAAGGAGTTTTAACGCCCATGGGAAAGATGTCAATAATAGAGCCGCGAAAAGCAAATTCTCCATGTTCGTAGACGGTATCGACGCGTTTGTACCCTGCACGACTCAATTGATCTTGAAGTTTTTGACGATCAAGTTGGTCTCCAATTTTGTAACTAAATGTTCTGGAGGAGACAAAGTCCGTTGGTGATATACGATGCATCAACGTGGTTAGCGGGATAAGCAACACACCCTGACTAACTGTAGGTAGTTTCGCAAGGGTTTGCAGTCGGGACGAGATGATATCTTGATGTGGTGAGAACATGTCATAAGGGAGGGTTTCCCAATCAGGAAACGTATACACGGATAAATTTTTTCCCTTAGAAAAAAACTGTATTGCTCGGCTTTGCACCGCTGCTTCCTGCGCAGTTCCTGTAACGAATACCGTTAATCCTTTGTGTTGCGCTGCCGCTTCAGCGATAGCCAGTGATTTACCAGCTCCATGGAGGCCGTTCCACTGAACTATGTCAGCAGGATTAAACGCCGGATCTTGGTTGAAAATTGTCATAGTGTTCTTACTTCTCTTTCGATCCTTTTTCGGTCCAAAGCCATTCTACTTATCTCTCACTATTAGTTGTAGGAATATTGTGTATCCTGACAATTTACGGGTAGATTAGTTGCCTGTATTCATAGCTTGGTCAATAATGACGACAACTTAACTCTCAGGATAAGGATTCAGCGCGTGGAAGAGCAAAAAAGACCGTTACCAGATGATTTTTTTAAGGATTGGAAAGAGCGAGAAGCGCTAGCGGAAGGGATGATTCCCTTAATTGGAAAGTTATACCGCCAAAGTAACATATCAACATATATGTACGGCAACAATATGGTTAACAAGTCGGTCACTGATCTAATGCAAGAGCATCGGTTTGTGAGGCAGGTAGAGCATAACGAAATTTCGGAGTTTGATACTTTTCCAATGTTAGAGGGGCTCGCAAAGCTTCAGCTAGGTCCTGCGCATATTGACCTGGGTAAGATGGTCGTCAAATTCCAGAGCACCAAGGGCGATGGGAGAACATTAGATGAGTTCCTAGTTGACGAGCTTGGCGACATTATCGGATCGGATATTAAACCGTTACCTGAGCCCCAGGATGTAGTTCTTTATGGCTTTGGCCGTATTGGACGTCTGATTGCTCGCATTCTGGTTGATAAGGCTGGGGGTGGAGATGTTCTGCGTCTTAGAGCTATTGTCATTCGAAAAGGGAAAGTGGATCACGATCTAGAGAAACGAGCAGCGCTGCTGCGGAGAGATTCGGTTCATGGTCCATTTAAAGGAACGGTCAGGGTTTTAGAAGATCAAAATACCCTTGTTGTTAACGGTAATCCGATCAAGATTATCTACGCTAACTCTCCCGAGGAAATTGATTACACGACCTATGGTATTTCAAACGCTCTGATTGTCGATAATACTGGAGTATGGAAAGATACAGCGGGCCTCAGTGGTCACCTACGTCCAGGAGCATCAAAGGTTTTGTTAACTGCACCTGCGGGTGATGACATTCCCAATATCGTTTATGGGATTAATCATCATCAGATTACACCAGACCGAAAAATTATTTCTGCCGCGTCTTGTACCACCAATGCAATTGTGCCAGTTCTGAAATGCTTGCTTGATGAGTATGGCATCAATAGTGGCCATGTGGAGACTGTGCATGCTTACACTAACGACCAAAACCTGATTGATAATTACCATAAAGGTGGTCGTCGAGGTCGAGGTGCAGCACTTAATATGGTGTTAACGTCAACTGGGGCTGCTAAGGCGGTGTCAAAAGCGATTCCTGAATTAAAGGGAAAGTTAACTGGAAACGCAATAAGAGTCCCCACGCCCAATGTCTCTATGGCAATCTTAAACCTGCAATTGGGTACCGATACCACAGTTGAAGAATTGAATGAATTCTTGCGACAGAAAGCGCTACATTCTAGCTTACAGCAGCAAATTGGTTACACGGCTTCAACAGAAGCAGTATCGACGGATTTTGTTGGCTCTCGTCAAGCCTGCGTTTTAGATGCAGAGGCGACTATTGTCGATGGAAATAGCTGTGTGCTCTACTGCTGGTATGACAATGAATTTGGATACAGCTGTCAGGTGGTGAGATGTCTTGAGCAGTTTGCTGGAGTAGTGTGGCCGCGTTTTCCAAATAATGCTTAGTCCAAATTATTACCATAGCCGTAAAAAAAGCCTGGGAAACCGGGCTTTATTTTGCCCGAAATTCGGTGATTTGAGTCCCAAGCTGGGTATTGATAAAAAAAACCACTACTTTCTCAACAGAATCGGTTATTTGGTGACGTATATGCTGGTATCAAGACAGCTAGACCATTATAATCGCGCGCAAGAAAAAAGCGCTTACATTTAATCTACAGCGTTCAAAAGATAACCGAATAAATTCAAGTGGCATTGATATAAAACTACGGCTCAAATTAGCTTGGTGGGTCCTAGCTTTACGTAATAGCAATTAATAAGTGTGAGTATTGGAAAGCCCTATGATTAAAGTTCGTCGCGGTATGGATCTCCCGATAGCTGGAACGCCAGAACAAACGATTTATGACGGCCCAGCGGTCAGTCAGGTTGCGCTTATCGGATCAGATTACCACGGTATGAAACCGACTATGGCTGTGCGTCAAGGAGACGTTGTTAAAAAAGGTCAGTTGCTATTCACCGATAAAAAGAATGACTCCGCAAAGTACGTCGCTCCTGCACCAGGCACTGTGGCGGCTATTAATCGTGGCGAAAGACGAGTGTTTCAATCCTTGGTAATTGACGTAGAAGGCCATGAGAGCGAAACGTTTGCGGCATATAAGAGCGAGCAACTCCAAGAACTGGATCGCCAGCTGGTGACTGATCTATTGGTCGAGTCTGGTCAGTGGGTTGCTTTTAGAACACGCCCCTTTTCAAAAGTACCAAGTGCAGGCTCTGTTGCCTCTTCGATATTTGTGACGGCGATGGATACTAATCCACTGGCGGCAGATCCCACCGTTATTATTGGCCAAAGAGAAGGTGATTTTGCAAATGGCCTCAAGGTTTTGTCCCGATTGACTGATGGCCCGGTGAATGTATGTGCTGCTCCTGACGTCTCAATCCCTGGGGAGGAAGTTGAAGGCGTTCGAGAGATCAATTTTAGTGGTCCGCATCCCGCCGGTCTTGCAGGCACGCATATTCATTTGGTTGACCCCGTGAGTGCTACAAAAAGCGTGTGGTCAATTGGATACCAAGATGTTATCGCCATTGGCCATTTGTTCACGACTGGTAACATCGATACAGACAGAGTTATCTCTCTGGCAGGGCCGCAGGTAAACCAACCGAGGTTATTGTCGACCCGGTTAGGCGCTAATATTAATCAGCTAGTGATTGGCGAGTTGGTCAATGACGAGAACAGAGTAATTTCAGGATCTGTATTGTCGGGTCGTAAAGCGGCATCTGAATTTGCGTTCCTGGGTCGTTATCACAATCAGGTTTCGGTTGTTCGAGAGGGACGTGAAAGACAAGTTCTACATTACTTGCGTCTTGGTTTTGATAAACATTCAGCGCTCCCTGCTTTTGCGTCCTCTCTAACCAAAAAGTTATTCAATATGACCACTAGCACTAATGGAAGTGAACGAGCGATGGTTCCAGTGGGTGGTTACGAGCGTGTAACTGCGCTAGATATTCTGCCGATTCAATTATTACGTTCGTTAATCGTTGGCGATACCGAGATGGCCCAAAACCTGGGTTGTCTTGAACTAGATGAAGAAGATGTAGGCTTATATACCTATGTCTGTGTTGGGAAGTACGAATATGGAAGCATATTGCGTGACAATCTAACCAGAATAGAGAAGGAGGGTTAAGATTATGTTACGTAAGCTGTTTGACAAATACGAGCCTAATTTCCACGAAGGTGGAAAATGGGAAAAATATTATGCTCTCTACGAAGCCATAGATACCGGTCTGTTCAAGCCTTCTGATACTACACAGAATAGCTCTCATGTGCGTGACAATATAGACCTTAAGCGCGTCATGATCACAGTATGGGTAGCAACATTTCCAACTCTCTTTTTCGGGATGTGGAACATTGGATTTCAAGCAAATACCATCATGGCTGAGATGGGGATGGTTTCTCAGGAAGGTCTCCGTGGAATATTTATCGGACTCCTAGCTGGATATGATGCTAGCAGTATCTGGGACAATATGGTTCATGGTGCTGCCTACTTCCTACCGATCTATGCAACCACTTTTATTGTTGGTGGCATGTGGGAGGTACTCTTTGCAAGTGTTCGTGGCCACGAAGTTAATGAAGGCTTCTTTGTGACCTCTGTCCTTTTCGCTCTTTGCTGTCCTCCTGATCTGCCGTTGTGGATGGTCGCCTTCGGTATTAGCTTTGGGATTGTTATCGGAAAAGAGGTCTTTGGTGGTACGGGCAAAAATTTCCTAAATCCTGCACTAACTGGGCGAGCGTTTCTTTATTTTGCATACCCGGCGTACATGAGCGGTGATGCTGTATGGACAGCGGTGGATGGTTATACCGGAGCAACAATGCTGTCTGTTGCGGCTAACGGTGGCGTTGAAGCAATGGAGCAGAGCGTTTCTTGGATGCAATCCTTTATAGGCACAATCCATGGGTCCATCGGTGAAACATCTACCCTTGCAATCTTGATGGGCGGTGCGTTGTTACTTCTTACTAAAATAGCGTCGTGGAGAATTATCTTTGGGGTACTGTTAGGCTCTGCTTTATTAGCTAGCCTCTTCAACGCTATCGATTCGACCAATCCCATGTTTGCTTTGCCGTTTTACTGGCATTGGGTAATCGGAGGCTTTGCTTTTGGCGCCATTTTCATGGCGACTGATCCAGTCTCAGCTTCCATGACCAACAATGGCAAGTTTTGGTACGGAATGCTGATTGGCGTCATGGTTATTTTGATTCGCGTGGTTAATCCAGCGTTCCCTGAGGGAATGATGCTGGCGATTCTATTTGCCAATTTATTCGCACCATTGATAGACCATTTCGTTGTTAATGCGAATATCAAAAGGAGACTAGCTCGTGGCAAGTGAATCCGTGCAAAAGACCCTCGGGGTTGCCTTAGTTCTGTGCATTGTTTGCGCGGTGGTAGTGTCTAGTGCAGCAGTGATTTTGCGACCAACTCAAGAAGAAAATAAATTACTTGATCTCAAAACAAATATTCTAGCCTCCGCTGGTCTTTTGCAGGTTGGTGTCGATGTTGAAAAGCAGTTTGAGCAAATTAGTACTCGTGTAGTAGATCTTAAAACTGGCCGATTTACTGACGCAATAGATCCAGTGACCTTCGATCAACGAAAGTCATCTAAAGATCCTGCAATGTCTACCGCTCTAGATCCTTCGGAAGACTTGGCCAAAATTAAGCGGCGAGAAAATTTCGCCACGGTCTACATCGTTGAAGGCGAGCAGGGTATTGAGAAGATAGTATTGCCCATTAAGGGTTATGGTCTCTGGTCAACTCTCTATGGGTTTTTGGCTCTTGAGTCGGATTTGCAGACTGTCGCCGGAATTGGATTTTATGAACATGCCGAGACCCCCGGACTGGGCGGTGAAATCGATAATCCTAACTGGAAGGCAAGTTGGATTGGAAAGCAAGCTTATGATTCTGGTGTCATGGCAATCAGTGTTATCAAGGGTAAAGTTGATCTTACAAGGCCTGAGGGTGACTACCAGATAGACGGTCTTGCTGGGGCAACATTGACCACCCGAGGGGTTAATAATCTAGTGCAGTATTGGCTAGGTAAAGAGGGCTTTGAGCCGCTGATCGATTATTTAAAGTCAGGAGATGCATAATGGCCAGTATTAAAAATACACTATTGGAGCCGGTAGTCACTAACAATCCCATTGCACTTCAAATATTGGGTATTTGTTCAGCCTTGGCGGTAACCTCAAGCATGAAGGTTTCCTTCGTCATGTGTATAGCGCTTACCGTGGTCTGTGCTTTTTCTAACTTTTTTGTGTCATCTATTCGTAATTATATTCCCAGCAGTATCAGAATTATCGTACAGATGATTATCATCGCTTCTTTGGTAATTGTGGTCGATCAAGTCCTTAAAGCAGTAGCCTATGATATTAGTAAGCAGTTATCAGTTTTTGTGGGATTGATTATTACAAACTGCATTGTAATGGGCCGCGCTGAAGCTTTTGCCATGAAAAATCCCCCTATTCCAAGTTTCCTTGATGGTATCGGCAATGGTTTGGGATACAGTGTAATTCTGATGATAGTGGCGTTCATTCGTGAACTATTTGGTGCCGGCACACTCTGGGGATACGAGATTTTTCCAGCGGCCACTAATGGAGGTTGGTACGTTGCCAATGGCATGATGTTGATGCCCCCTAGTGCCTTTTTCTTGATTGGATTATTAATCTGGGCTCTAAGAAGTTGGAAGAAAACACAGGTAGAAAAGGCCGACTTCAAGATTACCCAAAACAGTCAACCGAGTGAGGTAGCGTGATGGAGTATTATCTCAGCTTACTCGTTCGTTCAATATTTATTGATAATATCGCTCTTAGTATGTTTCTGGGCATGTGTACGTTTATTGCGTTGTCGAAAAAAATAGATGCCGCGATTGGTTTAGGTATTGCCGTGATTGTCGTGCAGACGATCACCGTCCCAGTGAACAACTTGCTGTACAACTATCTTCTTGCCGATGGTGCTTTGGCCTGGGCTGGAATGCCTGATGTGAACCTCAGTTTCCTTGTGTTTTTGTGCTTCATTGGCGTGATTGCCGCCATTGTGCAGATTCTGGAAATGGTT
>Ga0209494_1000956_pt1 | contig 12953 bp, 15 predicted proteins | sample EN1Hudseemescosm_FD_184628 | JGI IMG/M metagenome (GOLD analysis project Ga0209494, IMG submission 184628) | Methane-oxidizing microbial communities from mesocosms in the Hudson Canyon - EN1B Hudson Canyon (SPAdes) (version 2) | ecosystem: Environmental > Aquatic > Marine > Cold seeps | place... | reverse complement strand
TGCTAATTAAATGCTCCGTCTATGATTACTCGCTGCTTTATTGTTCATGGACGTGTTCAAGGGGTCTTTTATAGAGACAGCACCAGAAAAGAAGCCCTTAAAAGAGGGATCACTGGGTCAGCTGAAAATTTAAAGGATGGCACTGTCAAAGTCATAGCACAAGGGTTGCAGGCATCAATTGATGAACTTAAGCTGTGCTTACTAGAGGGACCTGAGATGTCAAATGTAATTAAGGTTGACGAAGTTGATATTGAAGATGATCTAGAGTTTAATGACTTCTCAGTTAGGTAAGAATTAATAATGGATCTAAGACTCAATTTAATTATGATGATGCCAGAAGCGTTTAAAAAACGTTTGCTTCGAGGTAATGATATCCATCGTGATAATAGAACCATGAATCCAGGCATGCAGATTGTCTTGGGTATCCTAGAACAAAGAAGTGTTACCAATAATATCAGCAGTCTTGAACCTAAAGTGATTAGGGATTTATATGACAAGGTTGCTGAACGATTGCAGAAATGGCCCCCAAGAATTAAACACCAGGATCATCAAATCGATGTCAACAATGGTCGCATTACTGTTCGCGAATATTTCCCAAAAAATGACACCCATAATGGACAAACTCTGCTGTATTTCCACGGCGGTGGTTTTTCTATTGGCAGTCTCACAACACACGACACCATGTGTAAGCATCTAGTTAAACACCTTGGCTACAAAATTTTTTCTGTGGAATATCGACTAGCTCCTGAGCACCCATTTCCCATCCCTTTAGAAGACTGTGATCAGGCCATGGATTGGTTGATTGAGAATGCAGATAATCTTGGTGTAGACCCTGAAAAAATTGCCATTGGAGGAGACAGTGCTGGAGGTAATTTAGCGACATGTCTTTGCATTAAACGCCTAGAAGAGTCAAAGCAGACACCAGAAAAACAATTATTGCTCTACCCAGGCATCGACACCAAAGGTGATCATAAATCATTGAAAACATTTACTGACGGGTATTTTTTGTTAACACAAGAACTGCTTGATTGGTTTGGCAATAACTATACAACAGAAGAGAATTATCAGAATAAATATGTATCCCCAATGCTATACCAACACCCTGAAAAACTCCCTCCTGCAATGGTTATTACTGCTGGATTTGACCCGCTTCGTGATGAAGGCCATGCTTATGCTGAGTTTTTAAAAGCAGCAGGTGTAAAAGTCCATTACAAAGAGTATGAGGGGTTGATTCATGGTTTTGCTAATTTCACTATTGAACCGGCTTGTTATCAAGCCATGGTTGAAATAGCAAAAGATTTTAAACAGATTAACTAGAGTCTTAATGGAATAGTTGTGATTAGAACCAGATTTGCTCCCAGTCCCACAGGCTTCCTCCATATAGGTGGTGTGAGAACAGCGCTTTACTGTTGGTTGTTTGCTAAAAGCAAAGGTGGGCAATTTTTATTAAGAATTGAGGACACCGATCTTGAGCGTTCAACGCAAGAGTCGGTTGAGACCATATTGGAAGGCATGAAGTGGCTAGGACTAGATTTTGAAGAAGAGGTTGTTTTTCAATCAAAGAGATTTGAAATTTATCAGCAAAAAGCTGAAGAGCTTATTCAATCAGGCCATGCCTATAAATGCTATTGCACCTCCAGTGAACTTGAAGAGATGCGATCTGAACAGATTAAGCTAGGTAAGAACCCAGGGTATGATGGTCGTTGTCGAGATAAAGCAGAGCAGGCTGGAGAATCAGTTGTTCGATTCAAGTCAACTGCAACAGAGGACATTATTATCAATGATTTAGTCTATGGACAAATCACCGTTCATAAAGAAGAGCTTGATGACTTTATTATCCTAAGATCCAATGGAATCCCAACGTATCATTTTGCCGTTGTTATTGATGATAATGACTCTGAAATAACCCATGTTCTTCGAGGTGATGATCATTTAAAAAATACTGCTAAACATATCCAGGTAATGGACGCGATGGGTTATGACAGGCCGCAATTTATACACTTACCTATGATCCTAGGATCTGACGGTTCTCGTTTGTCCAAAAGGCACGGGGCTATGAATATCTTGGAATATAAAGCTCAAGGGTTTTTACCTGCAGCTGTATTGAATTATTTAGTTCGGCTGGGTTGGTCTTTTGGTGACCAAGAAATATTTACCATTGAGGAAATGATCGACAAGTTTGATGTTAAAAATCTTAATAAATCCAGTGCTCAATTTGATCTAGAGAAGTTACAGTGGCTTAACCAACAGCATCTGATGAATACAGATAATTCAGATCTTGCAGAATTCCTTACTCTAAATTCAACTCTTAAAAGTATACCAACAGCCGAGACACTGATTTCATTCGTAGAAGCTTATAAACCCAGAGTCAATTCTCTTAACGAGTTGTTAGATTATTTTCATTCACTTTATGCTGAAGATTTTATAGTCGATGATGTTGCTGCTCAGAAATTTCTAAAAGCAGCCATTCTTGAACCGTTACAAGATTTAGTTGTATTGTTTGATCAAGTTGAATGGAATCCTGAATCAATCCATCAGATTATTGCCGATACCTGTGAAAAACATGACATGGGTTTTGGTAAGATTGGACAACCTTTAAGGGTAGCTATTACTGGAGGCACTCAATCACCATCTATAGATGTAACAATTACTTTATTGGATAGAGACAATGTGATTTCCAGACTCAAACAAGCAATACAATACATTGGTTCCGAAAATGTATGAAGCAGCATCTCATCTTGGAGTTTATAAAGTAATGGATCCAATGGATACCAGAAGCTTAATCCTTAAAGCTCTTGAAGCTTTATAAATCTATGAGCATTTTATCAAGAGCAGTTCTAGGTCTTTTTTCATTCTTGATTTCTGCCTCAGTTTTAGCCAATCCACCAGCTTTTTCACAACCAGAATCAGCCTATTTTCACTCCACAGGCACTGCAGATCAAGGTGTTTATTTTATTTCAAGCACTAACGGCAATGAGTTGGGGTGGGTGAGCAAACTGGCAGCAGATGGAAGTATGATCGACTCACGTTGGGCAACAAATATTCGAAACCCGATGGGTATGCGAGTTTCTGGTAAACGCTTGTGGGTCAATAACATAACCGAGATTATTGGTATCAATTTGGATGACCCCAGTGATCGAATTGTTTACCCGATAGACGATGCAATCCTTTTGAATGATTTAGCCACTGATTTTTCAGGATATGCCTACCTTTCAGATTCAATGAATAGTCGAGTGGTTAGAGTAGATTTAGCGACTGGAGAAAACAGCACCTATATATCCACCTTGCCATCATCTCCCAATGGATTACTGGTCCATGGAGACAGACTTTATATTGCCAGCTGGGGAATCATGTCTGAGCAACCTGAGGAGCGTGCCGAGTGGATAACCAAGACAGCGGGCGATTTGTATTGGGTTTCTTTGAAGGAGTCAGAAAAAGTGAGGCATATTGTTGCCCCTGAACTTGGTAACCTTGATGGTGTAGAAATTGACCAACAAGGAAATATCTATGTTTCCGATTGGGAAAACGGCAAGCTCTACAAGATTTCTAGCAGCGATAAAACGGTCATCGAACTTGGTCAATATAATCAAGGTTTGGCTGATTTAGGTTTGAATTCGCTCACAGGAGAATTAGTTTTACCTATCATGCTCAGCAACGAAGTTTTATTTTACACTCCCGATCCTTAGTCAAATAAATAAAGATGTATAATATTAACTAAGCTTGAGATATCAGAATGTTTAAAAGCTTATTGGGGCTATAGCTCAGCTGGGAGAGTGCTTGCATGGCATACCGTAGAGTAAATGGTACAACCCATAGTGTTATCTTTTTGAAAGCCCTTTAAATAAAGGGATTGGTGCTATTCAGACAAATAACATTTAACCCGTACAATAAGCCTTACCTTCAATAAAAGGGATAAAAGGTATCCCCAATCGTATCCCCACAAACTTTTTTAAATTCAGATTTATATCTAGCTATTATGAACAAGTATAAAGTTTGGGAAAATAATGCTCCTGTTGTGTATTTTCCTAAATAAACCTGAATAAATACCTGCAATCTAATTAGACTGTTATTCATTACATATATAAATAACAACAGTTACCAAATGAAACAATTATCATATAATTATCACGTTTATATGCTGTTTGATTAAATTATTTTAATATTTGGAGTAGAACTATGTCACTAAAAAATTCCATGCCAGTATTAGCCAGACATGAGGGTGTCTGGGATGGTTATTATCGATATTATAATAATCAAGGAATAAAAGTTGATGAACATAAGTCCAGACTTCTATGCAGACTAATTGATAACAAGGATTATCATCAAACAAATTTATATCGATGGGAAGATGGAAAAAAAGATTTTAGAGATTTTCCTGCAGAAATTATAAACAATCGTTTGATTTTTAATACGGATATTGATGGATGGTGTGCTGAAGTTGATTTGGATGAATATAAAAGAACCATGTTTTTGTATTGGAAGAGAAAAAATGAGCCAAATACCTATTTATATGAAATGATTCAAATGTCAGACGATGGACTTACTAGAGCTAGAACATGGCAATGGTTTAAAAATGACAGATTGTTTCAAAGAACTTTAATTGATGAAACCAGAGTTTCATTGGATTGGTCGGCTTACGAAGGAGTTGACCCACTTTATGATGAAATAACTGTTTGAAGTCGCCCTGATAATAAGGAAGTTACTATATAAACAAAATAACTGATAGCATGCTTGATTCATACGGAGTATTTTGATGTTCATTGCGTTACGTGATCTGACCTTTGCAAAGGGGCGCTTTTTGCTGATGGCTACAGTCGTCGCACTGGTTGCGTTTTTGTTGACAATACTTAGCGGCCTATCAACCGGCCTGATTCGTAACAATATATCCGCACTGATGGCACTGGATATTTCACACATCGCCTTTGAATACAACGATAAACCAAGTTACCGTAACAGTATGGTCGATCGCGAGATGTGGGAAGGCTGGCGTGAACATCCCTCGGTTATCGATACACAGCCACTTGGCCATACCATGTTTAATGCTCGAACCAAAGATGATCTGCCACTCAATGAGGTTGTTCTCTGGGGTATTGAACCGGGTTCCTTTCTCGAACCGGCAGTAAACAGAGGTGAACAACTTGGGCGGCTTGAAAATGGCGTGGTGATTGCCAGTAAGCTGGTAGAAAAAGGTATCGATATAGGGGACGTTCTCATACTAGATCGGGTACTAACTGAACTGGAGGTCATTGGTGTAACTGATGAGCATTACATCGGTCATGTCCCAGTTATCTACACGTTGTTGCCCAAGTGGCAGGAGGCGACTTACGGTCCTCCAGGTGGGCCGCCGCCAGGTGAGAAACTGCCATCAATTCTATTCGACTACGCTAGCGTAATTGCATTGCAAATCAAACCTGACACGCTGCCTGGAGAACTGCAAACCACTGATGAAGACCTGGGTACGATAACGATTGACAAGACCGCTGCTTACGAAGCCTCCACCGGCTACGTCGAAGAAGTCCGCACCGTGCAGATGATCCAGGTTTTTTTGTTTGTCATCTCGGCTGTCGTCATGGGTGCGTTTTTTTCTGTATGGACACTTCAACGAACTAAGGAGATTGGGCTGGTCAAGGCACTTGGTGCATCAAACATATACTTATTAAAGGATTCATTAGGCCAGGTGCTGTTATTGATGATAGGCGCGACTGTGATCGGTACGCTGGGTGCCATCCAGGTTGGTCGTCTCATGGAAGGGAGTGGCTTTCCGTACTTGCTGGTACCCGAAACAGTCACTTTCTCTGCTGTGATATTGATCATTGCGGGCCTGTTTGGCAGTGCGCTATCACTACGTTTGATTCTGAAAATAGATCCTATCATCGCACTGGGGCGTGAACAATGAGCTTAATCGTTGAAAATGTACAGCTGGTTCTGGGTAAGAGTAATCAACGTGTCATCGTACTTGACGACGTCTCGTTAAATTTGAAGCCCAGTTCACTGACTGCCGTCGTCGGACCTTCAGGCGCTGGAAAGTCCAGCTTATTGGCTGTCTGTGGTGGTTTGAGAACCCCCACTGGCGGCAGAGTATTAATCGATGGTGTTGTGATTTCTGACCTGACGAAGGCGGCACGTACTCGAATTCGTAGGGATCGAATCGGCTTCGTGTTTCAACAGTCAAATCTGGTACCTGCACTTACCGCAATAGATCAGCTATTACTGCTAGTACATCTGCAAGGGCGGCGACCGACTAAGATGGACCGGCAACGCGCACTGGCTCTACTCGACGAAGTCGGCATCTCAAACCTCATGGATCGTAGACCGAACCAACTCTCAGGTGGAGAACAGCAACGCGTTGGCATCGCTCGCGCACTGATGACCAGCCCAGATATTCTACTTGTCGATGAACCGACATCGATGCTTGATCAGGTTCGCGGTCAACAGATTGTTGAGCTTTTGGCTACAGAATGCCGTGAACACAGGGTAGCGACCCTGATGGTGACCCACGATCATTCGATGCTGGAATCAGCAACTGAAGTACTGAATATTGTCGATGGAAGACTATCGGTCGCACGCTCTGCAAACCGGGAGAAGCTGTTATGAATGGTGTCAGAAAAATATTGGTGGCACTGGTGATCGCCTCAATTCCCCTTGCCGGAGCTGAATTAACAGTTGCCGCAGAGAAGGCCAGAGTTGATCATCACCATTCCCACCAGCAAACTGGAATTCCAGTCATGGATGTCGATGGTCGGAGACTTAATCCTGACCATGCTCAGCATGAAGTTGACGATGAGATGTTGGCGAGGCTTCGTGAGAAGATCGCATTGTACCGGGCTCTTACTGATGTTGAGGTACGTATGAACATGGCGCTGATGGGGCCTAACTATGAATGGTATGTCAGTGATCAATCGCTAACTGGCAACGTAGGCGTGTTGATTCTATCTCATGGAGTTGGGGAGAACAGTGACCGCATGTTCACCAATGCTCTGGCACCAGTGGCTAAACGTTGGCCAACTGCGGTGTCTTTCGGTATGGCAATGATGATGTCCTCGCAGTTGCAGTCGTCGATCGACGATCTAGTAGACCACGGTGCAACAACCATTATTTTGGTACCGACCGGAGTTACTGAACACAACACCCTAACGCGACAATGGCGGTATATTTTTCAGATGCAAGATGAGTATTCGTACCTTGATGTACCGCTGGTTAATACAGGTGCCCAGCTCATCATGGCGGCACATCTAGAGAGCCATCCGTTGATTACGGAAATATTGTTAGATCACACCGCCGAGGTAAGCACCAATCCGGAAAACGAAGTCGTCTTGATAGTTGCTCACGGTCCTGAAGACCTTGAAGACAATGAGCTTGATCTTGCAATTACACAAGTGCATGTGGATCGCTTCAAGGCAAAGACAGATTATCATGATGTCAAGATCATCAATATTCAGGATGATGCATATCCACCGATCCGTGCTTCCAACGTTAAGAAGTTACGTCGCTGGATCACAAGCGCCCAGCGTACTGGCAAGGAAGTCATTGTCCTTGTATGTTCCACGGCGAGTTATGGTTTCCAGACTCACGTCCGTCAGGATCTTAGGGGTCTCGACTATATGTTTGCGGCTAAAGGCTTGTCGGAGCATCCGAACTACCTCAAGTGGATCCAAGCTACGATCGAGGAGCAGCTCGACGACGAGTAATTTGTGCCGGTATAGGACAGTAACTCCATTTGCTTAGTTTGCATCATTATCTCATTCTACCCAATCTATTGACCTGTATTTGATGTTACATTTGATGTTACTTCGATTTTAGGCGGCATATTTTCACAAAAAATAATTTTTTCTCAATAGCACATACCCCCAAGAAAACGATAGTCTCTTATAACAGGTAAGGTGTATATTTAATTTATGACCAACCAAAGAGATTTAATAGACGGATGACGGAACTAGAATACGTTATAGCAAAGATCGTATATCGTCTTTTATGGATAATAGAAAATGACCAGTAAATCGAAACACCTCCTGATCGTTTACCACTCGCAATCTGGTACAACCAGTGCTATGGCTGATGCGGTTATTAAAGGTGCAAAAAATCCAGATATTAACGGCGTTGAAGTTCAAGTCCGTGATGCACTTGAGGCCTCAGCGGACGATGTTCTCTGGGCAGATGGACTACTTCTAGGGACACCAGAAAATTTTGGCTATATGAGCGGAGCAATAAAATATTTTCTTGATCGCATCTATTATCCATGTGAAGACAAAATTGATGGCATGCCTTATGCACTGTTCGTGTGCGCAGGAAATGACGGCACCGGAGCAATAAAAAGCATCACCCGAATTTTGAACGGGCTTGCTATCAAACAAATACAGGAACCGGTATTGATCGTCGGCGATGTTGACGACAGTCAGCTCATCGAGTGTGAAGAATTGGGGATGATCATGGCTGCCGGATTAGAATCCGGCATTTTCTAATTAACTTAAATGAAAAAGAAAAAAACAGACCTCATCCAACAAGCGCTTGGTGAGGCAACTCACAAACCTACTGACAACTGGGAAAAGGAATTAGAAAAAGCAAAACAAACCAAAATAAAGCGTATGTCAAAATCAGAACTTATTAAATTGATTAACTCAACAGACCAGGGCGCTTTATTTGATACAAAATCCTTGATGCGGACTGATGCCAAAACTTTAATGCTTATTAAACGTCTTTTGAGAAATTAAAAAATACCGCACGCGGAGGCGAGGTGAATGGGCTTTTCGTTGGCACGATATTCGCCATTCAGTTGGACACGAGACGGACACGAAGAATCGCAAATTTCAAATATACATACATATTATCCAAATAATTTCTTAAAACTGGACGGGGCAGTAACTTGTGGTAGTGGGTGCAATATCCATCAATATCTAAAAGTAACTCTAAATAAATCTAGGATATCCATTTAATGAATCCATGCTTAAAAATCAAGAATCTGCTTTTTTCATTAAGTAAACGCTTAACACAAGAAGAGCAGACATAATTATCTCTGCGTATATTGCCATTGTTAAATAATCTGCCCCATGTACCAAACCAGCATAGGTTCTAAAAAGAGCAGCAGATCCTAACAAGCTTATAGTGGCATAGAGCCATACGTGTTCATTCCTGTAGGCACCTATACAGGCCATCAAGCCTGCAGTAAAAAAGAAAGAAGTGAAGTCTCCTATTTGGGTATTCATACCTAAAGTAGTGTCTCCAGGTCCTTCCACTAAAACCATAGCCAAACCTGCAGCAGCGGTAGTTGGGTCTAAAATCCAACCTAAAGCCGAGTACAACATAAACAAACCTATCAATCCTGATATTGCTCTTGCAACCATATTTTTCTCCTTATTATTTAGGCGTAACTCGATAGAGTTTACCTTTATTTGAATCGGTAACCATAACCAAACTTCCATCTGGGGCAGTTACAATGTTTCTTATTCTTCCTATCTTATCAAAGAGAATCTCTTCAGAAATAATCATACCTTCTTCTATACCCAACCTTCTTACATCTCCAGGCACTAGAGCTGATATGAATAAGCTCCCCTTCCAATCAGGAAATAAATCTCCATCGTAATAAGTCATTCCTGATGGGGCTATTGAAGGCACCCAATATTTAACAGGCTGTTCCATGCCTTCTTTTTCTTTAAATGGAGAAATGAGAGCTCCGCTGTAATCAATTCCATATGTAATAGCTGGCCATCCGTAGTTTTTGCCTTTCTCAATAATATTTAATTCGTCTCCGCCTCTAGGGCCATGCTCATGCTCATAAACCATTGAACCATCTGAGTTAATAACAATTCCCTGTAAATTTCTATGACCGTAGGACCAGATTTCAGGCTTTGCTCCGGGAGTTTCAGTAAACGGGTTGTCTTGAGGAATTGTGCCATCATCATTTACTCTTATTATTTTTCCAAAATGATTATCCAATTTTTGGGCTTCTTCTCTGTAATTAAATCCATCTCCAGACGTAATTAGAAGCGTGCCGTCTTTCAAAAAAACCATCTTTGCACCGTAATGATTAGCTGTTTTTCTTGAAGGGCTTGCTCTAAAAATTGTTTCAACATCAGTTAAAGAAGTTCCTTCCAACTTTCCTCTTATCACTCGAAGAGTATTTAATTTTTTGTTGCTCTGATCTGTCTCTGAGAATGAAAGATAAATGTATTGATTATCTTTAAAGTTGGGGTGCAGAACGATACCTTCCAAACCACCTTGGCCCTTAAATAAGCTTTCAGGGACACCACTTATAGGTTCTGGAAGAAGCACTCCTTGACTGATTAACCTTAATTCACCTGTCTTTTCTGTTATTAGAATTTCTTCATTAGAGATAAATGCTATTCCCCATGGGAAGCTAAGATCTTCAGCAATAACTTCTAATTTATAAGATTCTTCATGGTGATTAGCAAAGAGACTAAAAGACAAGAAATATGTAATTGTTATTAAGCTTATTTGTTTTAGTATTTTCATAATTCAGTTTTATTTAATTTAGACCCCATAAAATGACCCCCTAAGTACCCACAAATGATTAAACTCACTTTTCCCAACGGCGTCCTCGCTCCAGCCAGCATATCAACTCCGAAGAAAACAACTGGCATCAAGTAAACTATAAAGAATAGTGCTACAGCTCCTGCAATACCATAAGCGTATTTTTTTTCTATTTTTACCCACTTAAGTGCTAGCCAAGCGACAGGGAAGCTTATAAGGAAACCTAAAAGAATTAAGGTTGGCAGAAGAGGTGGAATTGAAATAGGCAACATCCCAACTACAGGAGAAAGACTCAGCATGAAAAAATCTTGAAAAAGACTAGAGATGAATATCATTAAAGTTACGGGCATTTCAACGCTTGAAAGCCACATTAGATTTACAATAGTTGTTTGAGCGCCAACTAAAAAACTAGTTAACAAAATTGATAACAAGAAAAATAATATTTTTTTAATCATACTGTCTTAAGTCCCTTTTAATCTTTTAATATTCATATTATGTCACGTTACTTATTCTTATTTCTTTTGATCTAAGTTGAAACTAGCAAAAAGTTTTCTATAATAATGAAAATATCATACAAAAACTTACGATGATTAAAGACTTATTTCGTAATGACACATATTTGACACAGTCAAAAAAAAACCTCTATATCCCTTTGTTTATAAGGGTTTCAAAATACTCTACTATTGAGTGGGAGTAAGCGTCACTAATTAAAATCGTTTTAAATCAGGAGACTGTCGAAATGACTCAAAAACAAAAACCGGTAATCATCGTCGGAGGCGGGGTCTCTGGCCTGTCGGCGGCAAAGCGACTGAAGGAAGCGGGCGTGCCGATCATACTTCTGGAAGGAAGGGATCGCCTGGGCGGCCGCACACACACACTCGATATTGCGGGGAACCAGGCCTCCTGGATCGAAATGGGAGCCGGCTGGATTGAGGACCATCTGACTAACCCCGCCTACCACTTATTGAGGGACATCGGGGCCGAAGTTCATCAAACCGATGCTGGCCCCTCAACCTTGCGGATCTATGACCAACGTTCGGCGCGTTGGCTAGGGTGGACAGCGACACTGTGGGCGTTTCTCAAGCTTGGTTGGAACTTTAGCCGGTTCAGTAAACTTCGGCCGAATACCTCTAAGTTTAATAACCTGAGCGAGCGAATCGACGTCGTACTTGGCAAGCGACCCAAACGTGAGCATCTCTACCTGTTCAAGATATTTTTCGAGAATCTTATCGGTGGCCCCACCTACGACATACACCAGAATCTGTTAAGCGATGACCTCTGGGAGTTCATCAACCCTGAAGAAAAGAGTCAGGTCATGATTTCTGGTGGATTCCGCGTATTGGTGGAGTTGTTGCGTGATTCTCTGTCTGCTGACGAGGTGATGCTGAATCAGACCGTCTCACGAATCTCGATTCAACAAGACGTTTCCGCCCAACCGCCCGTGCAGGTCGAAACGGCCGACGGAAAGACCTTCGAAGGCTCCCATGTCATCGTTACCGTCCCCCTTGGTGTATTGAAGGCTGGAACCATCACATTTGATCCACCGCTCCCTACCAGTAAGCAGGATGTAATCGAGCGCATCGGCTTCGGAAGTGTCGAAAAGGTCGTCATGACGTTCAAAAACGGCTTCTGGCGTAGAAACCCACAGAAGCAAGACCATTTCTTCAGTATTCCCGACCCTGCCGCTTCCCACGGCAGTTTCATCGATGTATCGACCTCATCTGGTGCTGGGCCGGGTTCGCCTACATCTCCCTGCCTTGCTAGCGTATTTGGCCCGCCTAAGGCTGCGTGGGTGGCAGAGAACCCTGAAGCGGCCGTAGAAGAGGTGCTATCTGAGCTACAGATGATGTTCCCCGATACGTTCGAGCCTCCCGTCGCGACAGCCACATCCAACTGGACCACCAGCCCCTTTTCAGGGGGCTGCTACCCTTACACAAGCGTCGACACTCAGCCCGGTGACTTCATTAAATTTGCGGAACCGACGCACGATGGGAGAGTCCTGTTCGCTGGAGACACTTGCGCGGAGAGAGTCGCCCTGGGTTATGTAGAAGGAGCCATGGCCGCAGGTGAGCGGGCAGCGGCTGCGATAATTGCCACTGTGGCTGATTCCCAATGGGTATGAGATGAAATCATGGTTACTCCAACAGAAATGTGTTGAAATCCCGTTAAATAAAGGGATTAGAGCTATTCAGACAAATAACTTTTAACCCTAATATTAAGCCTCACCTTGTAAAAGGGCGTATAAAGTTACCCCCAAAGTCACCCCCACTGGTATTAGTTATGTATCTTCTAATAATAATAACTAAATGATAGTATGTTTGAGAGGCTTGGTATTAAAGGATTTCAGCACAAACAATATATGGCTTGGGGGCTATAGCTCAGCTGGGAGAGCGCTTGCATGGCATGCAAGAGGTCGGCGGTTCGATCCCGCCTAGCTCCACCATTTTAAAGGGTTTCAAAGACCTACT
>Ga0209494_1000955_pt1 | contig 12954 bp, 13 predicted proteins | sample EN1Hudseemescosm_FD_184628 | JGI IMG/M metagenome (GOLD analysis project Ga0209494, IMG submission 184628) | Methane-oxidizing microbial communities from mesocosms in the Hudson Canyon - EN1B Hudson Canyon (SPAdes) (version 2) | ecosystem: Environmental > Aquatic > Marine > Cold seeps | place... | reverse complement strand
TTTTAGAGAACATTAACTTATAAATACGATGATGGGTGTGAAGTTCGCGACCAAGGAATATAGAATGGTCAGCTATAACATTAGAATGATTGTATAGAATATTGGACCTAACAGATTTAAGTATCTGCTAGGTCCAAACTGTTTCTAGTTAATGCAAGGTGACGTTGATTAGATAGTCGAAGTGAATAAATCAGCATTTAGCCATAAATGAACCCAAATACTAGCAGCGTAACCTAGTGCGATAGCCCACATCCATTTTAAATGAGCCATAAAGGTATAAATACCACGAGCCTGCCCCATAACTGCAACACCTGCTGCTGAACCGATAGATAATAAAGAACCACCGACACCTGCTGTTAATGTCACCAATAACCACTGACCATGATCCATATTAGGCATCATCGATAACACAGCAAACATTACTGGGATGTTATCGATAATTGCTGACAATATACCGACTAAGATATTCGCATTAGTTGCCCCTAAGTCACCATACATCAGCTGTGAACCAACGGTTAGATAACCAATAGTACCTAAACCACCAACACATAGAATGATGCCATAGAAGAACATTAACGTATCCCACTCTGCTCGCTCTAATTGTTGGAAAATATTAAAGGCTGGTTTATGTTGTTCAATGCCCTCAATTGTTAAGGTTGTTTCACCATCGTTAGCAAGGGTTTCAATCATGTGTTTGTCTTTCATCTTGATCATATAACCATACAGTTTTAACAAACCTAAACCGGTCATCATGCCGATTACAGGAGGTAAGTGTAAGAAGTTATGAGCACAAACAGCCATGGTAATTGTTAATAAGAATAAAAATACAACAACCAGCGCGCCTTCTTTCATCGTTGCAGTTTCATTCAAGGCCTTAGGTTGTTCACTTGCTACAGCGAAAGACATTATTACAGCTGGAATAATCCAGTTCACAACAGATGGAACAAATAACACGAAGAATTCTTGGAATTCTACAACACCTTTCTGCCAAACCATGAGCGTAGTAATATCACCAAATGGGCTAAACGCACCACCAGCATTAGCAGCAACTACGATATTGATACATGCTAAAGCGACAAATTTATGGTTTGTACCACCTACAGCCATGGCAACTGTTGCCATCAATAATGCTGTTGTTAAGTTATCTGCAATAGGAGAGATAAGGAATGCTAAAATACCCGTTAACCAGAAGATGGTGCGTAATGTGAAGCCTTGGTTAACTAACCAGCTACGTAATGCATCAAACACACCACGTTCGCCCATTGTATTGATATAGGTCATTGCGGCTAACAAAAACAATAATAACTCAGCATATTCTAGTAAGTTATGGCGAATCATGATTTCTGCAGTATGGTGGAATGCAGTATCTTCTTGTCCGGCATATACGATGGCAATCATTGCCCAAATAATACCTGCAGCAACCATCACAGGTTTAGATTTGCGCATGTGAATTTCTTCTTCAGCGATAACTAAAATATACGCTAAGACAAAAACGACAATAGATGCATAACCAACCCAGTGAGCGGTTAAATCCAGCATTTTCACATCAGCTGATGCAAAAGAAATTTGGGGAAAAGCAAACAAGAATAAGCTGAAAATCAGTGTTGTTATCAGTGAGTGCCTAGATTGCAGTTGTTTCAACATGGAAATCCTTTCATTAAAAGGTCAGATTTAAAAACAGTTATGATACCGTGCTACCTGCCTATGTGGAAGGCGCAGAGGACAATTATTTCATTATACTTTGGTAAAAGCCTTTTGATGCTTCTTCAACCAAGTCAAAGACATGCTCAAAACCGTTAGGGCCGCCATAATATGGATCAGGCACATCTTGTTCTTTACTATCAGTAGCATAATCTAAAAATAGATTGACCTTGTGTTGATGCTCGTCCGGACTTGTGGACATGAGAATATGATAATTATCACTATCCATAGCAAGGATATGATCAAAATATTCAAAGTCGGCGGATGCAACTTTACGTGCTCGGATGCGTGACAGATCAATACCACGCCCACGAGCCGTTTGTTGTGAGCGAGGATCTGAAGGTTCACCAATATGATATGCGTGGGTACCAGCAGAATCGACTAGAAAGTGGTCTGCCTTCCCCATATCTTGAATAACTTTATTGAAAACACCTTCAGCGGTGGGGGATCGGCATATATTGCCCATGCAAACGAATAGTACTTTTATTTGTTTCATCTGAACCCTAAGTATCTGATTGGTATGGTCATGTAATTTTCAGTCCTATTTGGTTTCAACACGAGTTGATAGTACGCCTGTTAGTGGCCGAAACTATTGTTCAACACCACCAAACAACCTACGGAAAATGTTGCTAGTGCCATTATTGAGTTTAATGCATAGCGCTGGATAAATTCCACATAGGTAGGAATATACCTAATGCAAGAATAAGAACCATAATGCCGACAATAACTAATAAAATTGGTTCAATTACAGTTGAGAGGGCATCTAGTTCTGCATCAACTTCTGATGTATAAAAATCAGCGGCTTCTAGAAGCATCTCGTCGATGCTACCAGATTCTTCTCCAACTACAATCATTTGTATGACGAGAGGAGAAAATAATCCAACACTTTTTGCCATGCGACTAATGTTGTCACCTTTTTCGATACCTATCCGCATTTCAGAAAGTTTTGAGCCGATATATACGTTTCCGATAGCGCCAGAAACAACGGTTATACCTTGAATAATGGGTACACCTGCACTTAAAATCATTGCAAAGGAGCGTGAAAACCGTTCCATACATGAACGGTGAATAATACTGCCAATACCAGGTATTTTAAGTATTAACATGTCTTTATACATTTCACCTTGCGTGGTTTTTACATATCTTTTGAGAAGAAATAGGCTGAGGAACATGCCAACTATAATTTGTGGCAGATAGGCAATAGCAAAGTCAGAGATATTAAGTAATAAAATTGTTTGCCATGGGAGTTCAGCTCCCAGTCCTTCAAATACACCTTTAAATGCAGGAATGACATAAACAGTAACGATTCCTAAGGCAATCGCTAACGCTATTACAACCATTTTAGGGTATTGTGTGGCTGATTTTATCCGACTTATGGTTTCTTTTTCACGTCCGAGATAGTGTGATATTTGTAAAAATCCTTGATCTAATGCACCTGTACTTTCACCGACTTTCACAATATTAATAAATAGATCAGAAAAGATATAAGAATGCTCTTCCATCGCCAAACTTAGGGATAGACCACCTTCTAAGGATGTTGCTATTTCTCCGAGTGCTGATTGTAATGCTTTATTTTGACTCGACTCTTCTAAGCTACGGATGGATCGTATGATGGGTACACCAGCTTTTAATAAGCTATACATTTGACGGCTGAATAATATAATGTCGTCAAGCTGTAGGCTACGCCTATCTTGCCATCGATTGAATTTTTCTGCCAAGTCTGTTGGCGGCAATAATTCATCAATACGAATAGGTGTTAGGCCTTTGGTCATTAGCATTACTGCTACAGATTTTTGATTTTCTGCAGTATAACTATCTTCGACTAAGATGCCGTTTTTATCTCGTGCTGTGTATTTATAGTTAGCCACTAATTAACATCTCCCGTTATTTTAATGACTTCATCTAATGTTGTAATACCTTCTCGTACATATTCTAACCCTCGCACGCCAAGAGGAATAAAGTTCTTAGCACTTTTAGCTGCCGCTATGAAATCTGCTGAATTATCTCGGCGTAAGGCATCTAGCGTATCATGATCGAGTTCTAGCAATTCATAAACACCAATACGGCCTTTATAGCCCGTATTGTTACAGTGCTGACAGCCTAAACCATGTTTAAAGTTAATATCTGTAATATTGTTGAAATTGCTTTCTAACCAAATCTGCTGATCTTCATCAAGTTGTTTATCGGTAACACATTTTGGACAAATACGTCGAATAAGTCGTTGAGCAATGATGATTTTTAATGCACTGGCAAGAATATAACCTTTTACGCCCATATCTAAAAGGCGAGTAGCCGTTTCAACCGCGCTATTTGTATGGAGTGTAGAAAAAACCAAATGCCCTGTAATTGATGCTCGGATCGCAATTTCTGCTGTTTCTGTATCACGCATCTCACCAACAAGCATAACATCTGGATCTTGTCGTAATGCGGAGCGAAGAACAGAGGCGAAGGATAAGCCAATTTTTTCATTAACTTCAGTTTGGTTGATTCGTGGCAAACTATATTCGACAGGATCTTCAGCAGTAATGATCTTTGTCTCCGGTTTGTTCACAGCAGATAATGCAGAATAAAGTGTGGTTGTTTTACCGCTACCAGTTGGACCCGTTACTAGAACCAGTCCATGAGGGTTTCTGATATGAACTTGTACTCTAGCTAATAAATCAGCTGGCATACCCAATGTTTCAAGGTTTAGAACTCCCATGGAATTATCAAGTAAACGCATGACCACCGACTCACCATTTGTCACTGGTAGGGTTGAAATACGAATATCTAAACTTTTACCTTTAACGCGGATAGAAAAGCGGCCATCTTGGGGTAAGCGTTTTTGAGAAATATCCAAACTCGCCATGAGCTTTAGTCGAACAACTAAGGCAGATACAATTTTAACTTCGTTGATAACCTGCTCATGTAATACGCCATCAATACGCTGTCTGATCCGCAACACTTTTTCATCAGGTTCAATATGAATATCTGACGCATTCATTAACACAGCATCTTCAAATATAGACTCTAATAGCTTAACAACTGGAGCCTCAGAAACTTCATCTGATGTATTAAGTGAGGCAAAATCAAAATCATTTACTGCTAGCTCGTCATCTAGCTGTCCAGCTAATGCACTAATTTCATCAGTATTTCGATAACATTGATCAATAACGGCAAGTAAATCACTTTCTTTTACTAAGGCTTGTCGAATTCGTTTTCCGAGGATCCGTGTTAATTCATCTAAAGTTCCCAGATCGGTTGGATCAGACATCGCAATTAAAACATCGTGTTCATTTTTTTCTAATAATAAAATTCGAAACCGTCGGGCAATATTTTCAGATAATGATCTAGTAACAGCATCATTTCTCTTATAATGAGTAATATCAATAAGCGGTATTTGCATTTGGCGAGAGAGGAAGTTTAATAACTTATCTTCAGTGATAAAGTTGAGAGCAATTAAGGCTTGCCCAAGCTTTTGCCCTGTTTTCTTTTGATCAGCTAATACTTGCATGAGCTGATCATGGGTAATGATCTGATTTTGGACTAATAAATCACCGATCCGAATTTTCTTTGGGGCTTCCATACTATTACCTTAATTAATACTATTTATCCGTTGCTTAATATAGTTAACTACTACCGGTTTTAGACTATTTAAAGCTAACGCTCTGCGATAAGCAACTAATGCATCATTATTACGTTTTTGGCTCTCTAACGATACTGCTAATCCTAACCAGTATTCTGCTTTGTCAGGATTAATATCTAATAATTGTTGATACGATTCTTCTGATTTAACAACAAATTTATTTTGCTGGTAGGCCGCAGCCAATAAGGTTAAAAACCGTTCATCTTTTACCGTTTGAGTATTGATATCAAGTAAACGCTTTAACGCTTCTTTTTCTTGATTGTTTTTTAATAGTAAACCTGCCAACGCTTTTGTTAAAGCCATATTATTAGGTAGCAAGTGTAAACTTTCTTTTAATGATTGGATTGAATCATTCATTAAACCGCGTTGTAAATAGGTATGAGCTATTAATAAATGGGCTTCAACATGTTCTGGCTTTGATTCCAAAACGTGCTGCAATAGTTTCGTTTTCTCAAGTAATGATAGTGTTTTTTTCGCTTTTAAAAATAAACGGTCGGCCTTTTGTTCGGTTGATAGCGTTGTTATTTTTTTATGAGAAGGAGCAGCCGTTGGAGCGACATTAAGTTCCTTTTGTGTTACTGCTTTAGGAGTTGTACTGGGTTTAAGCTTAATATTATCTATTTTCTTAACAACTCTTTCTTCCGTAATAGGTTTAACAGGCTCTGACATAACAGGAACAGGTGCAACAAGAGCGGGGGCAGCAGCAGTAATGGACTTAACAGGCTCTGACACAACAGGAGCGGGTGCAACAACAGCGGATTCGGCAGGAATAGATTCCGTGGTGGGTTTAACAGGATCAGACACAATAGGAGCAGGTGCAACAAGAGCAGATTCGGCAGCAACAGATTCCGTGGTGGGTTTAACAGGCTCAGACACAACAGGATCAGGCACAACAACAGCGGGTTCAGTAGCAACAGCTTCCGTAATTGGTTTTATATCGGGTAAAGCCTGCTTTTCAGCATTTGTTGGTAATACATAGTGATATGCAACAAAGACAGCGACAAGAAGTAATACTGCTACTACGATAAGAGTAACGACATTATTAGACTTTTTTTGAGTCGAAGCCTTAACTTGGCTAAATATATTTTTATTATCAGAGCTAGAGACTATTTTATCCTGCTCTAAATCTCGTAAGACTTGATTAAGCAAACTCATGGAACACTCCAGCCACAAGCAATGAACAAATAAATAATATGATAATACTTAGGCGGCATTCTAAAGGGTGTTTTAATATCATGGTTTCTTCGGTATCAAGTGCTGCTAAGCGAACATTCTTTAATGAAACTTTATGCTTTCCTTTTCCATAAGCTGATAATAAGGCTTTATTGCTTAAAACATTGATTAAGCGAGGTGTTCCTTTACTATAAAAATGGATGGCACGATATGCAAGTGGGGTGAATAGGTTTTCAATGGCTAGATTGGCCATACCTAATCGGCGTTGAATATAGTATCTAACATCTGTCAGAGAAAGTTTCTTTAGTTGATAGCTGAAACTGATCCGCTGTCGTAATTGGCGAATAGATTTCTTTTGTAACAGCTCGTCCAGTTCAGGTTGAGCAAATAAAATGATTTGCAATAACTTTTGTTTTTCAGTTTCTAAATTAGATAATAAACGCAATGATTCTAATGTTTCTAATGGCATTGCTTGAGCTTCATCAATTATGACGACAGGTTTTTTCTTATTAGCTGCAGCTTCTAATAAGAACTGATTGATTTGTTGCAGCATCTTACTTTGCCCTGCATTTCTGACATAGGGAATACCGAACTCATCAGCAATTGCCATCCGTAAGCCTGCAGGCGTTAAATGAGGGTTGGGAATGTAGGCGGTTATATAGGGTTCATGTAGCTCGTTCAGTAGCTTTCGGCATAAAATCGTTTTGCCTTTCCCAACTTCCCCAGTGATCTTTATAAAGCCTTCACCACCATGCAATGCAAGTAATAACACATTATATGCCTCAATATGGCTAGGCAGATCAACAAAAAATTGTGTATCTGGTGTTAAGCTAAACGGACGTTCAGTTAAACCAAAGTGCTCTAAATACATGGAGAAATGGAAAGCATCAACTCAATCATTGCCACATTTCATGATTTTGCAGTTCTATAAGCTTCTGTTGGCTACGATCTTTAGAATCATCCCAATCACTATTATTTTCAATAATGGTTGGTTTAAGTAGGATAACCAATTCTGATTTTTGTGTTGATTGTGAATTAGTTCTAAATAAATTGCCTAAGCCAGGTATCCGAGATAAAAAGGGTACTCCGTCTTTGCCTTCTGCCGTTGCCTCTTGCATCAGACCGCCAATAACAATTACTTGATCATTTTTTGCTCTAACAATGCTATCAGACTCCCGCATTGTATTTAAAGCCATTGGAAATGAAGATTTCTCGCCATCCAACTCAAAATCTAGGTTCTTGCTTTGCACGCGAGTGATGGATGGATGAATATGTAATGTCACATAATTATCATCATTAATTTGAGGTGTAACATCTAAAGCGATACCGGAGAAAAATGAAGAAAGTTCAACTGTTGGCACATTGATAGTTGTACTTCCAGTAGCACCTGTACTGCCACCAGATGAGCTAGTCACATTAGAAATAAAGAATTCATCACTGCCCACTTTAATAATTGCTTTTTGATTATTAAGTGTTGATATTCTAGGACTAGATAAAATGTTCGTTTTGCCTTGAGTATCTAACATTTTCACATAATCAGTAAATTTAATTCCAGCGTTATCACTGACAGCTCCCAGCCGATTAAATAGAGGGGTAGCACCTGCATAAGTATCAGCAACTTCTTGCCAATCTATGCCAGATTGATGATTGTCATCTAAAATTATTTCAATTATTTTAGCTTCAAGAATAACCTGTCTACTTAATTGATTTTGTGTAATGTTAATAAACTGTTCAACTTCGCGTAATTGCATTGGTTTTGCTCTTACGACAACCGTACCGACATGAGGATTTATTTTTGCACTTGCTTGAGGATCAATTGCGATGATAGAGTTTATTGCCACCTCAACATCTTGCCAAAAATCAGATTTTGAGGATGTTTTTATCCAACTGCTAGAAGAACCTGAACTGGCGTTGTCACTGGAGCTGGTATTGGATTCGTCTTCTGTTGAACTATTGTTTTGCCCTGATGTAACACTGGTTTTAGACTCGCCTTCTCTTTCAATATCGAGTCTATTCAATTTGAAAATACGTGTTTGAATCGTTGACGGATAAACAATGTAGCCCAGACCTGATTTTCTATAATCATAGCCATAAACCTTTTGTACCGCATCCATTACCTGAGCAATTGTGACATTTTTTAATGTTAAAGAAATAGTGCCATCAACATCAGGGTGAACTAACATGTTTTCATCAGTACCTATCACTAAGCCCATAAAAAAGTCACGAGCCTCAATCTCATGCAAAGAAATATTAAATTTGTTAGCACTGCTATTATTGTCAGTTAATGATACATCCTCAAAGTCAGGGATTAATGCATCTGTAACCGCATCTGGAATTTCTTGTTCTGCCTCTGACAACACCTGATTATTAGATTCAAAAGCATCTTCAATCGTGGCTTCTTTACCAGTAGGAATTGTAGACAAATTAACGCATGCGACTAGCAATGGCATCAATAATACTAAAAAGACCAGTTTTCTCATTATTCAAATCCTTGCTGTGTACGTTTGATTGGACTAGATAACAGGAGCTCTTTCGCTTGACCGTCAACGAGAACTGTTACCGATGATTCTTGTATATTCAGTACTTCAACATCAGAAAAGACAATATCACCTTGCTGAACAGATAAACCATTGATAATGGCATGTCTGAACGAGTCAGTAATAAAAATTGCCGATAATTTTAGAACATCACTCTTTGTTACGTTTTCTTCAATAAGTTCAGATTGCATTACAGCTGAATAATCTGCAGGGCGAGTAGGATCTTCCAGTTTTGCACTCACATTAGCAGAAAGCAATAATAAGCAAAGGAGAAGAAGTTTATTATAATCCAAGCCATTGCTCCTCAAAACTCAATGTATATAATTGAAAAGTGGTGATAGCAAGCGGATATTCACTGACTTTATAATCAATGCTATCCCAGCTAATAAACCAATCAAGCGATTCCAAAGACTTCAAATAGTTTAGGGTGTCGAAATAGCCACCTTCGATAGTGATAGTTAAAGTATGCTTAAAGAGCCATGATTTCTTCTCAGGTGTACCAAATAAGCCAGCAACAGGTAATGTGTCTAATTCAAGTAATGATAAGCCGTGATCTTGTTGTAACATCTGCTGCAATACAACAGCCATTGTTTGAGATGAAACAAATAGTTTAGTATCTAATTCTAATAATTGTTTTAATTCTTCTAACTCAGGTTTTATTTCTAATAGCTTCTTTTTATTTTTAGTATTAGGATCTTGTTTACCCGTCAGCTCAATTTGAGTCGCTAATAGTTTTTGGGTGGCGGTATCCGTTTTGAGTGATGATAACTGTGCTGATAATTGTTTTTTTTCTACTTGCAGAGGCTCATAAAAATAATTATTCCACGCAAACACAATCAGGGTGATAAGTGTGATTATTAAGATTACCTTCTCACGTTTTGAGATGGAATCATACCATGTCATAAACGAATGAATCATCGAGGCCCCTTAATCTTTGCTGCCATGGCTGCGGTACGTTTATTAACGATTGACGTCGTTGTCTCATCACCAGTTGAATCAACTAACAATGTATTTAGGTTAAAATGTAATTCGCCTGTTTCAGTATCCGTGTTCATATTTAAATTGGTAAATATCTTGCCCTTAAAAATAGACTCAGTATGTAGGTTTTGGAAAAAAACAGGTACATTCTCAGCTTTTTTAGTGCTGCCAAATAGGTCAATACTATTTTGTTCGGCGTTTATTGACACCTGATTGATCCAAACTCCAGCAGTCTTTTGTTGTGCAAATGCCGTAAAGTACCGCGAAAACCCCTGTGTTTTATCCGATGCGTCATTCGAAACTAACGACATAACGTCTAATAAATTTTGGCGTAATATTTGGGATTGTTTAATACGTTTTTCGAGTAAAGCATTATGTTCTTTTTTAGGGTATTTGCTCTTCATTTCAGTAGTATAAGCTTCAGCATCAGCTAATGCTTGTTGTTGGATTTTCACATCTACCCGAAGTGTCTCGTTACCCTTTTTTAAATGAGCACTAAACATTATAAATGCCGCAATAAAAAAAACGAACAGCATGGCGGATAAAAACAGAGGTTTTTTAGAGTCGCCATTATCACCTTGATATAGGTTTATTTGCTGATTCATGAATCAACTTCCTCTGATAAACCATAGTGAAGGGTTGCACCAATAACGGGAGCACACATTGCCTGTGTACTATCATTTAGAATCACTGAACCATCAATTAACGTCGATAAATCCAGAATACGAGCGGTAATACCATGCTCATTGATTAAAAAGTTTAAAATTCCCTGAGTATTATAAGGCGTTGGTAAAACAGTAAGTTCAGTATTAGAAGCAAAATTATAAAGACTAACCACATGATCTTTTGAGCGTTGAATTTCTAGCGCCAAACTATTTTGTTCAATTTTTAGCTGTTCAACACTTAATGAACCCGCATCATTAAGCCTTTCAAAGCCAGAGGCAATTTTACGATTAAGATGAATAATATTGTTGTGAGTAATTAAAAGGTGGCCAGAGTTTTTTTGCAAATGTAATAACACAGCGCCACGTTCACTATCAGTCAATAACGTTGATAAATTTCTAAGTGATGTTTCTTGAATGGTCACTGACGTAATGTTTAAATTACAGAGGTGACACAGGTCAATCAGGCCTTGAACAGATGACTTAGGCGCAGCCACAACCTCGATCATAGTCAAGCTATTAGCCCGTTCAGAAATAGGCATCGGATAATAATCAAGCAAAGCATCATTACTAGGAAAATCAATTAAATCAGCTATTTTCCAACGAATCGCTGCTAGCGTTTCATCAGGGTCATCGAGCATCGGAGACTCAAGAGTGATTAACCGATAATCTTCTGTAGACAACACAATATGACAATCATAATTACTCAAATCATGTGTAGCGACAAGCTCTTTAAGAGAGTCGATTTTCTTATTAGTATAGATAAAGTTACAAAAAATCAGCGTACGGGAGTTGTTAGCACCATAATTAGAAATAGCAACGGCAACACCTTCAGCTGTAAAACTAAGCGCAACGACACCGCGTGATTTTCTTTTCAAAAATGACTTTAAGAACTGCACACATTTGCCTATTAAAAATTAGTATTTCATTTTAGAGCTAATTTTAATCAAATACAAGAATTTACATATAGTACTTAGGCATATCCGAAAGGATGTATCAAGATGCAGAAATTTAAAGTAAGTCTTAGTGTTTAGATTGAAGGGGAGGGTACTTTATATTTGCATCAGGGTTTATACCGATGATATTATTCTGACGAGTTAAATGGATTGATAAATAATAGGAATAAAAATGAGAAAACAACAAGCTGGTTTCACTTTAATTGAATTAATTATGGTTATCGTTATTCTGGGTATTTTGGCTGCTGTAGCCTTGCCTAAGTTTGCTAACTTAAGTAAAGACGCGCGCATATCATCATTAGAAGGTGCGTTGGGGGCGGTGAAGTCAGCAGCCGTTATTGTGCATGCTAAATCTTTGATCGATGGTACAGAAGTCGCGGCTTCAGGAAGTTCTGCCGCGGTTGAGGGCGGAACTGTTGCCTTGGTTTACGGTTATCCTGCAGGGACAACCACCGCTATAGCCGCCGCTGTAGATTTAGGTGACTTTCATCTCGCTGATGCAAGTGGAGTAGTTACTATTAGTGCTAGTAATGATGGTGGTAGTACTGCTGTAGCCAGTTGTAACTTCACTTATACAGATGCAGCATCTGCAGGTGCTGCACCGGCTTATTCAGCCTTGAGTACAAGTGGCTGCTAATCAACGAAGTTATATACGATTGATTACTGTTTTATTTAACTAAGCAGTAATTTCAATTTTATAATGTAAAGAAAGCCTTGGTTTGCATAAAACAACCAAGGCTTTTTTGTTTTTTTAAGGTTTATATTCAGCAAAGGCCTCTCATTATGAATTATGATATTTTTCTATAATGAAACATACCTTACGCCCACAATGCGGCTTTACGGTTATTGAATTGATTGCTGTTATTGTTGTATTAGGCATATTATCTGCCACCGTCTTACCTAAGTTTTTTGATAAAAGTGGGTATCAACAACGAGTGATCTTTGATGACACCTTAAATGCTGTGCGTTATGCACAAAAATTGGCAGTGGCAACTGGTTGCAATGTGCAGTTTAGTATTTCATCTAATGCCTTTCAGTTATTACATGCTACTACGTGTTCTAGCACTAGCTATGGCGTGGCCGTTGCCCACCCAGCCACTCAGACACCTCCTTATACAGGTAGTGAAGCGGGTATAAGTTTGCCTAATACGACGATTACATTTAATGCTATTGGTGAGGCTGATGGTGGTACTTCAATTACTATCGGTGGTAAAACGATTAACATCGTACCTTCAACAGGATTTATTTATGTTACGCCGTAACAAGCAAACCGGCGTTACGTTGATAGAGCTAATCATTGCCATGCTCATTGTCAGTGTGGC
>Ga0209494_1000954_pt1 | contig 12968 bp, 7 predicted proteins | sample EN1Hudseemescosm_FD_184628 | JGI IMG/M metagenome (GOLD analysis project Ga0209494, IMG submission 184628) | Methane-oxidizing microbial communities from mesocosms in the Hudson Canyon - EN1B Hudson Canyon (SPAdes) (version 2) | ecosystem: Environmental > Aquatic > Marine > Cold seeps | place... | reverse complement strand
TATTATTAGGTACCTCTGTGAAATCTGATGGCAGTCTTAATGAAAGCAAATTAATCGAAGTCTGGGGGCAACCGGGTAAGGATTTAACACGGTTTCTTCTACAAGAGGGAGATGTGGTTTTATTAGCTAAAGGGTCATCATTTAAAGCTGGATATATAAATAAAAAGTATGCAGGTATGTCAATATTGGCATCTGCAAATTTTATTATTATTCGGCTCGATACTGAAAAGTTGCAAGGTGAAGTATTAACCGCTTATTTAAATTCAGAAATTGGCCAGCTTGCTTTAAAGTCGATTCAAAAAGGAGCGGTGATTCAAAGTATTACTGCCTCTGGACTAAGAGGGTTAGCGGTTCCTGTTCCTTCAAAAACATCACAGGTAAGTATTGTCGATTTATTTCAAACAGGACGAGAAGCTTATAACGCTACAATAGCCTTAGCTGAACAACAAAAGAAAGCGGTTGAAGCTAAGATTATTAATCTAATGGAAGAGGCTGCCTAATGAGTTCTATTGAAAATAAGGTTCGTGGTTTTTTAGATTCATCTCGTGGCTACCGAGAAAGTCCTGAAGAAGTACTCCAAATATTGGCCTTTTTAGCTTTAATTAAGAAAAATCAGGCTGAAAAGTATTTTGATTTATTTAAAGCAGCACCTAATCAACAGAAGGCGATATTTAGGATGCTTACAGAAGAAATAGACAAGCATGAGTTTAGATATATTTCTGAAACCAAGACACTGGACTTTTTCCCTGATGAACTGCTTACAAAAGCAATTTATTTAATCAATGAAATTCCTGATTCAGACTACTCCCTCTTTGCTAGAAGTATTCGTAATGTCTTGCAAGATTTGAGTAACTATAGGCCTGACAATATAAGTACCGGTTTATTAGCTACTTTATTTGCTGAATTAGTGGGAGAGGTTTCGGCTGAAAGCATTATTTATGATGGAACCGCTGGCTACGCAAATATTGTAAGCACTATTCAAGGGGCAAGATTACAATTAGAAGAAATCAATCATTCAGTATGGCAATTAAGTAAAATCCTGTTATTACTTGAAGATAGAGAAATTGACTTCAAACTAACCAATAGTTTACTTAACTCTGGGTTTAAACAAACTAAGAAAAAAGCAGACATAGCTCTCATGACCCCACCTATGGGATTAAAGCTTTCGCCTGAAGAAAGATCAGTGTTGGTGAATGAAGAATATATTGTTGTAAAAGCAGGTAAAACACTACCGACTTCTGCTGCGGATGTGCTTTGGGTTCAGCAAGCATTAGCTAATGTTAATAGCAAGGGGAGGGTGATGATACTCTTACCTCAAGGATGGCTATTTAGAGGCGGATATGATGCAAAAGTAAGAGATTATTTATTAAACAATGATTGGGTGGAGAGTGTTATTAGTTTACCTGCGGGTATTTTAAAACAGACCGCTTTATCACCTGCCCTTGTTGTTTTAAATAAAAATAAAGCAGCAACGGGTGAAATTAAGTTTATTGATGCATCAGGTCTTGGTAAGCGTGAAAGACGAAGTATTTCAATTTCGGATGATAACCTTCAACTTTTTTCAGAATTGGTACAGGGAAAGCATCCAGAACACGTACTTTATAAGTCTGTTTTATTGCCAGATATTATAAAAAATGAGGGTGTTTTAAATGTTAGTCACTATATAAAACAAGAGAGCACCTGGGTAGCACCAGACGTAGAGCAGGAAATGATAAAATTAGGAAATTGCATGACTGATTTCGATGTAGCACAAAAAAAACTAACTAAACTCTTAAGTAAATAAGTAGGGAAACACAATGTCAGAACAACATAAAAAAGAACTGGAAAAACAGCTGTGGAATATTGCTAATGCCTTGCGTGGCAATATGGGGGCTGATGAATTTAGGGATTATATTTTAGGTTTTATCTTCTATAAATATCTGTCTGAGAAAATGCATCTTTATGCTGATGATATTTTGCAGGAAGATGGAATTAAATATGAAAATCTAGATGCTGAGTCAGATGAAGGAAAGCAATATTTAGAGGCGATAAAAAAGGAATCGATTAATCAGTTAGGTTATTTTTTATTACCTGATGAACTGTTTCATGCGCTAAGTCAAAAAGGTGTGCAAGGTGAGTTTATTATTGAAGCACTCACTAATGTCATGCAGCATATTGAACAAAGTACCATGGGGTCAGATAGTGAAGATGACTTTAATGGCTTATTTGATGATATTGATCTTAGCTCTAACAAATTGGGTAAAACTGAAAAATCCAAGAATGAATTGATCTCTAAAGTTTTAAGCCACTTAGATGCTATCGATTTTCAACTGGAAAATACCAAAATAGATGTGCTGGGCGATGCTTATGAATATCTTATTGGACAATTCGCCAGTGGTGCGGGTAAAAAAGCCGGTGAATTTTATACTCCTCAGGCGGTTTCAAGCCTGCTGGCAAAATTAGTCACCAGGGGGAAAACACAACTAAAATCTGTTTATGACCCCACTTGTGGTTCTGGCTCTTTATTATTACGGGTCGCCAAAGAAGTCAAAGAAGTGGCTGAATTTTATGGGCAGGAATCTAACCCCAGCACTTATAATCTGGCTAGGATGAACATGATCTTGCATGATGTGCATTACAGTCGCTTTGATATTCAGCAGGACGATACGCTGGAAACACCACACCATATTGAACAACGTTTTGAATCGGTGGTAGCTAATCCACCATTTTCAGCCGATTGGAGTGCCAAACCTTTGCATTTAAGTGATGAGCGTTTTGCTGATTATGGGAAACTTGCGCCAAAATCAAAAGCCGACTTTGCTTTTGTACAACATATGGTGCATCAACTGGATGAAAATGGCACGATGGCGGTAGTTTTACCACATGGCGTATTATTTCGTGGTGCGGCAGAAGGACATATTCGTCAGTTTTTAATCGAACAAAAAAACTATCTGGATGCGGTTATTGGCCTGCCTGCTAATATCTTTTATGGTACCTCGATTCCTACCTGTATTTTAGTGCTGAAAAAACACCGTGAGCAGCCTGATAATGTGCTGTTTATTGATGCCAGTAGATATTATGGTAAATCCACTAATCAGAATAATTTGCGTAATGAAGATATAGTCCGAATTATGGACGCGGTGGAAAAACGTGAGGAAATAGATAAATTTTCTTATGTAGCTACACTGGCTGAGATTAAAGAAAATGACTTTAATTTGAATATTCCGCGTTATGTGGATACTTTTGAGGAAGAAGAACCTATTGATTTAGCATCAGTGGCACAGCAGTTAAAAACATTGGAAGTCGATATGGTTGATACGGATAAAGGGATTGTTGGGTTTTGTGGTGAGTTGGGGATTGCTTCACCATTTGAGAAGAGTGCTATATGAATAAAACTCAAGGTAATATATCTCCAGTATTAAGGTTTCAAGGGTTCAGTGAAAACTGGAATATAGAAAAGCTTGGTAGTTTTCTGAGCTTCAAAAATGGGATCAATGCAGATAAAGAACAATATGGAAGTGGTTATAAATTTATCAATGTATTAGATATTATCCAAAATACCTATATTTCACATGAAAAAATCATAGGCTCTGTTAATGTAGATGAAAAAGTTTTTAAAAAAAATGAAGTTGTTTTTGGAGATATTCTTTTTCAAAGAAGTTCTGAAATTAGAGAGGAAACTGGACAATCAAATGTTTATTTAGATGAGCATATACCAGCTACTTTTGGTGGTTTTGTAATTAGAGGGAGATCTATTAGAAAGTATCAGCCCATTTATCTGAATTATCTTTTGAAAACGTGGCTGGCAAGGAAAGAAATAGTTGAAAAAAGTGGAGGTAGCACACGGTATAACGTTGGTCAAAAAACCTTAGCTGCTGTAAATATTTATATCTCTGCCAATGATACTGAACAACAAAAAATAGCCAACTTCCTTTCCTCAGTAGATAAAAAAATCAAGCAACTCACAGAAAAGCAGTCGCTATTACAGCAATACAAAAAAGGCATAATGCAAAAGCTGTTTGCTCAGGAAATCTGCTTTAAGGGTGAACAGGGAAATGATTTTCCTGATTGGGAAGAAAAATCTTTAGCCGAAGTATTAACTCCGAAAATACGTGAAGTGAACAAGCCAAGTGAAAAATATCTGGCAATTGGTATCAGAAGTCATATGAAAGGCACTTTCCAAAAGCCAGGGTTTGATCCAGATGATATCGCTATGGAAAAGTTATTTGTTCTAAAAGAAAATGATTTGGTGGTGAATATTACTTTTGCTTGGGAAGGAGCTATCGCTATTGTTAAACCTGAAGATGATGGCGGCCTAGTGTCTCACCGTTTCCCAACATATACCTTTAAAAAAGATCAGGCGACTCATGAGTTTTTTAGACACATAATTATGCAAAAACGTTTTAAATATATGCTTGATGTAATTTCACCAGGAGGAGCAGGCCGCAACAGAGTTTTGAGTAAAAAAGAATTTTTGAAGCTTAAATGGACATTACCATCAGTAGCAGAACAAAATAAAATTGCTTTATTTCTAGGCGAGCTAGACAAAAAAATAGATTTTACTCGCCAGCAAATCGAACAAACAAAAACCTTTAAAAAAGGCTTATTACAGCAAATGTTTGTGTGAGCTAAAAATATGGATATCCAGCAAATACTAACATCTTTATTATCCCTAAAAGGTGAAACAGAAACGGTTGAATTTAAAGAGGCAAATAATCAATTTAATTTTGAAAAAATAGGTAAATATTTTTCTGCCCTGAGTAATGAAGCCAATTTGCAGGGCTTGGCTGATGCTTGGCTAGTATTTGGCGTAAATGATAAGCATATCGTTGTAGGCACTTTATTTAGAACCGATAATAATAATCTTAATGCTTTAAAAGCTGAAATTGCAAACAAGACAACTAATAGGATTACGTTTAAGAATATTCATGAAGTTATTTATGAGCAAAAACGAGTTTTGTTATTCCAGATCCCTGCGGCACCTAAAGGACTCCCTATTGCATGGCAAGGCCATTATTATGGAAGAGATGGGGAACAGCTTAATGCCTTAAATCTTGAGGAAATAGAGCGTATTCGTCAGCAAGGCGTTATGCAAGATTGGAGTGCGGTCATTTGTTATGATGCAAAGATAGATGATCTAAGCTCTGATGCCATCAATAAAGCCAGATCATTGTACGCGGTTAAAAATCCTAAGCTTCGTGATGAAATGGAATATTGGGATGATGTAACCTTTCTGAATAAAGCAAAGGTTTGTATTAATGGAAAAATTACGCGCACTGCTATTATTTTATTAGGTAAAGAGCTCTCAACTCACTTTATCAGCCCTGCAACTCCAACGGTTACTTGGATTTTAAAGGACCGTGATGGAATAGAGAAAGATTATGAGCACTTTTCTTGCCCTCTATTGCTTAATATAGACAGTATTTTCCTTAAAATAAGGAATTTAAAGTATCGCTATTTACTGGAAAAATCCATATTTCCAGATGAAGTGGATCAATATGATCCCTATATTATTCGGGAGGCGCTAAACAATTGTATTGCTCATCAAGATTATAGTTTAGGTGGAAAAATTACTGTTGTAGAAAACGAAGATAGTCGCTTGAGCTTTAGTAATATGGGATCTTTTATTCCAGGCACTTTAGAAAAAGTGATTTCTGAAGATGCACCTGAATCGCGTTACCGTAATAACTTTTTAGCCACTGCAATGGTCAATCTTAATATGATTGATACCATTGGTAGCGGAATTCGTAAGATGTTCTATATTCAGAAAAACAAATTCTTCCCACTACCTGCGTATGATCTAAGGAATAACAAAGTCAAAGTCACTATTACGGGTAAAGTGCTAGATGTTAATTATGCTCAAAAACTAGCCAAAATGCCTAATCTACGGTTAGACGAAATCATTGCTTTAGATAAAGTTCAAAAACGCTTACCACTGCGAGAGAATGAGGCTAAACATTTAAAACGATTGAAGTTAATTGAAGGGCGTAAACCTAATTATCATATTTCAGCTTTGATCGCTAAGCATTCAGGACAAAAAGCAGAGTACATTAAAAATAAAGGCTTTGATGATGATTTTTATAAAAAAACTATTTGTGATTATCTTAAACAATTTGGTTCAGCAAAGCGGGCTGAATTAGAACAGCTTTTATTAGATAAATTACCCGATGTTTTAGATGAGCAACAGAAGTCGAATAAAGTGAAAAACTTACTTCAGTCACTCCGTAAGACTGAAGTTATAAGACTTGATGGTAAATCATGGAGAATGTCTAAGGCGTAATATTTAGACATTTTAGACATTTTTTAGACATTTTTTAGACATTTTAGACATTTTAGACATTTATTGATGATAAAAAGGATTCTTTAAGCATGCAATCAGAGCAAGTATTAGAAAACAAGCTGGTTAAGCAATTAACAGGAATGGATTATAGTTTAGTCCCTATCAGGGATGAAAAACATCTGTTTGCAAATCTTAAAGCACAATTGGAAAGCCTGAATGCGCTGAGCCTGTCTGATAGTGAGTTTAAGCAAGTTTTGAATGCCTTGGAAAAAGGTAATGTATTTGATAAAGCCAAAAGTCTAAGAGATCGTCTGCAAATTACCCGTGATGACCAGAGTAGTGCTTATATTCAATTTCTGGATGCGGATAACTGGCAAAACAATCATTTTCAGGTCACACAGCAAGTCACTATAGAAGGCAGTTATAAAAACCGTTATGACGTAACGTTGTTGGTGAATGGGTTGCCATTGATACAAATTGAACTAAAACGCCGGGGTCTGGAATTAAAAGAGGCGTTCAATCAGATCAATCGTTATCAAAAACATTCATATTGGGCCAGTAATGGCTTGTTTCAGTATGTGCAGCTGTTTATTATCAGTAATGGAGTTAATACCAAGTATTACGCCAATAATCGCCGTCAGTCCTTTAAACAGACCTTCTATTGGGCAGGTGTCGATAATAAACGTATTACCGAGTTAAGCGCATTTACAACGGCCTTTTTAGAGCAACAGCATCTTGCCATATTATTGAATAAATATGTGGTGATGAATGAGACTGATAAGATCTTAATGGTGTTAAGACCTTATCAAATATATGCCACTGAGGCGATAGTCGATAGAGTCAAAACGTCTGATAAAAATGGCTATATCTGGCATACCACCGGATCAGGTAAAACCCTGACTTCATTTAAAACAGCACAAATCCTGACTGCTTCTGCTGACGTGGATAAAGTGGTGTTTGTGGTTGATCGTAAAGATTTAGACTATCAAACCAGTAAGGAATTTAACAGCTTTGCTAAAGGCAGTGTGGACAGTACAGATAATACCAAAATGCTGGTCGCACAGTTTTCTGGTGAGGCGATTAATACTAAAAAGCTCAATGAAAATCGTAATACCAAGTTGATTGTCACCACCATTCAGAAGCTGAATGCGGCAATTAGTAAAAAATATTATCTAAAAAAGATGGAGCAGCAGAAGGATCAACGGATTGTTTTTATTTTTGATGAATGTCACCGTAGCCAGTTTGGTGAAACACATCAACGCATTACCAAGTTCTTCACTAATCATCAATTATTTGGTTTTACCGGGACACCTATTTTTGCTGATAATGCGGTGGCTAAATCGTCAGTTAAGAAAACCACGAAAGATTTATTTGATGACTGCCTGCACAAATACACCATTGTTGATGCCATTAAGGATGAAAATGTGCTCAAGTTTAATGTGGAGTATGTGGGGAAATATACCAAAAAAGACAGTGTTAATGAGGTTGATATAGAGGTTGAGGGCATCGATACCAAAGAACTGTTAGATTCGCCTCAGCGCTTAGAAAAAATCACAGATTATATAATTGCTCAACATGACAGAAAAACGCAGAGCAAATCTTTTACTGCCATGTTTTGTGTTAGCAGTGTTGCCACTTTAATTCAGTATTACGAGTTGTTTAAAACTAAAAAAGAGCTGGGGCAACATCAGTTAAAAATAGCGACCATTTTTTCTTATACGGCTAATGAAGAGGATTTGGAAGCGAATGGTTTGCTACCAGAGCAAATAGATTTACCTAAGGTGGCAGAGGTATCTGCTGGCTATGGAATGCACACACGCGATAAGTTGGAAGCGTTTATTGGTGATTATAATGAGATGTTTGCTTGTAATTATACGACTAAGGATAGCCAGTCTTTTTATAATTATTACAACGATATTTCTAAAAAAGTCCGTGAACGCAAGGTCGATATATTATTGGTTGTAAATATGTTTTTAACGGGGTTTGATTCTCAACCACTAAATACCCTGTATGTTGATAAAAACTTGAAACACCATGGTTTAATACAAGCATTCTCCCGCACTAACCGTATCTTAAACGAGCAAAAGTCGCAGGGTAATATTATCTGCTTCCGTAACCTTAAAAAGGCCACAGATGCGGCTCTAACGTTGTTTTCTAATAAGAATGCCAAAGAAACGGTGTTAATGCCGTCTTATGAGGAATTCGTTAAGCTGTTTAATAGGGCTTATGGTGGATTGTTGTCAGTAGCACCTGATCTGGAAAGTATTGATGAATTGAAGGATGAAGAAGCTGAATTTGATTTTGTCACCAAGTTCCGCGAGTTAATGCGTTTACGGAATATTCTAAGTTCTTTTGCTGATTTCAGTTTTGATGCCGTTAAAATGGATGAGCAGGACTTTGAAGATTACAAAAGTAAATACCTCGATATTTACGACAAGGTAAAAACCAATACTAAAAAAGAAAAAGACTCTATCCTGCTGGATGTCGATTTTGAATTAGAGCTAATCCAACGTGATGAAATCAATGTTGCTTATATATTGAATTTGATTGCCCAGTTAAAAGGCGGAAATGAGCAGGAACAAGCAGAATACCGTAAAGCCATTATTGAGTTATTAGGTGGTGACCCGAACTTACGCAGTAAAAAATCACTGATTGAAAAGTTTATTAAAGAGCAAATGGCCAGTGTTGATAGCTCAGTTGATAGCTCAGTTGATATTACAGATGAATTTGATAGTTTTTGGGAAGTTGAAAAGCAGTCGTCTTTAAAAACGATTTGTCAGACTGAGCACTTGGATGAAAGTAAATTTAACCAGTTGATTGATGATTATATTTTTTCCGGCAAGTCTCCCTTGCGTGATGACATTATTGGGACTTTGGAGACTAAGCCTAAGCTGTTAGAGCGTGAAGAGGTCTATCATCAGGTTGAAAAGCAGTTTACGGGGTTTGTTGATACGTTTTATATGGGGATGTGAGTCTATACAGCATGCTGTTCTTATTGTTTATTATGAGTTTTTCATAATTACAAACTATTTAGTAAAGGCATGGAAAGCCCACCTAGTACCGTCGGTGGAAAATATTAATAAAAATTAGAGAAGTTAAATCATGAGTTACTCAGCAATATTTTCTGACTGGAATGAATTATCTATAGAAGACCTACTCGTCGCTTATCGAAAAGCAAAGGCTGACTGTTTCTTCGAAAGTTGTTTTCCTACCGCTATTAAGTTTGCTGAATATGAACAAGACTTACTGGAAAACCTTAATAAATTATTACAAAAATTACAATCTAATTCAGGTCTAGGTGAAATAGATGATTTATTAGGAGACTGTCGTTTAGTGCCTAAAAAGCTAGGCTTTAAAGAAACAGAAGGAAAGAAAAAAGGGCATACACATTTTTCTGATCCCAACCGAGCATTTGAACATCTTCATTCAACAAATGAGTTAATACCTGAATTTCGTATTGTGGGTGATTTTCCAGTTGATACTCATATCATTTCTGCGTTGTGGATTAATATGATTGGCCATAAGTTTGATGCTTGTTTAGATGATAAACAAGTTTATGGGGCTCGCCTTAAACGAGTGCGCAATGAGGATGAGCTTGATAAAAAATCACAGAAACTATTTCATATAACTGCTATTGGTTCATTTCCTCCTTATTTTAATAAATATCAGCAATGGCGTAACGATGGTTTAAAAGCAATACGATCAGAATTAGAACAAGAACGTCCTGTTATCGCAGTGTCTCTAGATTTGAAAAGTTATTATCATTTAATTGACCCCAGTTTTATTTCGACCGAAGAATTTCAAAAGGAAATTGGCTTAAATAACGATAAGAAATTAACAGAGAAGGAAGCTGATTTTACTAAACAACTCGCTCACCTATTGAGTTTATGGTCTGATAAAGCAAGTTTATTTGCTAAAGATTTACAAGGTACGAAAAAAATAGCTATCAATGGTGGTTTAGTTATTGGTTTAACTGCATCTAGAATTATTGCTAATGTTTTACTGCATAAATGGGACCGGTTAATTAAAGAAAAAATAACGCCTATTCATTATGGTCGTTATGTAGATGATATGTTTTTAGTGATGCATGACCCTGGATCGAATGTCATCAACGATACTTCCTCTTTTATGACCTTTTTGAAAGAACGGTTAGGTGGAACTGTATTAACTCATCGTCTAGTTAAAAAGAAAGATATTTGGACCATAAACCTTGAGCATGCATATCAAAAGAAATCTAAAATACAGCTACAGGGGGATAAACAAAAACTGTTTATCCTTGATGGGCAAGCGGGTTGTGATTTACTGGATAGTATAGAAAAAGAAATCCGTTCGTTATCAAGTGAGTATAGATTAATGCCTGCTCCAGATCAATTGGAGCATACGACGGCAGCAAAGGTACTTTCTGCTGCTGGCAGTGTAGGTGATTCAGCAGATACTTTAAGACGAGCTGATGGGTTAACCATCCGTCGTTTAAGCTGGTCTTTACAATTACGCCATGTTGAAACATTAGCTCATGACTTACCTGTTTATGAATGGAAAAAAGAGCGTGAAGAATTTTATGATTTTGCGCATAACCATGTTTTAAGAGCCGATAAGATTTTTGAGCAATATCAATATATACCAAGGTTACTTGGTTTTTCTATTAATTTAGAAGACTGGTATCAGGCAGAGTCTATTGTAAGAAAATCACTAAAGGCTTTGGATGATTTATCTAAACAAGTTAAGTCCGAAATGGTTATAAATGGGGTAGAGTGTCACGTTACTCCTGATATTTGGTCTTATGTCAAAGGATCACTTACATGGACATTTATTGATGCAGCCGCTAGATATTATCCAATACACCTTTTGAATAGAGATAAACCTACAGGCAAGGTTCGCAAATTAGAAGAAATGTTTATATCTGGCTTGGTAGGGGAATTACAGTCTTTTAAATATTTTTTTCGCTTTATATTTGATATCGAGGACTTTCATGAAAAAGCACCACTGTTGGCGAAAGCTGATTTAGCTAAAACACCCTATAAAAATTTATTTAAAACGATAAGTTCAGATGTTGTTAAGGGCTACTCTTTAAGTTTTAAAAAACGCGATGTATTAGTTATGCATACTTTCAACAGTTGCAACTTGTTAAGTTGGAATGATTTACAGACATTTTTAAAAAAATCTCAAGCAAGGCGATTGGGTAAAGATAAAAAATGGAAATGTGTATTTGAACCCATCCTACCTTTTTTATTTCCCACTAGACCTTATAATCCTGAGGAGATAACTGAATTAGTCCCTGCTTGTATTGATTCTAGTAAGCTTTGGGCAAAGTATGTTCGTGCCCTACGAGGAGTATGGGTAAACCCAACGCTATTAGAAAGCACCGATAAAATAAAAGATACCTCTCAAAATGAGATCAAACTACCTACTAAAATAATTGGCAACGGAAATAAGAAAGTTACAAAAGTTACCGTTGCTATTAGTAATTTGGCTACTGAAGATAAATGTTGGGCAGCAACAGCGTGTAATAAGCCACTTTTATCATTAGAACGTTATAAGCGTTTATCAGATTTGGTTAACCAAACGATTCAACTTAAACCGAGGCCTCAATATTTATTATTGCCAGAAGTGTCTTTGCCGCTAAAGTGGGTGTCTAGCATCAGTAATCGACTTCAAAATTCTGGAATCAACTTAATTGCAAGTACAGAGTATCGGCATATTGGAGAAAATGATGTTTATAGTGAAGCATGTTTAATCTTAAATGATTCACGATTAGGGTATGAATCAACAGTAAGGGTTTGGCAGCCAAAACTTGAACCTGCTGTAGGGGAAGATAAAAATTTAATCAGCAAATATGGGAAGAAATGGTTTGATTTTGAAAAGGCAGGTTTTCCTATGCAAAAACCTGTTTATAACCATAATGGTTTTTGTTTTGGCGTGATGATCTGTTCTGAATTATTAAATAGTAAGGCTAGAATCGAGTTTCAAGGGGAAGTAGATGCTTTATTGGTTCTTGCGTGGAATAAAGATCTTGAAACATTCTCGGCTCTTATTGAAGCATCAGCGCTGGATATTCATGCCTACATTGTTTTAGTTAATAACCGAAATTATGGTGATAGTCGTGTCCGATCTCCTGCAAAAGAATTATTTAATCGTGACGTAGTTCGTCTACGAGGTGGAGAAAATGATTACTGTGTTGTTGTTGAACTGGATATAGAAAAACTTCGAGCCTTCCAAAGTCGATCTAAGCGGTGGACTGAGGACAGCGATCCATTTAAAACTACCCCTGAAGGTTTTGAAATTTCCTCTAAAAGGAAGTATTCACCTCCAAGATAATATTACAATCGCTGATACCCTTTATTTAGTTTTTCCTGGCTGATCTTCTGAAAGGCTAAGTCCGCGAGTGCTTGTGTCTCAAACCAGTCTTTTTTAACCGTTCCAGGGCTGCCAATACGCCCCCATTCGCGCACTAATGACCAGTCATCAAACAGCGAGGGCAACACGAACAGCTGATAGAAGCGATGTTTGTTTTCTAAGTCATCATGATATTCCAAGTAAATTCGATTCATAACTCATAATCATCATAGGTTTGTAGTACTTGCTCTTCAGTAATCCCCAAATAACGTAAGGTCGCGGCTTCACTGCTATGGTTGAGGACTTTCGCAATCACCGCAACCGGCACGCCATCATCAAACATCGCCTTGCCTCTGCTTTTACGCATCGAGTGGGT
>Ga0209494_1000951_pt1 | contig 12990 bp, 11 predicted proteins | sample EN1Hudseemescosm_FD_184628 | JGI IMG/M metagenome (GOLD analysis project Ga0209494, IMG submission 184628) | Methane-oxidizing microbial communities from mesocosms in the Hudson Canyon - EN1B Hudson Canyon (SPAdes) (version 2) | ecosystem: Environmental > Aquatic > Marine > Cold seeps | place... | reverse complement strand
TCACGCTCCATACGCAATTGTTCAACTTCCTTACGTAACCTGACTAATTCGGCCTGACCAGATAAACTAGGTGTTGATTTTGTTTCGATTGTTGGCCCTCGTTCTGCTCTAACCCAGCGCCCAATCGCACTTAAAGATACGCCTAAGCTGTCGGCGGCTTGTTGGTGGGTATATCCTTTCTCAATAACTAATTTGGCTGCATCTTGTTTGAATTCAAGATTATATACAGGTCTTTTTGGTTTATTTTGCTTACTCATATTCACCTCTAATGACATTATAAATCTGTCTTTAGAAGTGTCCTGTTTTATTAAACCATTACATATTTCTGCGAGAGAATTTTTTCGACATTATCCAGAAATCAAAAAGCGATATTTTTGGGGAGGGAAATTATGGACCCAGAGTTACTTTGTTGAAACGATAGGGAATGCTAGCGAAGATGTAATTAGGGCTTATGTTCTAGATCAGCTTAAAGAGCATGAGAAGAAGGAAGATGGCCCCAAGACAGCTCGATTTGTTTTAAAACTCGGCTCGCTTGCGGCCGAGTTTTTTATCTAAGGAACTATAGTTTTTACTTTTTGAGTCTAAAAATAAGAAATTGGCTCTATTTAAGATAAAAATACTGACGGTAGAGAGTAGCAGGACTTTTCGTTCCACTGGATTGCAACCCCCTAAGTAGGACGGTTGCTCGGATACTAGAAGCTATTCGGCACTTGAGCGAGGGAAAGTAAAATGTGTAAGGTGAACAAGAATCGCCTAACAAGGCAAAAGCACACTCCGAGGAGCGTTGTGGCACAGAAGGCTAGCCCTCGCGTAGCGCAGATCGCACGAGGTCTAGAAGAAATTAGCTGGAGTGTTTAGTGGGATGCGCGCGGAAGAGTTGGTGCAGACCTAGACGAAATGGTTAACAAAAAACTGGCTAAAGCGAAGTGCATCTTGGTAGTATGATCCAGCAGCTCCGTCAACCCGGACTGGGTCAAGGGCGAGGCTGACGAAGGGCGAAAACGCAAGATACTCGTACCACTCGTCCTTGGTAAGGCACAACCTCCGCTGAGGTTTCGTCAGCTCAATACGGTCTCCCTAGCAGCGTGGGCGGGGGTTCTCAATGCCAACGAGTTCAATCAAGTTATCGAAAGTTTGAAGTTCCATGTTTGGCCTGGCGCTGAGGACCCGAACTCGCTGCGAGCTAAAGGTTATGAAATTGCGCTAGACAGGATAGATCGGCATGCGGGGCGGGGATGCACTTCTCCATAACGGGGTTTATGTTCCGTTTTGTGCGTCGCCCCCTATTAAAGCGACAAGATCTAGCGGAAAAACTTTTTAAGTTGTTTAATAGGAGCGCCCAAATGAATGACATTACCGAAGGACTCAAGTACGCGGTTAAAATTCCATTAACTTATTTCTCAGTCACATCTTGTTTCAAAATAGCCATCATCGCCTGCCTTAGCGGTTTTGTAATCGCCACGGCCTATTCTTTTTTACATTTCCGCTTAAGAAAAAAAGAACATGAATATGCAAAATTATTGAATATTCTTGGTGCCAGTGAAAACAACAGCCAATTTTCACCACGCACAGTTAGTCAGGAATATTCCGTCGACGATTATTGGTTGCCCGTTGCTTTTAATACCTTTGTCTGCATTTTGGGCTTTTACAGTCTGTTATTCGGATCTTATATGATCTCCAGTCATTACGGCAAACCCAATATGCTCCTAACCGGCATGAGTTGGGGGGATCCGGACATGATGCAGAAATTGCGTTGGCAAAACCAGCTGGTGCTTAGCTTTGCCTTTATCGGGGCATTTCTATGGTCTGCCCAAAACATCATCAGGCGACTGCTAGCTGGTGATTTAACACCAAACACCTATTACAGTTCTGCCTTGAGGATGTTGTTCGCATCCGTCCTGTCTCTGATGCTTTCTTTTTTTCTTGAAACCCTGCCGAGCGCCGAATCCACCCGAGAATCCCTGCCATTCATCGCCTTCATATCAGGAATGCTTCCTGAAAATACCTTAGCTATTTTAAAGGAGCGCGTAAATTCAATCCTCAGAACCGGAGGAAAAACATCCCATGATCTTCCCTTAGAAATGATTGAAGGTATCAATATATTTCATAAATTGCGCTTGAGCGAGGAGGGAATCGATAATGCTCAAAACCTAGCTGAAGCCAACCTGATCGATCTGGTCTTAAAAACGCCATTTAATCCCAACCAATTAATCGATTGGATTGCACAAGCCAGGCTTTATATCTATTTTAAAGACGACATCAGCAATCTACGTGCCTTGGGGGTGAGGACTGCTTTCGATCTTAATGATCTGTCCACTGACCCCAGTCGATTGACACAATTAGCGGAGGAGGCCGCTATCTCCAATACCAGGTTGAGTATAGTCTGCGACAGGTTGGTGGAGGATGAAAGTCTGGCGCGTTTGTCTCAGTTCCATAAAAAGTTAAACGCCAACGAACAAGTCCAGCAACTTTCATGATGCCAAGCAAGCTTTTGAAACGAGATTTCTTGTTTCTAGTATGAACACAATACTAAAGCGCTTGATAAAAAAATTTTGGCAGAGGTGCCGGCAGATACCCATTATCTGGCTGTTTTTATTGCCGGCTGTTTTAGTTTTGGAGGGATGCACCACCGCCCTTAGGCCGATCATTGGACTGCCTTCTGTCACTTCTTGTAGAGCTGATGGCAATGCTTGCCTAAGCCAAGGCCGCAGGGACTTTGAAGCCTATCGCTTGGCCAAGATTACCGAAACTAACCGCAAAAGCGGCGGATATCGCTTGCCCAGCGCTCCCGTGGCTTTCATCCATCCAACCCGTACAAAATATTCAATATTATTAATTCATGGGCTAAACGACTCCGCCTACTATATGGCTGATTTGGCTAACTTTCTCTATCACCAGGGCTTCAGTGTGGTTACTGTGCTACTCCCTGGACATGGCACGAACACACTGGAGATGTCTGAAATCAGCGCAGAACAATGGCGCGCAGAGGTTGAAATAGGGATGCAAATGGCCTCACTAATCGGAGAAAAAACCATTCTTGGGGGATTTTCCCTGGGCGCAAGCCTTGCTCTTGATGCCCTCGACCGTCATCAAGAAGTCGCCGGACTTTTGCTGTTTTCTCCCGCTATTAGAATGAAGTATTACGGTTCCATTTCGAGCTTGACGTGCTTACCGGGCTTGGGTTCCATGATGATAAAAACTGCTCTTTCGCCTAATCCTGTCAAGTATAAATACCGGCTGGTTAACGGCGTTTGTCAGTTATCCCGTTTAATGGAACACAATATTCAGGAAGGCGAGTGGTATACGTCAACCTCGAAAAAGCTACATTTGCTCGCGCGCAGGGTGAATATTCCAACTTTCATGGCCTTGTCTTATGCGGATCAGCGTATTTCACCTAAGGCTGCACTTGATTTTGCGGGCAGTATTGTCGCACCGGTTCTCGTGACTACGTTCGGCAAACCGAAAACAAAGGTGATCCCAGTGCTTGCCAATGGTGGAAGGATTGTGCCGATAACTGATGTGGGGCTACCCCATTCCTATTTAATACGTAAAACTAACCCTTATAACGGCCAATATAACCCTTGCTTTGATCGTTTGGCGAACGTTTTGGCAGGATTTCTGAGGAAGACTCTATTCGCCACTGCCCCTACGGCTGAAACTCCTTATCCTTCTTGCGAACCGATGCCTGAAAGGCTGGGTGGCATAGATTGACTGGAAATGCTCTATGGGAGGTGAGTTTAACTTAACTACCTGACAAAATCCCGCATCGAAATCAGGGGTGTCCTGCCTTAATTTTGTCACCAAGGGAGCTGTTATCGGACGGGTGCGAATATGCAACGGGTACTCATTTCGCTATTTTTCCATTCACTACCGTACACTTTTTCCTACCTTACAGCAAAGCCTTGCCCGATAAAGTGAGGCAGAACTGAGGAAGTGCTTTGCCTTCTCTCAATAGGCGCTTTAATAACCGCATTCCCTGCGTAAACAAACTCAAATCACAACGGTCTTTGCGATGGATAATTTTATCCCAGCCCTTTTTCTTCGTAAGTTCCCCTAAATAAACCATCCATATATAAGCTAAAGCCGCTGCTATAATAAGTCGAGAAACTCGCTCGGGGGCTCTTAATCCACTTTTCTGTAGGTTAAACCCTCGACCTTTGAGATCTGAAAAAAGGGTTTCTATACGGAAGCGTTTTCGATACCAACTAAATGCTTCGCCCCCTGTAGGGAAATTAGTCACCAGATAAATAGGGTCATTATATTTTTTCCCCCAATAAACAATCGCCCTTACTACAATGCTACGCTTACGTGTGAATTCAACCCCCGATATTTCAGTCATGCCTCCTGGTTCGGGGTAAATATCTTTAAAGGTAAACTCCTCTCCATTTTCATACAATATCGCATTATTTGCAGTTCGACAGGCATACTCCCAAGCATAACCACTGAGGGTTTTCAGCCAACCTGCTCCATCAAATTCCCCATCACCTAAACAAATGACCACCGTGCCTTCTGGAATAATTGCCTGAACTGATTTAATCAGTTCAATATGCATCTCTTGAGGAAAATGTCCTTTTTTACCTTTACGGGTTACCCACAGTAATGGAAGAGACCTGCCTTTATAAATCATACTGACCATCAGTGTAATACAGCCTTGCGCTGTTGTGCTACCATCAATAGCAAGCACCAACGTTTGCTTCGCTAAACACTGAATAAGGACCTCTATAAAAGGTAAATAAAATAAATCGACGCCCACCTTTTCATTGCTCAACCAACGACGCAGTTGCATGATTTGGCTTTCTTTTTTACCTGAGCCTGGAATATCACCGGCCACATTGGCTAACTTAACAGATTTACTCTGTATAATGCCGCAGATAAACCCCGTCAAAATATTTAAGCTGTTATTTTGACGTTTGCTAGAATCAAAATCCTAGGATTTTTGAAGACAGCTATGGATAGTACGGTAAACCTTGTAAGAATCTGACAATGTAGGATGTTTTCAATGCAAACTTTCTACATTATCATCTTTTTAGACTTGGCAATGCCTGTTTTAAAAAGTGTACGGTAGTGGAATGGTCAAGTAGGAGTGCAGTAAGGGGTGGAATGTTTTTAAGAGAGTTTAATAGTTTTATATGCTATTAAACGCCAAAAATATGTTGCGCATACTAATTTTATAAGGGAAGATATTTTGCGTAGCTTTATATTTCGAGTGCTTTTGGGGGGATTAAAATCTCCCTTAAATTAATTAGAGGTGCCAATTATGAATATAGCTAAATATTGTCAGTTAATTTCATCTATAATTTCTCAAGGTAGTAAGGGTTGGAGTGCTCCACGTTCTTCTGACTGGTGTGTTACGGGGACTGGAGGAATAACAGGTGGCGGATCAATACCATTCGGTGTCGGAGAAATTGGCCTAGCTCTAGGAAGTACTGAAATTGCCTTATATCATCGTAATGCCAACCTTCCTGTTATTTTTGAAGGTTGGGGCGGTGGAGTTACTGCTAATGTTGGGTTCAGCCTTCCTGGTGGTATAACCTATGCTGGAGGAGAGCTTGGTACAGGAGGTTTTAGTCTTGGAAAAGGACTTAGTTTACCTAGTGGGGGAATAGGAAGTATACTTGCTGGACCAAAGGCTAATAACATTGTTATTTCTCCGCACGAATTAGTTACAAGTTCTGCAGAAAAAAACGGCACTCCAACTCTTACTATTATATCTGGGGCAGCTGGAACTGGAATGCAATATTCAATAGGTGTAGCTTTTTTTGCAGATAGGCCAGTAGTAGAGGTTGTGGATTTAGCCTATACTAAGGCAATTGCACTTGTATATGGAATGCAGCTTGAAATTGGTTCGGCAATTACTGCAGGCCTTTCAGCAATGTGGTATAGCCTGAAAATTAGAGAGTCTAGTTTACCTTGTGCAGGTGCTAGATTTGGTATGTCGATACCAAAGGTAAAATGATGGAAAACATTCACTCATTCATTAAGAGCCTAAATTAAGTGATTTTTAATGTGGAATCGCCGAACTCGGTTTTCGGTCGGTCGATAACAGGGTAACTCGTTGTTTCAGATCAGCTTAAAATCAACCGAGGGATTTACCGGCCAATGCGGTTCGGAATAGGTTCGGTTAGTCAAAATTGATAACGAGGCAGGCGAAAACCCCCTGTATAATCTTCAAATTACAGCGCATAAATTTTGGTGTTAGTGGTTCTGTTAATCACTAGGTCGGCGGTTCGAGCCCGTCCGGGGGAGCCAAGTAAGACGGGGGCTGTAGTTAATTCTACGGCCCTTTTTTTTGCCTGAAATTTGGTCGGTGGGTGTACTTAGCTTTTCAGCTGGCAGTAAACTCAGACTTAAAAAGTAATGCAGGTGTAAAAATGTGGGGTTTAATTGGAGTTTCTATAGTCGAAATTTAAAACGCTTACTAAGCAGGACATTGATTAATAATTGTTTTTCCTTAAGTAATCAGTATTTTGGTTGATTTATACTGAACGCTAGTTTATTTTCTAGGGTTACCTAGCATAGATCGTGAATTTGAAGGGTAACCTCCCTGAGCGAACAAATTGATTAAAATCAATCATCGAGTCTGCCCCCAATGCTCTAGCCTACCCACTAGAAATTTCACTTTTTTGAGTGTAAGTTCATCATACAAACGATAGGGGGGGGCAGTAGTTATCTTAGGTTGCATATACCGCAGTTCAATTATTCGGAAGGATAAAATGGAGAAAGCATACCTATATTGGCTTCTCTGGTAACTTCACCGTCAAACAGTTTTACCGAAAGATTACCATTCACCTGTTTAGCAAAAGGAATCAGCAAGCCATCAATATACTTTTGCGCATTCTCAACAGAATCGAATTCATAAAAGCCGCCCACTGTTTTAGTATTTACGCCACTTAACCAAGTTTTTGACTTCAACCCAGAAAATTTTTTCATATCGACATTAATAGGCTGCCAATCAATTTGCTCAAAAGGAATAGCGACTTGATATTCAGCATATAAAAATACTTTTTTCATATTGACTCCACTGTGTGTTATTCAAAATGGTTCTTTAAATGGACGTAAATCTAACTCGTGTGGGTCTAAAGGTGGTTTTTTCTTGGCTCATGATTTACTCCTCAGTAATTATTATTAAGCTTCTAACGGTTTAACTTAAAGCGAGAACTGTGCCAGCTTGAAAAATAATTTTTATTCTTATATTACAAAGTGTTATTTTTTTAATGTTACTGAACTCGTGAATTTTCGTTTCAATCTGTGAAATTAAACTTCACAAATAATGAGCATGATTAACGACTCTCTTGCTGAACTCATCACATAAGAATCAAGAGGCAGCCAGCTTGATTTCTATAGTTTTCACTTTTTCTGTCTCCACCAAAAGCCTGACCCTCATCGGTCGGGCTTTTTTATGCCTGAAAGAAAGGTAATGTCACTTTGTGCAAAAAAATACCTGATTACGTACGACTCTCAGCCAGAGTAAAATAAAACATGAATAATCAGCATGTTAACAAACGCGTCATTCCCGAAGTCTTTTATCGGGAATCTATTCTTAAAGCTACTAGATTCATGCTAAAAGCATGCAGGAATGACGAAGTATAGCTGAGAGTTGTGGGTAACCAGGTAAAGTTTTATTTAAAGAGTCTGTTGATTATTCTGGAGCCATTTTTAGAAATAGGCTGACCATTAAAAGTACTGTTTTTGAAAGTAATGCCACTTTTAACAACGTTTGAGGGTGAAGGTCAGTTTCAGAGCGTCATTTTTTTAAAGCCAGACCAAGTTCTATTTTCGGAAATTGATCTGGCTAGAGTTCATTTTAGAGGAACAAATTTTCGAGGCGTAAGGTTTCTAAGCGTTAAATGGTGGCAGCCTGCTTTTAACCGCAATGGACTCTATGATGAAGTGTTTATTAAAAACACCGTTGATGGTCCACTTCGACATTTGTCTCTGCCTGCGCTTGAAGAAACATGCAGGAATGCAAGAGTGGCGCTCGAAGAGAACAGAGACTTTAATACGGCTTCAGATTTCTACATAGCTGAAATGGAAGCAGTTAGAGGGCAGCAAAGTTTTTTACGACGACATTTTTTCAGTGTTACTGCATTATATCGGTGTGTAAGTCGCTATGGCACCAGTGTTGGAACAGTACTTTGGGTGCTTTGTCTCATTTATTTATTGCATGTTACTGCTTCAGTATATGTCGGCCAAGTATCATCAGTTTCTGAGTTTTTAGACCTAGCATTAAGATCTTTAAAGGTATTGTTATTGGTGCGAATAGAGTCAAGTAATATGGCCATAGTCGCTGAACAAGCCTGGCTTGATATTAGTCTTCGTTTATTAGGGCCAATACAGATAGCAATGTTAGCTATAGCTTTTCGCGCACGGATAAAAAGACATTGATTGTTTCTGTAGTGATTTTAACTTACGTTAATATGACTTAACATAAGTAACTATGCATTTGTCCTAAGCTCAACCGGTACATTTGATGATTCTGAATTAACGCAAACATTTTGCCGCGGAAGGCATCAGGATGTCCCCGTTATGGTTGATCAAGCAACTTTATTGGTTTTTATGTAAACACATTCTCTAAAAACTAAAACATCCAATGTTAAATATATTATTAAACTCACCATTATTACTGGTTCTTAGTGGCTACCTCATCCTCAGTTTAGTGACCTTTATTGTTTATGCCATAGATAAATCTGCTGCACGAAAAGGCAGTTGGCGCATTAAAGAAAGCACTTTACATATATTGGCCTTTACCGGCGGCTGGCCTGGTGCTTTGCTTGCTCAGAAAACACTGCGCCATAAATCGGTAAAGTAGCCATTTCGATTGGTGGTTTGGTTCACCGTTGGGTTGAATATCAGTCTACTAGTTGGCGCGTTTATGCTAATAGATGGCAATGCGTTAAAAGTAGGGTTATGAGGTGTTAATAACGTAAGTAAAATGACTGGTTACAGCCATTATGCTGAACTCTGAATAATGGCAGCCAATAGAAGACCTACAAGAAGTCGATAAGAAGAGCCTTTTTATTTTCTGTAATCGTCTGGATTGATTTTATATTTTTTCAATTTGGTATAGACAGCCCGAGTCGAGATTTCCATACAGAGGGCAATTTGTTTAATATCGCCTTGATACTGCTGCAAAGAAACTTGTAAAAAAGCCTGTTCAACTTCTGCAATGGCTTGCTCTCTTTTCTGTTTCCAATTAATAACTGCGCTACTGGATTCTCCGATATCCAGTTTTAATTCTGTTATTTCTGTACCCGCAGTAAATAATAAACTACGCTCCAGCGTATTCTCTAACTCTCTGACATTGCCTGGCCAGTGGTACGCTCGAATCTTATGCATGACAGCACCACTTACTGTTGTTACTGACTTATTATGTTTTTTACTCATTCGCTGTAAAATTAAATCAATCAAAGCAGGCAAATCTTCTGGTCTTTCATTCAGGGGGGGGATTTCTAATTGAACGACATTAATTCGATAGTATAAATCCTTACGGAACAACCCTTGCGCCATTTTATCTTGAAGATTAACGTTGGTTGCAGAAATAAGTCGCACATCAACCTGTATCGCTTGATTTCCTCCAACTCTTTCTAGCTCCCCTTCTTGTATGACTCTGAGTAAGCGTGTTTGTGCCGCGGGTGATAATGAATCCACCTCATCCAAAAACAGAGTTCCGCCTTCAGCCCGTTCAAAAACACCTTGATGAACTTCTATTGCTCCCGTAAATGCCCCTTTTTCATGGCCAAATAAAGCACTTTCTAGCAAACTTTCTGCGATTGCCCCACAATTAATCGGCACAAAGGCTTTATTACTACGGCCGCTCATTGCATGTATCGCGCGTGCAACTAACTCTTTGCCAACCCCTGTTTTCCCTTGAACCAATAGAGTCGCCGTCGTAGGGGCAATAACTTCTATCGATTGCAGTACTTTTTTCATGCCTATTGAATCAGCAATAATTAAGGGTGGCTGGCATTTCTTGGCGAGCTTTTGACTTTGTTTGCGCCAGATTTTTAGCATACTTTCTTCTATGCGCGAATGCAGTGCAGAAAAATTTTGATCACGTTTTTTTTCGTTTTTGTTGTCTCGGTATTCAATTCCTTGCTTGTTTTTGGCTATTTCAGGGTCTAGGTGAATATAAACTTCACAACAGCCATCATGCTGAGCAATGCTTTTCGCTATTTCTACTTTGGCGTAGCCAAAATTGCGTGCGGCAATACCACCAAAGACGCTGGATGTCATACCACATAACTCAGGAAAGTTAACGACTTCTTCACCGAAAGGACAGCGAGTGTTACACACACAGATAGCTTCTTGATTACTTGAAGATAATGAAAAATTGCCGCCAATATTATTTTTAAGTCCTAATATTAATTCGATATAGTTTTCTATATTCAGTGCATTTTCTTTGTTATCGCACTGGTTTCGATAAACTTCTTCAAAAAAACAGCCTGCCGTAAGTGCAATATTTTCAATTAATTGCTGAGACTGCTCCTGCCCTAACTGTTCACTTGCATGCATCAGTTCGATAATAAAAGTTTGCAAAAAAGCAATAGGTGTTAAATCGGAAAGAGAGCTATTAGGCATGTGATATTCCTGAAGTTTGTTTTCAGTGATTGAAGCATAGCTTCACAATGCAGGCAAGAAAGAAATATAAGTTATTGTTTTATATAGCCCGGTGAATTGGTATGGAATATGCTTTTAGCTAAGATAAGACAATAGAAAACAATGAACATTTTGTTTTTCACTGTCTTACTAAATAAGAATAAAAATTATAATAATAAAGCGAGGTTCTAGTATGAGTACTGAAAAACCACCTTTAGATCCACATCCCTTAAGTGAATACGTCGCTTGGGCCGGTAATCGTAACCGTGAGCCTATCTTAGGGGTCTTAAAAGAAAAATTACCTAAAGACTCTGGACGAGTGTTGGAAATGGCCAGCGGTAGCGGTATGCATATCAACTACTTTGCTCCTCATTTTGAGCATTTGCACTTTCATCCCTCGGACAGAGATATTGAAGTCTTTGATCATATTAAGGATCTGAGTGATGCTCATGGTAATGACAATATAGCGGATCCAGTCCATCTCGATTTAACGAATCCAGAAACTTGGTTTAATGAAGAAATGAAAGGTTCTTTTGCTTCTATTTTCTGCATTAATATTTTTCAGGTTGCTCCTATTTCTATTGCTGATGGCATGATGGAGTGCGCAGAACACTTACTCAGTGATGATGGCTTTTTGTTAATTTATGGACCTTTTCAGGTTGAAGGTAAATTTGCAACAGAATCAAACCAAGAATTTCATCAGACTTTAAGTTCGGCGGGCGTTCCTGAATGGGGTTTAAAAGATGTCGCTGATTTAAAGGAAGCGGCCGCAAAACATGGTCTGAAATTAAAAGAACAGATCAATATGCCAGTGAATAACTTTTCTCTTATCTTTGGAAGGATTTAACAATGTCAAAAATACTTAATGAAGTTTTACTTGCTAATCGTGACTATAGCAACGATTTTGATAAAGCTGATTTACCCATGACTCCGGGTCGTCAATTTGCCATCCTTACCTGTATGGATGCTAGACTAGATCCAGCCAAATATGCCGGTCTTGCTGAAGGTGACGCTCATGTCATTCGTAATGCGGGCGGGCGTGCCAGTGATGACGCTATACGCTCTCTAGTGATTTCCTACAAACTCTTAGGTACCCGTGAATGGTTTGTTATTCACCATACAGATTGCGGTATGGAAACTTTTACCAGTGAGATTATGAGCGAGCTACTTGATCATAGTTTAAAAACCGCGTCAGTTGATGCTGATGGTTGGCATGATTGCTGTGAAGGTCCAGGTTCTGCAGAAGGTAAGTATATCAACTGGCTTACCATAAAAAAACAAGAGATAAGTGTGGCTGAAGATGTTATTAGAATTAAGTCTCATCCATTAGTTCCGGCTGATATTCCGGTTTATGGTTATATTTATGATGTTAAAACCGGCAGTTTAATTGAAGTGCCTACGGCAACTGATGTAGGCAAGGCAAAATAATGAGCCAACAAAACTCAGCTGTTATTATTGGCGTTGGACCTGAGCGTGGCTTAGGCGCTACACTCGCAAAACACTTTGCTGCGAAAGGTTTACATGTCTACGTAGCTGGGCGTAGTGAAGAAAAACTGCAACAGGTGGTTGATAGTATTATGAAGCATGGGGGACAAGCTACTTCAGTGGTGGCCGACGCGACTCAAGAATACGACATTAACCACCTGTTCGACGCTATTCATTTTGATGGATCAGCGTTGCAACTTGCTGTCTACAATGTAGACAGCAATATTCCTGCGCCTATTTTAGAAACCAAATCAGAAACGTTTACTGCCTTATGGCAGCAAAATTGTCTGGGCGCTTTTTTATTCGCCAAAGAAGCCATCGAGTGCATGAAGCCTAATCAGCAGGGTACTCTTATTTTTACTGGTGCCACTGCCTCTCTGAGAGCAAAGCCTCCGTTCACTGCTTTTGCCTCGGCTAAAGCGGCATTAAGATCCTTAGCCCAAGGTTTGGCACGCGAGTTTTCTCCCGCAGGTATTCATGTTGTACATGCTATTATTGACGGCGTGATTAATGGTGACCGTGCTGCCCAACAATTTCCAGAATATTACCAGTCTAAAGGTGAAGAAGGTATGTTGAAGCTAGAAGCGATTGCCGAAACTTACTGGTCGATGCATTGTCAACACCCTAGTGCATGGACACATGAACTAGACCTTAGGCCTTTTAAAGAACCCTTTTAGGTAAAAAATTAGGTGCGCGGGTGGCGCGCCTACTAAAGCAGTCAGAATTATTTTGTTTTATAATAGTAGGTGCTCGTTACTCGATAGCCCTTAATGCTTAAAATAGGCTATGTCACCGTTAAGTGTTGAAAATCCCCAAGGGCATAGTGTAGTAATGTTTCAGGAGTTAAATCTCGGTTCTGATCCATTACTCTGCACCATCCCAAATAATTGGGCAGATACTTGGTAGCCA
>Ga0209494_1000947_pt1 | contig 13014 bp, 12 predicted proteins | sample EN1Hudseemescosm_FD_184628 | JGI IMG/M metagenome (GOLD analysis project Ga0209494, IMG submission 184628) | Methane-oxidizing microbial communities from mesocosms in the Hudson Canyon - EN1B Hudson Canyon (SPAdes) (version 2) | ecosystem: Environmental > Aquatic > Marine > Cold seeps | place... | reverse complement strand
TCGGAGAAACAAAGCCTTATTTAGTCGACGTCCGAGTGATTGCGGCAACCAACTCGGACTTACACAAACAAATTTCTGAAGGTAGCTTTCGCCAGGATTTATTCTTCCGTTTAAACGTAGTCCCTATAGAGCTCCCTCCCTTAAAGCAGCGTACCGATGATATTGAAGCACTGATCAAGCATTTTCTAGCCCAGTTTTCGACTAGTTACTCAATTGTTGCACCTAAATTTAGTAAACCAACATTAAAAGTCTTACGTGGTTATCACTGGCCAGGAAACATTCGTGAGTTACGTAACTTGTGTGAGCGATTAAGCATTCTTTTATCAGGCCAATCAATTGAGCCTGAAAATTTACCCCACGAATTTAGTGCTTGTCTTGTGAGCGCTTCAGACGATTCTACTTTTATCCTACCCGAAAGAGGTTTAGATTTAGATGATTTAGAAGCCGACATGATTCACCAGGCCCTAACAAGAACAAATGGTAACCGTAGCAAATCTGCACGCTTACTGGGTCTATCCCGAGACACCTTGCTTTATCGCATTAAAAAACATGGCATAGCGTTACAGTAAGTCGTTTTAATACTCTCAAAAACAGACTAAAACCTGACCCACTGCACGGTTAGGTTATCCCCCTTACCATGCGCCCGTAAACGCATCATTTTTGCTACTTTTCTTAATTCATTTCGTCCACTATTCAAGTCGGATAACTGTAGCAAATCATTCTCTTTTATAAACTCCCAGAAACCATCCGTACACAGTACAAAAGTTTCCCCCCTCTCAACAGCGGGATAAACATTGACTTCAACCTGATGTCTTTTCAGTATATTAATTGTTCTTAATAATTGATTTTGCTCTGGATGCAATCCCATCTCACGCTCAGAGATACTACCATCATTAAAATGATCCTGAATAATCGAATGATCCTTAGTTCTCCATAACACCTGCTTTTCATTCAATCGATATATACGAGAGTCACCACAATGCGCAGTTACCGTCATATTTTTATCCAGATACAAAATCACACAAGTAGTATGTGAATTTTCGCCTTCTGCAGCACCAGCAAAAAAAACCTTCATCTCTTCTATTGCTGCATTCACCCACGCCTGAAATACATCCTTTACCCGACTAGAGGGACATTTCTGCAGCAAACCCTGATACTTACTTGCCACTTTAAATAGGCCCTGACAAAAATATTTAGACGCTTTTTCACCTGCATCATGCCCACCAAGACCATCGGCAACGACAAACAAACCATATTCACTAAAAAGAGTATAAGCCATGCAATCCTGGTTTATCTCCCTGTCACCTATAGATGTTAATTGATATACTTCCAGTTCATCAAACAAATCAATACCCTACAGCTCTTGCATCTCGCATAATACGCTTTAAATCCCTGATTGTTTTATCCAGACCAGAAAAGACAGATTGAGCAATAATCGAGTGACCGATATTTAACTCTACCATTTCAGGAATATAACAAATGGCTTCTACATTATGAAAATGTAAACCATGCCCAGCATTTACCTGTAGGCCTGCACTATGCGCATATTCAGCCGCTTTTTGAATCCTCAGTAACTCAGCTTTCTGAACCTGAACATTCACAGCATCTGCGTAGCAGCCGGTATGGAGTTCAATCACGGGGGCCCCAGCATTAACTGCTGCATCAATTTGCTTAAAATCCGGATCAATAAATAAAGAAACCTCAATTCCCGCATTGGCTAGTGATTGGCAAGCATTCTTCATTCTTTCAGGGCTAGAAGCGACATCCAAGCCCCCTTCCGTGGTTAATTCTTCACGCTTTTCAGGCACCAGACAACACGCTACTGGCTTTACTTTTTCAGCAATCGCAATCATTTCATCAGTCACAGCCATTTCCAGATTCAGCCGAGTATGCAAGATATCCTGTAACAAATAAATATCTTTGTCTTGAATATGCCGACGATCTTCTCTTAAATGTGCAGTTATGCCATCTGCACCAGCTTGCTCAGCCACCAGAGCGGCCTGAACAGGGTCGGGGTAATTTGTCCCTCGTGCTTGTCGCAAAGTAGCGACATGATCAATATTAACGCCTAATAAAATATTTTGTTTACTCATAACTGTTTAATTATTTTTGCCAGGACAGCCCTGCTTTTAAGCGTTTTACCCTGTAATTGAAAATCTATAATACGCCTCATCAACTGCTTGGCTTCATACAAAGCCTGCTCATTAAGCGACTGCCGTGCCTCCAGAGCTATTAAAGTCTCACCACTAATATAACCATTTTCACTAGCAACCATGCCCGAACCGACAGAATAACAGTACTTTTTTACTGCTTGCACAAGCTCATCGGTCTTAAAATCTACCGTCAACTGAAACCCATAGCCTATATACTCAATTAAATTAAGCTCAAAGAAGCGTAATACTTGTTCTGTATTCTGGTTTTCGGCCATTAAAGCCAAGCAGCGTTGATATTCTGTATAAACCTCAGGATGAGGATCATGTTTGTGCAGTAAATAACCGACTAATTCATTGATATAAAAACCACAATACAAGGAAATCCCCGTTAATCGCGGGAGCATTTCATGCAGTTCAACATGGGTCAAAATTTTTAGCTCATTCCTGCCCATATAAGAAAGCTTTAGAGCAGAAAAAGCCAGCAACAAACCGGCTGTTTTGGATTTCGGTTTTCTGACGCCACGGGCAAGAATTGATACCAGCCCATAATCCCTGGTCAAAACATCAATAATCAGACTACTTTCACGATACTTTCTGTGCTGTAAAATAAAGGCAGGTTGCAATAGAACCGACGACTCACTCACGCGCTAGCTATTCATCCATAAAACCAAGACTTTGTAGAGCTCGTTCATTATTAGACCAACCCGACTTTACCTTTACCCAGATTTGCAGATACACCTTGCTGCCTATCAATTTCTCTATATCCTTTCGGGCATCTGTTCCCACTTTCTTAAGCATTTCACCTTGCTTACCTATCACTATGTTTTTTTGCGAACTGCGCTCAACCCAGACTACAGCATAAATTTTAGTGATTTTTTCTTGCTCTTCATAACGCTCAATTTCTACCGTCATAGAATAAGGCAACTCATCACCCAGACGTCGAGTTAATTTTTCTCTAACAATTTCTGCCGCTAAAAAGCGTTCAGGACGATCAGTAATCTGATCTTCTGGATAAATCAAATCACCTTCAGGTAATTGTTCCAGCAAAATACCTTCAAGCGTATCCAGGTTAGTTCCTTTTAATGCAGAGATAGGTAATATTTCTTTAAATGGAAATTTCTTTTGTGCTTCTGCAAAAAAAGTCAAAATAGCCTCTTTATCTTTAAACTTATCAACCTTATTGACGGCCAATATAACGGGTACTCCGGCCCGCTCAAGTTTTTTAAAGATAATCTCATCATATTCATGCCACGACAAACCATCAATCAACCAGACCACCACATCAACACCCAGCATGGTGGTATCAGCGGTTTTATTTAAATAGCGATTTAATGCTTTTTTCTCAATCTGATGCATACCCGGGGTATCCATATAGATAATCTGCCCCGCCTCAGTGGTATTGATACCTAAAATACGATGCCTAGTCGTCTGAGGTTTTCTTGATGTAATACTTATTTTTTGCCCCAGCATATGATTCATTAATGTTGATTTACCAACATTGGGACGACCTATTAACGCGACATAACCACAATTCATTTATTTTGCTTCTTAATTATTTTTAACATTTGCTCTGCTGCATCCTGCTCAGCTTTTTTTCTGGAGTCTCCAGAACCCACGCATGACTGATTATTATCAATATGCGTTATACATTTAACACTAAAAGTTTGCGCATGAGCAGCACCTGTCATCTTAACTAGCTCATAGACGGGAAGATCAACCTTTCTTGATTGCATTAATTCTTGCAATTGAGTTTTAGGATCTTTTAGAGACTGCCTTAAATCCAGCTCATCTAGCTTTTTGGCGAATAAATTTAATATCCAGTCTTTACAGGCCAAGACGCCTTGATCTTTCAGTAAAGCCCCCATAACAGCTTCCAGCGCATCAGATAAAATTGAATCACGCCTATAACCACCACTTTTGAGCTCTCCAGAACCAAGAATTAAATAATCACCCAAATTATATTCTCTGGCTAAACCCGCCAAAGAACCTTGATTAACCAGACTGGCTCTCAAACGACTTAACTCGCCCTCACTTGCATCAGGGAACATTTCATACAGCTTTTCTGCAATCACAAAGCCTAAAATAGAGTCACCTAGATACTCCAGCCGCTCATTATTCTTGGCCCCCATACTTCTATGAGTTAAGGCCATTATAAAAAAGTCTGATTGCTCAAACGACAAGCCAAACTTTTTAAGCAGGCCAGCAGGCTTTTTTATCACTCGGTTTCACCCGCCTCAAAAGATTCGTCAAACTGCACTAAAACACTCAAATTACCGATTATTTTTTCAACCCTTTCATAGACAATTTCTACCCTGACATAATCACCTTGTTTGATAATTTCAATATCATTTTTATCTACATTTTCAACATAATTCATACCGAATCGCTTATTGAGACTAACCAGAATGTCACGCTTACTCAGGGTTTCAACATCAGGTGTACTTTCTACCGCAGATAATGCATTAACCACTTTACTGTGATTCATATATATTGGGGCAATTTTTAATGTTAGCAATACAAAAAAAGCCAGTAAGCCCAAAATAAATAAAATTGAAAGAAAAGTTAACCCTCGTTGATTTTTTAATGAATAAGCCATTATGTCTCCAAATACAATATCATGAATATTTCTAAGTCTAGTCTATTTTAAGATTGTTCCAATTCTATCGAAACCAACACCTTTATGCTCCCAATCCCAGCTCATCCAGATAAAAAAGGCTTTTCCAACTAAATTCTGCTCAGGGACAGTCCCCCAGTAGCGACTATCATTACTGTTATCTCTATTATCACCCATAACAAAGTATTGTCCGTCGGGCACCACAAAGACACCTTCCACAGAGGGCATACCATGCTTAACCAAAATACTATGCTCTACCCCAGTCAAATCTTCTACAAAGTGCTCTGCACCCGTCATATTTCGTCCCTGCCCTACTCCTTGATATGAACCTAGAGAGACTTGTTTTGCTACTTTACCATTTACATAGACTTTTTTATTGTAGTAAGCAATTCTATCGCCAGGGATACCGACCACTCTCTTTATATAATCCACCTCAGGCTGCTTAGGAAAACGAAAAACAACAATATCCCCTCTTTCCGGATTGTTCATCTCAACAACCTTGGTATGCAAAACAGGGACTCGGATTCCATAGGTATACTTATTGACCAGAATAAAATCACCAACTAATAAGGTTGGCATCATAGAACCGGATGGAATTCGAAACGGTTCAGCGATAAATGATCTTAAAATTAAAACAATAAACACTATAGGAAAAAAAGAGTGTGCATACTCAACCAGTAATGGCTCTTGTTGTGTTGTCGGATCTATTTTTGAAAGCTTTAAAAACAGTACATAGCCGCCCCAAATCAGTCCTGTCACCAGACTTGCGAGAACGAGAAAAAAAGAAAAATCGTAGTCCATGAAATTATTTATAGTTTTAGTTGGAAGGGAAGTTATTATCTAGCTCTTAAAGAGCCATTAAGCTAATAAAATGAACAGAGTATACTGTTGGCGCTTTAAAACCATATAAAGCAAACGAGGCCAAAGCCTCGCCTGCAAACAGCAACATCTATCCCGTTGCGAAATTATTCTTTATTTGCTTTCAAAACGGCCAGAAATGCTTCTTGCGGGATTTCTATACTTCCCACTTGCTTCATCCGCTTTTTACCTGCTTTTTGTTTCTCTAACAGCTTTTTCTTACGAGAAATATCACCACCATAACATTTAGCAGTTACATTTTTTCTCATCGCTTTAACGGTTGAACGCGCAATCACTTTAGAACCAATTGCTGCCTGTATTGCAACCTCATACATTTGCCGAGGAATAAGCTCTTTCATGATTTCAACCAAATCCCGCCCTCGAGTCTGACTTAAATCTTTGTGTACAATAACTGATAAGGCATCGACTTTGTCACCATTGATCAACACATCAAGCTTAACCAAAGGGGCTGGCTCAAAACGGACAAATTCATAATCAAAAGAAGCATACCCTCGACTGACCGATTTTAAGCGATCAAAGAAATCCAGCACCACCTCACTCATTGGCAGTTCATAGCTTAATGAGACCTGCTTACCCGCATATTGCATGTTTTTTTGCACCCCACGTTTTTCAACGCAAAGGCCAATAACATTCCCCAGGTATTCTTGAGGTACAAGAATATTAGCTAAAATAATTGGCTCTCTTATTTCTAAAATTGCACCTGACTCGGGTAAATTGGCTGGGTTATCTACCATCACTATTTCACCTGAGTGCTGCTCAACTTCGTACAGTACAGTAGGCGCCGTGGTAATTAGATCTATATCGTATTCACGCTCTAAACGTTCCTGCACAATTTCCATGTGCAACATACCCAGGAAACCACAGCGGAAACCAAAGCCCAAAGCCTGAGAACTTTCTGGTTCAAAATTTAACGCTGCGTCATTAAGACGTAATTTATCCAATGCTTCACGCATATTGTTAAAGTCATCAGAACTCACGGGGTATAAACCCGCAAATACACGCGGCTGAATTTGTTCAAAACCCGCCAACATCTCTGTTGCAGGATTAGCCGCCAAAGTAATGGTATCCCCTACTGGTGCGCCATAAATATCCTTAATACCCGCAACAATAAAACCTACTTCACCCACATTTAAAACACCAGTATCCTTTTGTTTTGGCGTAAATATCCCTATTTTTTCTGCCAGAAAACTATCACCTGTAGACATCACGACCAGTTTTTGCTTTTTACGAATACTGCCGTTAACGATTTTGACTAGTGAAACAACGCCTAAATAATTATCAAACCAGGAATCAATGATTAATGCTTGCAAAGGTGCATCAGGATCACCAGGTGGTGCAGGAACTTTCTCAACTAACTGTTCCAAAACACCCTCAACACCAATCCCTGTTTTGGCACTGATTTTAAGCGCTTCTCCAGCATCAATACCAATAACATCCTCAATTTCTGCCATCACCCGCTCTGGTTCAGCAGAAGGTAAATCAATTTTGTTTAATACGGGAACAACTTCCAGACCTTGTTCAATTGCTGTATAGCAATTTGCCACGCTTTGCGCTTCCACACCTTGCGCAGCATCAACGATTAATAATGCACCTTCACAAGCAGCAAGTGATCGTGAAACCTCATAAGAGAAGTCAACATGGCCTGGTGTATCAATAAAGTTTAACTGATAAGTCTCACCATTTTCAGCTTTATAATCCAAAGTAACACTCTGGGCTTTAATGGTAATACCACGCTCTCGTTCAATATCCATGGAATCAAGAACCTGGGCCTCCATTTCTCTATCAGCTAAACCACCGCAAATTTGAATAAAACGATCTGCTAGCGTTGATTTACCATGATCGATATGCGCGATAATGGAGAAGTTTCTTATATTTTTTTGATCCACAGCTTATTTATCTACTTTTAATGCCAAGAAAACCGGACTACCTTTGCGTTGAATTAAAATAGCAACAGACTGACCAGTTGGGAGTTTTTTTACTATTTTATCAAAATCAGCAATGTCCCGAACAACATTATTCTGAATTCTTAATATTACGTCCCCGGACTGGATACCTACATTCATTGCAGTACCTTGCTTAACATCTTGCACCAATACGCCATGCTTGGCTATTTGCAGGCGCTCGCGCTGCTCAGCAGTCAACTCAGTCGCAACTAAACCCAATCGATTTACTTGCTGTTCAGTTTGCTTTTTTTCCGCTAACACTGCCTTATTATCCAATAGGCCAACAATCACTTTGATCGTTTTCTTACTACCTTCTCTAAATATCTTAACCTTAACTTTTTCGTCAATTGCAGCCATACCAACGACAGGAGGTAATTCCCCCGATGTTTCAATCACATGCCCATCAAACTCAACAATTACATCGCCAATTTTTAATCCCGCTTTTTCTGCGGGACTGTCTTCAACCACTCTGGCAACTAAAGCGCCATAAGGCCTGTCCATAGCAAAAGACTCAGCCAATTCTCGCGTTACATTCTGAACTTGCACACCTAACCAACCCCGAGAAACGGTACCCTTCGTCTTAATTTGATCCACAACGTTCATTGCAACATCGATTGGTATTGCAAAAGACAAACCCATATAGCCGCCAGAACGACTGTAAATCTGAGAATTAACGCCGACTACTTCACCCTTCATATTAAATAGTGGCCCGCCTGAATTCCCCGGATTGATTGCGACATCGGTTTGAATAAAAGGCACATAATTTCCACCAGGTAAACTTCTGCCTTTTGCACTGACAATGCCTGCGGTCACTGATTGCTCAAAACCAAAAGGCGTTCCTATCGCCAACACCCACTCCCCCACCTGTAGTTGCGCAGAAGATCCTTTTTTTATTACTGGTAAATTATTAGCTTCAACCTGCAACAAAGCAATATCAGAATTTTCATCAGAACCAATCAACTTTGCAAGCAACTGACGCCTGTCTTTTAACTTAACAATAATTTCATCAGCATTTTTCACCACATGATGGTTAGTGACAATATATCCATCATCAGACACAATAAAACCAGACCCTAAGGATTTAGCATCTCTAGGTTGAAAGCCACCGCCAGGTTGTTTAAAAAAATGCTTAAACAGCTCTTCCATTTGCGGAGGAATCCCTTCTGGCATTTGTTGCCCATCGAACTGTTGCATTATTTCTGGTGCTTTCTGAGTGGTACTGATGTTGACAACAGCATCACCATTTTCTTTTACCATCACAGTAAAATCTGGCAAATCTGCATGTACTGGCACATTAATCATTAACAATAGAAAAAATGACCACATCATATTTTTGAGCATAGGTTCTCCACTAACGCTTTATAAGGAAAATAAAAGGAATTTTGTTCAAGGTTTTACTTAAGTTTAATGCCTTGCGCAATAAACTTAACTGTTTTTACTGGCACTTCACCCAGCACAGTTATCTGATGATTATCAATGATTTGAGTAAAGGATTTAACAGAACCCAAGGTTTGCAATCCTTCCTGAGCATCCTTTGCTTTAGTTTCCTTATACACAGAAACAGAAGAAAAACCATCGCTTAACAATAGATGTTCAACAGACTGCTCCGCATCATCTGTATTCATTCTGGTAAAGAAAACCTGCTGGAAATTTTGAGGCAAATTTTGCACAAGGAAACTAGCCTGATCAATGGCTAATAATTCATTTTTATGAAGATGCTTAACTTTTGCATCTTTTTCATCTTCAGCAACATCGATAAAAACCGATTTTTCGCCTACTTTTATATCGGTAAAAACCACTTGCTCAACTGTTGCACCTGATAAATCATAAACCTCTGTTTTTAACGGCAGGAAACTTTCTTTATCAATCCAGATTTTTCGTTCATAGCGATATTGATCTTTCGGCACTATCGACACAACATAGACGGGAAGCATAACAACCGACTCTTCATCCCGTATCTGCAATTGATAAGCAGCACCGAGTCCAGACAAATCATCAGGTAAGTCAATAAGAAACGAGTCACTAACAGGCCGATGATTGACTACAATTTCCTTGCTTTTTTTAAACACACAACGAACGGTACCCGCCTCTCTAATAACCTCTCGCATCGGTGAATTAAGTGATAGCAAACGCTCTTGCTGCTTTCCAGCCTCAATAGCATGAAAATATTTCATGGTATCTAAGCGTCCATTCTTAAAAAAAGCAACCGTTCCTTTATAATCAAGGCTTTTCATAGCCTGACTTACACTCTGCAACCATTGCAGAGCCTTAGGCTCTACCTCTTCAGCAGTAACCGTTGTTATGGATAAACAAAAAAAAAGAAATACGCGATACAACATACTCATTAGTCCCGCCCATAACTCGCGACACGCGCGAAAGGATGTATATTTGACGAACCGTGAGTATACAAGTCATCATTATGCGCTTGTAAATAAGCTTTCAACCTCTCATGCTGAGTAGGTTCAGATGCCTTTGCCACTTGTACAGGACGCTCTACTACTTGTTTGTGCACCTCAGCGATCTGCTGAACAGGGTCTATTGATTGCACCCCACTTTGCTGAGCAAGTATGATCGCAACAAAAGTTGCTGATGCAGCAATAGCCAAAGAGGTTTTCTGCCAAAATTTAGGGGTCCGCTTTTCAGCTCTCTGTTGCGGTAAAAAATAATGTGGCTCATCTTTAAGCTGTTGATTAATACCCTCTAAAAAACCGCCATCAGCCAAAACAGCCTGATCCATCTTCAAAACCTGCGTAACAGCCTGATATCGATTTATTTTACTTTTCAAGTCAGGTTGTTTCTTTATATTATGCAAAAAGTTATCCAGTTCAGCATGATCTAATTCATCATCTAAAAACTGTGAGATTTTTTGATTTATTTCTTTATTCATTAATATCAGCCTCTAACCAAGCAATGGACCTAACTTTTCATCAATAGCTTCCCTTGCCCTAAAAATACGAGAACGTACTGTGCCTACCGGACATTCCATTGCCTGTGCAATCTCTTCATAGCTCAAACCTTCAAACTCTCTTAACATAATGGCTACCTTCATCTCCTTAGGTAGCTTTTCAATTGCAGCCTTTATAACAGCCACAATTTCATCATTCATCAATAAAAACTCAGGTGTATCCATACCTTTAAGTTGCGGAGCATTTTCTACCTGCTCTGCATCTTGAACATCGACCTGATAATCAGAATATCGCCTACTCCTGGATACCAAATAGTTTTTCGCTGTATTTATCGCGATTCTGTATAACCAAGTATAAAAAGCACTATCACCCCGAAAATTAGGCAAAGCTCGATAAGCTTTGATAAACGCTTCCTGAGCAACATCCTGAGCCTCGCTCGGATCTTTCACATATCGATTAACCAACTGAATAATCCGATGCTGATATTTAATCACCAACAAATCATAGGCAGATTTATCTCCTTGCTGCACTCTCAGCACTAATTCTTTGTCTAGCTCGGCATTATTCCCTTGTTGTTCTTTCACGGTTTTTATTTTATGTTTGTGTGGACAGAATTAAACCCCATAAGTTCTATTATCACAAAAAAAATTACCACCGTGTTAATATTCGTTAATCCTAGAAAAATTAGTTGGACATGGAATTTGTGGAAAATCTGGGCGAAAAAGACAAATAATCACTCGCAGATAATGGCCATAGTCCTTATCAAGAGTGATTCTGCAGAATTTTTCATCCAGATTTATTCACAAAACCATGGAGCGATTGTTACTCACCCATTTGGTGGCTAATATTAAAAGCGATTGAACTGACACTTCAATCGCTTAAAGCTTATCTGAGCGGTCAACTGATTTTTCTAGGTTAATATTTCAACAATGTTAAAAACATAAACTTTACTCTTTAATCTAAATATGACTAACTCAAATGCATGTGATGTCCTGATCATTGGAAGCGGTGGTGCAGGACTTAGTTTAGCCCTTAGGCTAGCAGACCATGCGAATGTTTTAGTTCTATCAAAAGTCGCGTTAAATTCAGGTAGCACTTATCATGCCCAAGGTGGTATTTCTGCCGTTCTTGATAAAAATGATTCGCTTGAATCTCACATTAAAGATACTTTAATCGCTGGCGCAGGCTTATGCGACCCTGAAGCGGTACGAGTTACCGTATCACAAGGAAAAAAAAACATAGAGTGGCTAAAGGATCAAGGTGTTGAATTTACAAAAAAAACATCCAGCAACGGTGAAACATCTTTTCACTTAAACCGTGAAGGCGGACATTCACATCGCCGTATAGTTCATACCGCTGATGCTACTGGGAAAGCAGTATCACAAACCCTTATTGAACGCACTCAAGCCCACCCAAAAATCACCTTATTAGAAAACCACAATGCGCTTGATTTAATCACCAACCATAAAAATAAAGATGCTGGACAACGCATCCAGGGCGCTTACGTTCTAAACACATTAAACAACAAAGTAAAATCCATCGCAGCTAAAACTGTTATTTTAGCTACCGGAGGCGCCAGCAAGGTTTATCTTTATTCAACCAACCCTCAAATTTCTACTGGTGATGGCATTGCACTGGCATGGCGAGCAGGTTGTCGAGTAGGCAATATGGAATTCATGCAATTTCATCCTACCTGTCTTTATCACCCTGACGAACGTTCATTTTTAATCAGTGAAGCAGTAAGAGGTGAAGGCGGGAAACTCATACTCCCTGACGGCTCTGAATTTATGCAGCATTATCATCCCAAAGGTGAACTTGCGCCTAGGGATATCGTTGCCAGGGCTATTGATAATGAAATTAAAAAACATGGTATAGATTGCGTCTATTTAGATATTAGTCACCAACCTGCAGATTTTGTTCGCGAACACTTCCCCACTATTTATAAGCAATGTCTTTCGCTGGATATAGATATTACCAAACAACCGATTCCTGTGGTTCCTGCCGCGCATTACACTTGCGGTGGAGTGTTAACCGATCTTAATGCACAAACAGATATCCCTGGTCTATATGCGATTGGTGAAGTTGCCTGCACTGGCTTACACGGTGCTAATAGAATGGCGAGTAATTCGCTGCTTGAATGCCTGGTCTTTGCAGAAAGAGCTGCTGAGGATATTTTAAACTTTCTCCCTGGAATAGCCTTGCCAGAGTCATTAGCTGATTGGGATGAATCTCAGGTCAGTGGTTCTGACGAAGAAATTGTAGTCTCTCATAACTGGGATGAACTTCGTCATTTCATGTGGGATTACGTAGGCATTGTACGCACCGACAAACGACTCAAGCGCGCCATGCGTAGAGTTGAACTATTGAAGGAAGAAATTGCAGAATATTACGGAACTTTCAGAGTCACAAGCGATTTATTAGAACTACGGAATTTAGTGATTGTTGCTGAGCTTATCATTCGTAGCGCTCAATTAAGAAAAGAGAGTCGAGGTCTACATTACACTCAGGATTATCCAGAA
>Ga0209494_1000934_pt1 | contig 13087 bp, 10 predicted proteins | sample EN1Hudseemescosm_FD_184628 | JGI IMG/M metagenome (GOLD analysis project Ga0209494, IMG submission 184628) | Methane-oxidizing microbial communities from mesocosms in the Hudson Canyon - EN1B Hudson Canyon (SPAdes) (version 2) | ecosystem: Environmental > Aquatic > Marine > Cold seeps | place... | reverse complement strand
TAGAGAAGAGTTTGAAACACAGCAGGCCGTGTTAGAACGCACGCGCAGCATGCTCGAGGAATTGGAAAAAACGGTTGCGCGACTCGAAAATAACAGCAACGCGGAATAGACGTCGTTGCGGCGCACGAGCCTAAAAAGAGAGCCCTAACGAAATCGCCTCTCAGTCAGCGCCTTTTAATAGTGCAAGACTGACATCGAAACATAAATTTTTATTCATAGATAGCAAGGATGCTTATGAATCTATCTACTGTTCTTACCCGAGCACAATCGGGTATGCATGCGCATCTTGTGTGCGTTGAAACACATATTTCAAATGGTTTACCAGCTTTCTCGATCGTTGGCCTCCCTGAAGCGGCCGTCCGTGAAAGTCGCGATCGCGTGCGCAGTGCGCTCATCAACTCAGGCTTTGAATTCCCTAATCGTCGCATTACGATCAACCTCGCCCCTGCGGATTTACCTAAACAAGGTGGCCGTTACGACCTCGCAATCGCCCTTGGTTTGCTAACGGCCAGCGGCCAGGTGCCTGTAGAGGCGATAAAAAATAGTGAATTTATTGCTGAGCTTGCGCTAAGCGGCACACTGAAAAGTGTGAAAGCGACATTGCCGTCAGCTATCGCGTGCGGTGAGAGCGGTAGACGTCTATTTATTGCAAGAGAAAACCTCTCTGAGCTCAAGCATGTGGGGCTCCCCAATATTTTCGGTGCCACAAGCCTTGGCGAGCTCGTCGCGCACTTTCATGAAAAAAACCCCTTGCCCAATACCCATGACATTGAGATCCAGCCAATAATTTCGCTTAAAGAAAGTGCGATTGCCCCAGACCTAGCCGATGTAAAAGGACAAACGCTTGCTAAACGAGCCCTAGCGATTGCCGCAAGTGGTGGGCATCACCTGCTGTTCTACGGTCCCCCTGGAACGGGGAAAAGCATGCTGGCAAGTCGTTTACCAAGTATTCTACCCGGCTTAGATAATGAGCAAGCGATCGCCGTCGCGACCCTGTATTCGTTAGCAGGACTTAATCGCCCCCTCCAGACATGGCACCAATGCACCTTTAGAGCGCCCCATCATTCTGCCTCTGCAGCAGCGATAGTCGGCGGCGGTAGTAAACCAAAACCGGGCGAAATATCTCTGGCTCATCATGGCATTCTATTTTTGGATGAACTCCCTGAATTTTCTCGTCAAGTGCTTGAGATGCTTCGTGAACCACTCGAAACCAAACATGTTTTGATCTCTCGTGCAGAACAAGCCATTACGTTTCCTGCAAATTTTCAGTTAATCGCCGCAATGAACCCTTGCCCGTGCGGCTATCTTGGTCATCCAACTATTCCCTGCCGAGATACCCCACAACAAATCCAAACTTATCGACGAAAACTTTCTGGGCCCTTGCTCGATCGTTTCGATTTACAGGTAGAGGTCCCCTTCCAATCCGCTCATTGCCTGTTCGAAGAACAAGCTCCCGAGGCGAGCAGCGCCGAAATTCGAGAGCGCGTCGTTGCCAGCCGCCTAGCGCAAATGGCCAGACAAGGCTGTTTAAACAGTGCATTAGATAAACGGAGGCTTGATGACGCCTGCGCACTCAGCCATAAACAGCAAACCTGGCTGGTCGATGTCACCGACAAACTTGCGCTTTCTGCGCGTGCCATGCACCGCATTATGAAAGTCGCACGCACGCTAGCAGATTACCAGCAGCAGCATGAAATAGAGATGAAACACCTGCAACAGGCCCTAGCTTACAGAGGTTTAAGGGGGGCTAGGGATAAATAGAGGCTGACTTGAATTTGATAACGTACCGGTCGAATCTCAAATCACAGCCAAAAAAAAGGAGCCAACATCTGGCTCCTAAATAGGGGTTTTCTTCAAGGAAGACAGAAACACGATCGCTTCAACGTGAATCTGTAGTTGAAGTATAACCCGAAGGGGCGATAAAAAAGGTTAAATACTGATCAATTCTTGTAACAAATGGTTAAATACTGAACAGTTTTGTACTGCGTCTCATCATGATGCTTTTTTGTTAGCAAAATAGCGCCGTCTTGATATTTATTTGTCCTGCTCCTATCATGCGCGCCAATCGCGTAATAACTTTTAACTCAGCACTGAGGCTAGCGTTGGACGAGAAAAACTACCCTAAACAGAGAGAAATTCGTAGCTTCGTTGTACGTAGTGGGCGTATGACTGCCGGTCAAAAACGGGGCTGGGATTCATATTGGGACACTTACGGACTGGAACCTACCCAACGATTCGATCTACCTAAAATATTTGGCAATAACAAACCGGTTGTTCTTGAGATTGGCTTTGGTATGGGCGGCTCATTGCATGCCATGGCAAAAGCCGACCCCGACACTAACTTTATTGGTGTCGAAGTACATCGCCCTGGGATCGGCGCCTTGCTTGCGCTTGCCGGTGATGATGGCCTGGCAAACCTCCGCGTATTCTGTTGCGATGCAAACCTCGTCATCGATGACTGTTTAGGCGATGCCAGCCTTGCTCGGCTGCAACTGTTCTTTCCAGATCCATGGCACAAAAAGCGCCATCATAAACGGCGCATTGTGCAAGATGAGTTCGTGACTCGCATTGCACAAAAGCTTGAATTTGGCGGTATCTTTCACATGGCAACTGATTGGCAGCCCTATGCAGAATATATGGGAAAGGTGATGCAAGGTCGCGAAGATTTTAGTAATCAAGCCGGCGATGCGATTTATTCGGAGAAACCCAGCTACCGTCCCGACACTAAATTCGAACACCGTGGCATTAAGCTCGGGCATGGCGTTTGGGATTTACTTTACGAAAAAACTAGTCCCTCCCGTGTTTAAATGACGCAGCGCGACAACCATGCTTGATATTCAAACCGTCGCGCAAAATCGTTACCCTGAGTTTTTCTCACAACCACGATGGGTAACGAAACCTATTCTTTTTCTGCTCAAACAACTAAGCCAAGAAAAAAAACTCATTACGCTACAATCTGAATATTCCCAGGAGCCCGGCCTTCAATTTGTTGATCGACTGCTGCACGTCTTCGACTTCAAGTTCAAACTCACAAAAAACGAAAAAGACCATATCCCCCAGCTCGGGCCAGTATTAATTGTCGCCAATCAACCGATTGGCAGCCTAGATGCTATGGCGCTTTTGCAACTCGTCGGTAGCCTGCGCAAAGACGTCAAAGTACTCAGTGAAAACTGGCTAGAAGAACTCGATGCACTCAAGGACGTGGTAATCACCACGCATGAACGTGATGAAAAAACTTATTATCAAGACGCCTTGACGCATCTAAACCATGCCGGTGCACTCATTATATTTCCAGCCAAAGATGTCTCTAGCATTAACGCCACAGGCATTAAAGATGGACGCTGGACGACACAATTTATTGAACTGGCTGAAGCCTCGCAGGCACCTATTCTACCCATCCACATCAGAGCCAAAAATTCTCTATTGTTTTATCTATTTGCGACGGTCTCGAGCTCGCTCGCAAAGCTTTGGTTAGTCAGAGAAACCTTTCACCATTCGCAAAAATCAGTTGATCTACGCATCGGAAAACTGATTGATTCGGCGAGTTGTTTAGAACTCAACCTACCCGCGAAAACAAAAGCTCGCTTATTTCGTAAACAGCTCTATCGTTTACCTAAAAACAAACCCTCATTATTTAAAACACTCGCACCCATTGCTGCCGCGGAAGACCGGCAGGCGTTGACCCGAGAAATCACCCAATGCGAGCCCCTTGGTGAAACAAAAGATAATAAACTAATTTATCTTTACCGTTACCGTGAAAATTCCAGCGTCATGCAGGAGATCGGTCGACTACGCGAGCAAGCGTTTCGTTTAATTGGTGAAGGAACCGGTGCAGAGCGCGATATCGATTATTTTGATCATCATTATGTGCACATTGTTCTTTGGGATGCTGTCGACCAAGAGCTTGTTGGCGCTTACCGACTCTACCCAACACACAGTAAAGACTTGGCCCAAAATAAACTCTATACGGAAACCTTATTTCACTACCAAGATAGCGCAAAACCGATGCTTGAAGCAGGTATCGAATTAGGCCGTAGCTTTGTTCAACCTAAGTATTGGGGTTCACGGAGCCTAGATTATTTATGGCTGGGAATCGCCGCATTTTTGCGGCGCCATCCTCAATACCGTTATTTATTCGGTGCGGTTAGTATCAGTAATTCATTTAGTCGCGAAGCGAAAGGTCTAATGATCGGCTATTATCAACACTATTACGGTGCATCGGACCCGATCGTAAAATGCCAAAAACCTTATCACTTGCATGGAAATCATCATGCCTTCGCCAATCACTTATTCGATAATCTGGATTCACGTGCTGGGTTTCGTGTGCTTAAAGAGCAATTGAGCCAGCTTGGCTATGCGGTACCGATGCTCTATAAGCAGTATACTGAGCTCTGTACGTTGGGCGGCACACAGTTCCACGGGTTTAATATTGATCCGGACTTCCAAGACTGCGTGGACGGCTTAGTGGTCGTCGATCTCAGCCAGTTAACACCACTCAAACGCAAGCGCTATGGCCTTGAGGCTCACTTAACTAAAATGCATGGTGCCATTAAACAACAACAGCCCACGCAAGGTACCGAGGGCAGAGAGCATTAATGACCAGTGATTTCCACTTTCGATTTGGCGGTGTTGCTCGGCTATATGGCCAGGCAGCACTTGCATCGTTTCGCACCAGTCACGTTGCTATCATTGGTATCGGTGGGGTTGGCTCTTGGGCGGCTGAGGCGTTGGCGCGCTCAGGCATAGGTGAATTGAGTTTATTTGACCTGGATGAGGTCTGCGTTTCAAATATCAATCGTCAAATTCATGCCTTACAAGACAGTGTTGGGCAACTTAAAGTCGACAGCATGGCTGCGCGTTTATTAGCGATTAATCCAGAATTAAAAGTGCATGCCTGCCATACCTTTGTCACCGCGAAAAACGTCACGACATTGCTGCACAAAGACTTTGATTATGTATTTGACGCGACCGATAGCGTCAACGCTAAAACAGCGATTATTGCGCATTGCCGTCGTCATAAAATTCGCATCATCAGTTCCGGTGGCGCCGGTGGCCAAATCGACCCAACGCAGATCAAATTAGACGACCTTTCGCGTACGACGCAAGATCCACTACTCGCAAAAGTCCGCAATCATTTGCGCCGCCTACATGGCTTTACACGCAACCCGAAGCGTAAATTTTCTGTGGATTGCGTATACTCGACGGAGCAGTTGCGATATGACCAAGGCGATGGATCGGTTTGTGTAAAAAAACCGGAAAACCAAGGTGCAACAAAGCTTGATTGTGCCAGCGGTTTCGGCGCTATTACGCATATTACGGCGAGTTTTGGTCTAGTAGCCGTTTCACGTATTTTGCAGAAACTAGCTAAAAACTAGCCAACACGGGTAAAAAAATAAAAGGGGCACACCCGCGCATGCTCATTCAAGACGTTATTATGCTCGCCAGTATCGGTGTGGTATCACTCATCTGTCAGTGGGTTGCTTGGCGCCTGCGTCTACCAGCCATACTATTCTTATTATTGGCAGGTATTCTACTCGGACCGAGCCTTGGTTACCTAAATCCTGACGCTTTGTTTGGTGATTTACTCTTACCTATTGTAACGCTTGCGGTCGCCGTTATTCTCTTTGAAGGTAGCTTGACGCTTAAATTTTCAGAGCTCCAAGAGCATGGCCGTATGGTGCGCAATCTGCTTATTATTGGAGTGCTGGTCACGTGGGTGGTAGCGACCCTTGCGGCTTATCTCGCGCTACCCATGTCATTGAGCATTGCCGCGCTATTTGGTGCCATTGTGGTGGTCAGTGGACCCACCGTCATTATGCCTCTACTCAGGGCGGTTAGACCGAATGCCAGTATCAACAATATTTTAAAATGGGAGGGCATTGTTGTAGATCCCATTGGCGCCTTGTTAGCCGTCCTTGTCTTTGAATTTGTTCGCGCCAGTTCAAGTGAAGGTGCAGCATTTGCTGCCACCTTTAAAACATTTGGCATCACGGTATTACTAGGCACTAGCCTAGGCTGTGCGGCCGGCTACTTACTCGGACAAGCCCTCCGTAAACATTGGCTCCCCCACTTTTTATTCAATGCGGGCACGCTAACGTTTATGCTCGGCGTTTTTGCATTTTCAAATTATCTAGAACATGAGTCGGGTTTGCTTACCGTAACGGTTATGGGTATTTGGCTTGCTAATATGAAGGGTGTACCCGTTGACGAGATCCTTGAATTCAAAGAATCACTCAGCGTGCTGCTTATTTCGGGTTTATTTATTATTCTCGCTGCCCAAATTGAACTTGAGGCCATTTATTCACTTGGCGTTGGTGCCATCGTCGTTCTTGCTGCTCTGTTATTTATTGCACGCCCTGCCGCCGTCTTTTTATCTGCTATTGGTACCGACCTGAGTTGGCAAGAAAAAACTTTTTTGAGCTGGATTGCACCACGTGGGATTGTAGCCGCAGCCGTATCAGCGTTGTTTGCGCATCGGCTTGAGCAAAAAGGGATAGAGGAAGCCAGCATGCTGGTTCCTCTAATCTTTTCTGTGATCATTGTAACAGTTGTCTTACAGAGCTTTAGCGCGCGTATTTTTGCTCAAGCACTCGGTGTGCGTGAACCCGATAGCAATGGTTTTATTTTTATCGGCGCCAATCCCATGGCACGCATGCTAGCGAAGGCGTTTAACGACCGCGGTATTCCCGTTACATTATGCGATTCAAACTGGGAAAATTTACGTGCTGCACGCATGGAGAATTTGAGCGTTTACTATGGCAATCCTGCGTCTGAACATGCAGAAAATAACCTAGACCTGACAGGTATTGGCCACATGCTGGCCATCTCACCTTACCGGCAAATGAACACCCATGCCGTGTATCACTACCTCGATTTATTTGAGGCGGGTAAAGTGATGGCCTTCTCCGAAGCCGCAGAACAAACACAAAAGGCAAACCTTCAGGCCGCCGAAAAATTCTCACAAAATTATAATTTTTTTGAGGCAGGCTTAAGCTACGCGAAGTTGGCGAGCTTGGTCAGCAAGGGAGCAACAGTCAAAACGACCCAACTAAGTGAGGCGTTTAGCTATGATGATTACCTTGCAAAGCACAATGGCGCGGTTACGCCACTCTTTGCACTCCCGCCAACAGGTGGGATATCACCACTAGGCAGCGCCAGTAACGTACAGCCGAGCGCGAGTTGGGAAATTATTGCCTTAGTTAATGCACCGAATAGCTAATCTAATTACTACCGTGGTGCGGATGGTCTATGTTTCTGATGAGAGCCCGACCAAAGTCTTGACGCGTGATAATTCCTACTAAGTTACCAGCATCCGTAACGGGTAGGCGGCGTCTGCCATTAAGGAACCACTCCGAACAGACAAGAATGTCATCATCAATCCGCACGGTGTCGAGCGCTTCAGTCATATGATCTGCAACGCGATCTCCTGCCTCCTGAAAATAGCCGCCCATTAGGGCTTCCTTCAGACAGTCTAGTTCAGAAAGCATGCCAACCAAACTACCTTGATTATCAACAACCGGGGCACCGGAGCGGCCCTGTTTAATCAATTGCCGCAACGCATCAATTACATTATCTTCCGGTTTAAAGGTCATAACATTGGGACTCATGTAATCACGAACCAATATGGCTTTCATTCTGAACCGCTCCTTGTTATGTGAACCAAATTCTATCGCTGCCATAAGGCGAGTTTGATATCTCGCCCTTGCTTTAAATACTGAGTATATGCCGCTTGGACACAAAGCGGCAGCGCTTCATCGAAATTCTTTACCTCAAAACCTAACGATGCATAAAAGCCATGCAAGGGGCTAAGTGGAAACGTCCAAATTTTCTCGTACTGAGTGTTCGATAAGCTAAATGCCAATAATCCTCTCGCGAGCCCTTGACCCCGAGAGGCTTTGCTTACCAGCATGCCACGCAATAAACGCTCGTTGTCCAAGGGTGCAATTCTTAAACAGGCGCTGATGTCATTCTGATGCTGCGCAACAAAAATTTCATCGCGCTTATCGGTGCGTGCTGAATGTTTTTCCTGACGATAAAACTTAGCGGCTAAGGGGAAGCTTAGCGTCGGTAAGAGGCGATATGTATAACCGGATTGGCCTATCAACTGCCTACAGTCTAAGGTGGGATCAGAAATAACTAATCACCCATCCAAGTGGCCGCTTTGTCTTGATCGCTTTGCTTCGCATCTACCCAAGTTTCAACATCACCGCGCTTTTCTTTTTTCCAGATGGTCACGTCACGTTTCAAGTAATCCATAATAAACTCACACGCATGAAAGGCAGCCTCACGATGTGAAGCGCTGACACCCACTACGACAATCTGTTCGGTTAATTTAAGCTCCCCAATACGATGGATAATTACTTCGGCATGCAAATTCCAGCGTTGTTTTGCTTGCTCAACAATTTCGCCTAAACTCTTCTCTGTCATCCCAGGGTAATGTTCGAGATAAAGCTCTTGTACCCCTGCCGTATCGCCGAATTCACGTACTAAGCCTGAAAATATACAAATGGCGCCCGTGGCGGCTGGACACGCAGCGCGTAAATATTGATATACGTCGTCAATATCAAAATCTTCTGCTTGAATACGTATCATATTAACCACCTGTTACCGGCGGGAAAAAAGCAACTTCGTCATCGACGGATAACTCAATATTATCCTTCACCATGGTTTGATTAACGGCCACTAGCAGACGCTCATCAGCAAAGGCTCTGCGCCATTGCGCACTTTTCTCGCTCAAGTTCGCTTTCAACTCAACCACATTGCACGGCATGGGTGCAGTCGCCAGCGTCAGCTCATCGCACTGCAAAGTTTCGCGCAGGCTAGCAAAAAATAAAATCTTCATAAGCTTTCTACTAACGGTGTTTCGGGTGGCGCCAACAACATTGAAAACGGATAAAAATCGACTAAATCCCCTTCATTTACGCACGCATTTTCGGGAAAGACTGCCAAACCCTCGGCCCAGCAAGCGGAACTCAACATGCCTGAACTTTGGTTCGGATGCACGCATAACATGCCCGCTTCGTCGCGTTGAACACGAATAAACTCACGACGAATCGATGCACGTTTTTGTGTAAAACGAATTGGCAGTTTGAATGCTTTAGGCGCTTGTGCTCGGCAACCTTGCAATTGGTGAATGATCGGTTTCGCCAACTGTAAAAAGGTGATTAATACCGCACTAGGATTACCGGGCAAACCAAGAATCGGACAACCTTGCACTTCGCCTTGCATAAATGGCTTGCCAGGTTTGATGGCAATTCGCCAAAACTCGATCGAGCCATTAGCCTTTATTGCCCGTTGAACATAATCCTCTTCACCAACCGATGCCCCGCCAGTACTCAAAATAAGATCTGCCTGCGTCGCTGCGGCCAACAACACCTCACACGTCGCAGAGAAATCATCTTTAACGCACCCCAAATCAACAACCTCAACATTTAAACTAACCAATAAAGACGTTAACAAATATCGATTGGAGTTATAAATCATACCTGCTTTAAGGGAATTGCCCGGCTCTAATAACTCGTCACCTGTTGAAAAAATAGCAACTCTAAGCTTTCTGTATACGCGAACATCCGCTACACCTGCCGACGCTAACAGACCCAGACGGGGAGGATTTAACACTTGACCGCGCTCAATGAGTACCGTGCCTTTAAGAAAATCCTGCCCTGCAGGCCGAATATTTTGTTGCAAAGACAAGTCGCCGGAGAACTGAACAATATTTGCTTTATCATCGGGTAAAATGGCGTGTTCTTGCATCACCACACAATCTGCCCCCGTTGGTATCGGCGCACCGGTAAAAATTCTCGCCGCCCCACCGCGTACTAATTCGCAGGGCGCATCACCCGCGGCGATACGCTGACTTACCGGAAGCGACATATCGGCCGACAGATCGGCAAGGCAAAAGGCATAGCCGTCGACGGCACTATTATCAAACAGGGGCATGGAAATTTTCGATTCAACAGTCTCTGCCGAAACCCGCATCTGCGCATTAGTTAAGGTTACCTGCTCTGTCTTTGGGGAACCTAAAGGCAATGCACGCATGCAATTTAATGCGTCTTCCAGCGACAGCAGAGATGTAGGTTGGCTCATAAAGTATGTTTTAAAAAAAAGGGGAGTCCATAATGATTAATTGCTTTCAGAGCGTCAAGCATATGAAATATCGGCAATCTGTTTGAGATTTATACAATAAAATTTAGCAATCTTAAAATTATTGAGTATAATCATTGGCAATTAGTAAAAGAAAGACAGCTAGACCGCGCTGGCATTCTCGTGAGCGGCGTATCTCAACTCAATCCTTTATCCTTCAACACAATCCTGTGCAGCTAGACCTATTTAGATATGAATCTTACCGAACTTAAGAAAAAAACCGTCCCTGAACTACTCGAAATCGCCTCTGAAATGGGTTTAGACAACCTTGCTCGCTCTCGAAAACAGGATGTCATTTTCACTATATTAAAGCGACATGCCAAAGGTGGCGAAGACATATATGGCGATGGCGTATTAGAGATTTTACAAGATGGCTTTGGCTTCTTGCGATCTGCAGATAGCTCCTACCTTGCAGGGCCAGACGATATTTATGTTTCGCCGAGTCAAATTCGCCGTTTCAATTTGCGCACCGGCGATACGATCTCTGGCAAAATTAGGCCCCCTAAAGATGGTGAACGCTACTTTGCTTTGTTGAAAGTAAGCCAAATCAACTTTGATCGCCCGGAAAGCTCGAAAAACAAGATCCTATTTGAGAACTTAACGCCTCTTTTCCCGCAAGATCGATTAATACTTGAAGTGGGCAACGGCAGTACAGAAGATTTATCAGGCCGAATTTTAGACTTGGTGGCGCCGGTTGGTAAGGGTCAACGAGGCTTGGTGGTGTCACCACCGAAAGCCGGTAAAACCTTAATGATGCAAAATATTGCTCAAGCCGTGACGCGAAACAACCCAGAGTGTCATTTGATGGTCCTTTTGATTGATGAACGCCCAGAGGAGGTGACCGAAATGCAGCGCTCTGTGCGCGGCGAAGTGGTCGCGAGCACATTTGATGAGCCGCCATCACGCCATGTGCAGGTGGCAGAAATGGTCATCGAAAAAGCCAAGCGACTTGTTGAACACAAACAAGATGTTGTGATCATTCTTGACTCAATCACCCGTCTGGCACGCGCCTACAACACAATCATTCCAAGCTCAGGTAAAGTGCTAACCGGCGGTGTCGATGCACATGCACTTGAACGTCCGAAGCGGTTTTTCGGTGCAGCACGAAACATTGAAGAAGGCGGTAGCTTGACCATTATCGCAACCGCGCTGGTTGATACTGGATCAAAAATGGATGAAGTGATCTACGAAGAATTTAAAGGCACGGGTAACATGGAGGTGCACTTAGACCGACGCGTCGCAGAGAAACGTACCTACCCAGCGATCAATATTCGCCGCTCAGGCACGCGCCGCGAGGATCTGTTGATGAGTGAAGACGAGCTACAACGCGTGTGGATTCTGCGTAAATTACTGCATAACATGGACGATGACGTTGCATCCATTGAATTTCTGCTCGACAAACTCAAGGACACCAAGACGAACGCCGAGTTTTTCTTGGCCATGAAAAAGCGCTAAGCGTTCGATCATTAACTCGCAAGAGTTAGATAGACAAAGCCGACCTTCCATTAGTCGGCTTTTTAGTTTGTTCCATCTTAAAATGGATTCCTAAATGAAATATCGTGATCTGAGAGACTTTATTCAACAACTTGAAGCGCAAGGTGAGCTGGTACGCATCAAAACTGAAGTCGATCCCTATCTAGAAATGACAGAAATTTGTGATCGCACACTTCGTAAAAAGGGCCCCGCGTTATTATTCGAGAACCCTAAAGGGTCGGATATCCCTGTATTAGCAAACTTATTTGGTACACCGAAGCGCGTTGCAATGGGCATGGGCAAAGAAGATGTCAGCGCCTTACGAGACATTGGTACCCTACTCGCTTTTTTAAAAGAACCCGAGCCACCGAAGGGCTTTAAAGACGTTCTGCAAAAACTGCCTATTTATCGACAAGTTATGAATATGGGGCCAAAAGTACTGCGCTCCGCGCCCTGCCAACAGGTAATATTAGAGGGCGAGCAAGTCGACCTGAATAAAATCCCTATTCAAACCTGCTGGCCGGGCGATGCAGGGCCACTCGTAACATGGCCACTGGTCATTACAAAAGGCCCAGAGAAAGATCGACAGAACCTTGGTATTTATCGTCAACAATTAATCGGTAAAAATCGCCTAATCATGCGATGGTTATCGCATCGTGGCGGGGCGCTTGATTTCCGAGAATGGCAACAAAAAAAACCAGGTGAGCCCTTCCCTGTCGCGGTGGCGCTTGGTGCAGACCCGGCGACAATTTTGGGCGCAGTCACGCCCGTCCCAGATAGCTTATCCGAATATGCGTTTGCAGGCCTACTTCGCGGCAGTAAGACTGAAGTTATTAAAACAAAATTAGGCGAGTTGGTCGTCCCAGCGAGTGCTGAATTCGTTCTAGAGGGGTATATTTACCCAGACGATACGGCTCCAGAAGGCCCTTTTGGTGACCATACCGGCTATTACAATGAGGTAGACAAGTTTCCAGTGTTCACGGTTGAGCGCATCACACATCGCCAGAATCCAATTTACCATAGCACCTACACCGGCCGTCCGCCGGATGAACCTGCAGTACTCGGGGTCGCATTAAATGAAGTATTTATCCCTATTTTACAAAAGCAGTTTCCCGAAATTGTCGATTTTTATTTACCGCCCGAGGGCTGCTCATATCGCCTGGCAATCGTCACCATGAAAAAGCAATATCCGGGACATGCAAAACGGGTAATGATGGGTGTTTGGTCTTTCCTTAGACAGTTCATGTACACCAAATTTGTCATCGTCGTTGATGACGATATCAATGCGCGTAATTGGGAGGATGTGATTTGGGCGATTACCACACGCATGGACCCAACGCGCGATACAACCTTGGTTGAAAACACCCCTATCGATTATCTCGACTTCGCGTCGCCTGTTTCTGGTTTAGGATCAAAAATGGGAATGGATGCCACGAACAAGTGGCTCGGAGAAACAGACCGCGAATGGGGT
>Ga0209494_1000933_pt1 | contig 13091 bp, 8 predicted proteins | sample EN1Hudseemescosm_FD_184628 | JGI IMG/M metagenome (GOLD analysis project Ga0209494, IMG submission 184628) | Methane-oxidizing microbial communities from mesocosms in the Hudson Canyon - EN1B Hudson Canyon (SPAdes) (version 2) | ecosystem: Environmental > Aquatic > Marine > Cold seeps | place... | reverse complement strand
CCTGCGGAAACAAAAAGTACGTGTTTTTTTATCATGATCTTCAATTCAATTTATCAAGTGTGAGTTGAAGTATAAACGAAACAACAAAGAATAAAAGAAACCAACCGATTGGGATACCTTATGCAGGAAATTAAGATTATTAAACGTCGAAGATTCCGTTTCAAGCCCAACCGATTGGGATACCTTATGCAGGCTTACTTTGTTCAACAACAAAGTAAAGCATTCGTTGTTTCAAGCCCAACCGATTGGGATACCTTATGCAGGCTTATTGTATTCTCAGTAATGATGAAGAATGGTTTCAAGCCCAACCGATTGGGATACCTTATGCAGGAGTAACATGCGTAGATTACTAGAAGAGATCAGTTTCAAGCCCAACCGATTGGGATACCTTATGCAGGGGTAAAATACTAGTTATGCATCATGTTAAACTGTTTCAAGCCCAACCGATTGGGATACCTTATGCAGGTTATTTTGTACGAGAATATATTATTCCAAATCAAGTTTCAAGCCCAACCGATTGGGATACCTTATGCAGGCAATACTAGAGGATATCACAATGAACAATGGTTTCAAGCCCAACCGATTGGGATACCTTATGCAGGACATTAACTGCGTTCGTATTAGATAATAGTTAATTTGTTTCAAGCCCAACCGATTGGGATACCTTATGCAGGGTATACAAACGCTCGTCAAAGCGTCTGAATTGTTTCAAGCCCAACCGATTGGGATACCTTATGCAGGTAAATGGTATAGTGAGGAGTTTTGCTTAAGTTTCAAGCCCAACCGATTGGGATACCTTATGCAGGACTAATATGGCTGCAAAAGCTATTACCGCTAATGTTTCAAGCCCAACCGATTGGGATACCTTATGCAGGCCTGACAATTTTAAAGCATTGAATTCACTATAGCAAATAGGGCTAAAATTCAGAACCCCCGCCATTTTTTCAAAAAAGCCAGTTAATACACAGGAGGTTCTGAATGGTTTTTCAAAAACATAAGAAAATAACCGAAAAATAGGCAACACTACTCACCCTTCGGATCAAACCCTAATGGTTTCAAACGAGCAATCGATAATTTACCTTGCCCTCTTTCCAGTCGTCGCGCAGCAATATGTTCACTTCTAGCCTGAGAATGATACTCAAAAATACAGGGTTTATTATCCCTATTATTTACCTTAACTGGATAGGTGGACCGGGTACGCCCTGCATATTGATGTAGTGCACACCATTGCTGTAAGGGCTCAATACTTTTCAACTGAGCTGCGAGCTGATCAGAAAATGCATTAATAGCTTGCTGCTCTTCATTTTTTTCAATTGCTTGTAAATCAAGTCTTGACTCTTTGTTTTTTAATAACAGCAAAGCATCTGCATCCAGCTGCACGCTACCGAAACCCAATGAGCGGGCATGTCCAAGCTTATGCGCAAATAATGGAGAATTTCCCTGATAATGGGTAATTTTATTTACCAATACTTCTAACTCTACACAAAATTCAGGCTTTTTTTGTTTAAGCGCTACTAATAAATCAACTAAATAGCGCTCAGGCATTAAAGTGACTAACAATGCGCCTAACTCCCAAGCCCTTAAATCTTTAAAGCCGACAGTAAAACGAAATTCAGTGCTTGGTTTAGATACAAATCGCACTAACATCGCTTGCTTGCCATTTTTATGCTCATCATCTTGCGCAAGATAAAGGCTTTGATCGGTGGAGGCATCAGGTTGATGTAAGTAAAATTTACGCCCTGCCAAAGGAATTTGGTTCTTTTGTGCCAAATCCCCATAGCTGAACATTTGCCCGCCATCACCACGCTTATTCTGCAAAGTTGCTTGGTCTTTTGTTTGCAATAAATAATGCTCAACCGCACTAGGACGAGGTTGTCCCAAAGGCTGTAGAGCAAGCGTTTTCCCTTCATCTAAAAAGCGTTTCTTTGTTAAAGCATCACTTCCTTTTGCCAAAACTTCTAGCGCACTATTAATATGCAGTCGTCCAGCTAAGCGTTGAAATTGTTTTTCACCTATATTTGCAGTGCCATCTTGTTTTAATGGATCTATTTCGGTACGTGAGGCATAACCAAACAGTAAGCGTGCCACACTCAATTGTTCAGGTTGACCTTGCTGGTTTTTGATCGTTTCTGTTGCTAATGGCGCTAAAATAGAACGTATCGATGATTCATCAGGACTTTGCCAAAGGGTTCGAATAGTATCAGCATAGCGCCAACGGTAGTAATAATGATGCCCCATACTGGTAATCACATCATCATTTTCCAGTTCTATATAAATCAAACGTCCAATTAATGAGGCTCTATTTGTTAACCAGCGCGCTTCTATTTGGGCAATTGCCTTACGTGCTTTTTCATGCTCTTGCCGAGTGCCATTTGGGTAACCAGAGGCTAATAATCCCTGTTCATCTTGTAAATGCGTTAAGGTGGCTAAATAGTGCTTGATGACATCAACAGGAATATTTTGTGCTGCTTTACCTTTATCGTAATCCTCTTTAGGAATTAAAACGGCACTGTATGTTCCACCGCGAGCATTAAACGTCTTACTTAGAGTTCCTGTGCCATCTGTGCCGCCATCATAATAAGAAAAATAGCATTCTCCTAAAGATTCACCGCTCTGTTTTTTAAACCTGTTTTTTTGCATGCCTTTATGATTAGGCTTTTCTTTTGACACTTCTTCCCAATCGCGGGCAACCTGATCATAAATCGGTTGGTTTAGGTCGTGAATATCACCAAACCACGCTGACTTTGCATGAGGTAAGATTCTCACTTTTACCTGAGCGTCATCTGCAAATTCAATTACCGCTGGACGAACTTTACGAAAACTTTCATCATTTTGAAATTTTGCATTAGGACGATAGGAGTAAGAACGCTCAGCCACTCTCTCCATCGGGGCTGACAGTAAGCCACTTAAACTATGGCGAATCATTCCCTTGAGCGAAGTGCCTGATAAAACGACTCGACCATCTGCTAAACGCAGGGGCTCAAGTATCGATTTTTCTTTATCTATATCAGGTAAATCGACTAAAAAGTGTTGATTACTGACATCTTGTTTTTTATATTGCCACTGCCCAACAAGCAGTGGCGTTAAAGCTTTTAAGCTGATCTGCATTTTTCCACTGAGTAATTCAGTGCTATTTTTACCATCATGCCAAACAGGTGTATCGCTTAGTGCATTGCTGGTATTTAATTTTATAAAATGGTATGGGTTAGGTAATTCACTCCTATTTGATTTTTTAGCTGGATTATGTGATGAACTATTAATATGTTTACGCCCTTGCACGCTTATATTAATTGCCTTCTTTTTTCCCGATTGATCTTGCTCGATGTCAAACTCAACTTTTACCCCTTTATTGATGCCACCAGTTATAAAATTTTCTTTTTTAAAAGAGATACCCTTTACATCGCTAGGGTGCTCTATTCGGCCAGTTCCTTTTTCTGGATTCCAAAACTTTACTTTTCCATTTTCCATTACGCTTCTCCTTTTCTAAGCCACCAGCTTAGTAAGCCAGTATCATGCCAATATTCGGTCACAATTAATTTAGAGCTTAGTTTTGCCTGATAGTTACTATGACCAAAGAAACGCATAAAATCCCGACGTGTCAGCACCTCATAGCTGCGCTTGCTAATTTCACGGCATTCTGAGATTTGCTGACTGTCTTCACTAAATTTAAACCAGCGACAGCCAGATCCATTGGCGATAATCTGTATGCCTATGGGTTTGTCTTGTGAACTGCCAAAAATATAAGCGCTTTCTAAGGCAATTTCTGCCTCAGGAATACGCGTTGTTAGCGGGCTAAAGTCTTTTAATCGCCCTGCACTACCATCTGCATTAAGCTGTAATGCAGGCTCTAAATAAAATAAAGGTTCAGCAATCGCCTGCTGTTCGGCGATTAAAAATTCATTAACCGAGCGGGAGTCTTGCCCATGTTGCGTCCATAGTCGAGCTTTAATTAATTCAGGTACTTGTTTCATTAGGCCTCTCCTGTGCTAGGTATACGCTGAATATCCCACTTTAGGTGTCCCATGCCACGAGCAGACTGTCCGCCCAAACCTAAAAAACCTAATTTTGCCAGCTCTAACGCGGGCTGTATCGATTTTTCTAGTAGCTGCATATCTTCCTGTTTAGCTTCTATCAGTAATTTCCCTGTAAAACATGCCTGGCTTAATACTAGCCGATCAAATAAGGCGCTCGCATAAACGCCACCGGAAAATTCATCTTCCGCATGCATTTTCAATAACAGTGCCTGCCAGTTAGCATCGCTGATATGTACGTCACTAATCAATAAACGCGCTGAATTTTCCAGTGTGCCAAAAAGCGTATCTAAATCATCTAAGATAATATTGTGTTTATTAGCCCACCATTCAGCGCCGTGCCGTAAAACACCGCGTAAAGATGCGCCAGCAATATACGGTTGAATATTTCCATCAGTATTACGCAGATAAGAAAATACCTGATCTGCAACCCAATTTTGACAAACAGAATCATTAAGTGAGGCTTGCGGTAAGGCTAATTTCTCCTTATTAACCAAGTCCTCTTGTATATCTAACATCAACGCATCACCACTATGTCCGCCAACCGATAGAAAATCGATACCATAAGCATCATTTTCTGGTACATCAACCCTGATAGTCAATTGGTATTCTTGCCATAACCAATCGGCATCCGGCTTTATCTTGCCTGCATATTCGTCCATAAAGTCTACAAGCGACTGCGTTTCTGGAAAGCTTTGCTCATAATACGCGTCTATATTACATTCGCTACTGTTAGGCCATTGCTCCCAATCAGCATGCGTAATTTTAATGTTTTCTAAGCTAAACCACCCAGTTCCACGCGCTACATTACGGCCAATCCAGCATCTCCCCTGCACCCATGCCGAGAGTGCATGTAAGGTAACTGCAAGGAGTTTTTCGACATTATCGCCTGCACGCGTTAGATCTATTTCTAGGATAAATGGCCAACGCGTTCCCGCTGGCAAGGTTTCAGTATCAAACAAAGCGCCATCCATTGCTGCACCTGTTTGCTTGTCAATACAGACGTTTTGGCGCACAGAACTTTGAATACCCTCAGCAGGATGACTGGTAAAGACTCGCCAGGCGGATGGCTGGCGACTACTCTTATCACCTATCTCTTTAGGTAGTTCAGAAAATAGCTGGCGGGCAGTTGCGGATAAGGCACCCGCAAGACTTTCCCCACGCAAAGTATATCGCCCTTGGCCATCACGACAGAGCATGTCATCAACCCAGTTATCATCGCCATTTCCACCAAAACTTCCAGCCGTATCCTGTACTAGCTCACCTTTAATTAAAATAAATGCTTTGGCTGTCATGCCGACTCCGATGTTCTTAGTTCACAGCGAATATATACCAACAAAGCTTTGTAAAAGGGTCTCTGTTGTTCGGAGGGTAGCTCATCCATTTGCTTAATTAACCAAGCTATCCAGGTTATTTCTCTATTGGGCATTTTTTTTAACCAAGCGATATGAGCAATAGCCTCTTGTTTTGTTTCCAGTCGATGCTGATGTTTTTCAAGTAAATTAACAAGACTGGCACCATCGTGAGTTTCATTAAAGCGTAAAGCTTGCCACTGTGAAAGTTTCGGCCAAGCAATTATATTTTCTTTAGGCAGTCTATTAAAGGCGGCTTCAGCATGGGCAAAAACTGTTTCTTTTTCATTAACAGAGAGGGCTTGTTGTTTTATTTGGTTTTCTGCAAGTGCTGGTGTGAAGTCAATACGGAATTGCCCGAAACCTTCCTCAATTCGCTCCCCAAGAACTTTACGCTGTGTGAGTGCTTGTCGTAACTGGTTAATATTCTCCCCTTTAATAGACAGTGCTGAACCTCGTCGTATAGCGAGTGCTGGCAGACGCGGCAGTCCACTCATCGCATTAAAACCATAAATTTCTATTTGATCGGTAAAGCTTTGCGTTTGCCAATCTGCGGGGGATTTTTCTTGCAATTCGCAAAGCTCAAATAACACATCTGGTGTCAGTGTTTGATAAAAACCCAGCTCAGGTGAGCGAGCAATTAGGTCTGATGTTAATGTTATTGTTAAGGTATCAGAGTGTTGTTGCTGCGTCTCGCTATATTGAGGGTCTGTTTTAAACCTCCAAGACTCAATGGTTACTGGAGATCCTCCACGGCCAATAGTCAGACACTCATAGCCAGAAAAAACATCACTCAATTCTACAAGCAATTGTTGCGCTTTGTGATTATCTGAACAGGTTATTTCGCTGAGAAAAAGTGTATTTTCTGGGATTTCTTGTTGTGAAAATAAAGCGCCATTGGGGTGTTTTATTGAGGGCTGAGCATTGCGCATACGCATAGCCAGAGGAGCTGTGTAACTTTGCCAGGTTTTTGCCGTTACTTGTTTAAATATAAACGCATTATCAGCGGGTCGTTTTAATTTTTCAGAAAATTGCTCGCCTGAAAAACGATTATGCATGGCGGGTGTTGTTATATTCTGTGCCCACCAGGGTAAACCTTTAGTATTACCGCCTTGCGCTTTCGGCTGATTAAAGTTTAAGGGCATGGGAAGCGCATCACTGTTAAGTAGATCATCAGTGTTATTTAAACAGGTGTGAGGTAATGGGTAAGCATTGGACACCTTAAAGTCCACTCCGAATAGCGAACTTGCCAGTACATTTTTTTTATCTCTTAACAACTTACCAATAATAGCACCGCGTAAAACTTGTCCTCGCAGATAGCATTCAGACTCAATAATATTTCCTGGATGACCTGTTGTGGGTAAGCATAAAGGGTCATTTGCACGTAACAACAATTTGAGTGTTGTACTTTGTTGATTTTGTGTCGTTTCCTTACTGGAGATTGTCGCTTCTTTTAATTCTGCATGAATGCGGCCATCCCCTCTTTGTCGCCTTGCGCCTAATACATCTGTTATACGACAGGCTACGTTTAAACTTTTTTCCAGAGATTTATCAGCTAACCATAATGTTGCAGTAAAGCGAGTACCGGCAGGAATAAACTCTTTTACGCGTAAGGTGTTTTCTTCTGTTGTACGTGAGTATTGTTTTCGTGAACTGGAAGTCCACGACAAACTGTCAATGATATTTTTACTGTAAAGTGCGGTGCCGGTTAATAATCCGCGTTGCTGATTTTCTCTGCCAAATAAGGCATTGCAATCATCTAAAGGTTGTTTTTTCGCCTCTAAATAACGCTTTAAATTGTATTTCCATACGCCTTGCCAATGTGTAAACGGAATGACCGGATTACCATTCCGGTCTCGGCTCAATAAAGCATCATATTCACCCGCCCCTGTACCACTCCCTGTGTGCAGGTCTTCTTGTAAAGTCACCGTTAATATATATCGCTTCATGCGTTTTTCTCCGTTTGTAAACGTGGAATTTCCATAAGCTCTACTAAATCGGCAAAATAACTGAGCCAGTAATCTTCCTCAAGAGGTTGCCATAATGACTTTGTAAATCCTGACTTTTCCAAGGCTTCCCATGTTTTAGGTGAACTAATTTTCAAATTTTTAAACGTGAGATCTGCTTGCCTTCTACCTTTATGCATTTGACGCACTAAATACCTAAGTTGGGAGCGTGCCACTTTGGCATCTTCACTTTGCATACATTCTGATTGCGCATCTAACAGTTCCGACAAACTCCAGTATTCATTCTTTGATTCTTTTAAAATTTTATAAGGTTTTGCTGATAATGCGAGCGTTTCGGTTTTGTTGTCTACTTGATAACATAAATATTGCGACTGTTTACGCACATCTTTTAAGTCACCATAAGACGATTCACTGCAAGTAACCCAATCTACGACAGATACAGGTGTTTCCATATCGCGTATTATTCGTTTTGCACTGGATGCTAATTCCTCTGCCATATCATGTAAATGGTGAAAAGGAAAAGCGGGCTTAGCAATAGCGATACCTGCCCCGATACTTAGAGCTGGAAATTGCGCGCTTTTTTCTTTTTGAATATCAGCTAAGGCTTTTGCAAGTTTATTGACAAAATCAAGGGCTAATGGCGCTCTACATGCGACTAGAAGATCATCACCTCCCAGCATGAGTATATGTAAGCCTTGACGCTCTTCTTGATCGGCAAATAAATCATTAACAGCTTTCTCCAGTGCGCGGCGTAAAGTCACACGCATCGTTTGAAAAAAATGCTCAATATGCGCTTCATTTTCTAGCCAATCCGTTTTTTTATCTAGTGCTTGCATCGCTTTCCCTAAGCCATTGCCATCCGCATGAATAAGCGCCAAGTAATCATCACCACATAATTCTTCAAACGTTTCGACTGAAGGTAGCTTTAATTTTCTTTGCATTAATGCGGCAATATCATCCGTTTCTTGTTTTTTAAATTTCTGCCAATAATTTTTTCGCTGTTGCGCAGCAAGTCCAATATACCGTGTTTCCGATGAATTATTGTTGTAACGTTGAGTATTAATTGCAACGCCATTGCCTGTTTCTTCACAATACTGCAGGACCGGCAGGGAGAATAACTGAATGGCGGCTGCCGGTTTAGACTCAATAGAGAGGTCTTGGTCTTTTTTATTGTCTAAATCATTTAAGCCTATTTCAAAACGTAAATCAGGCAACTGTTCTCTTAATAAGGACTGTGCTTTAGCACTAAACGATTCAGCTTGCTCTTGCGTCTTAAAACAAGCTCTAAAGTGACCTCCATCACGTACTAAAATACCTTTTTCCCATAGCATTTTTGGGTTGTCTATTACAATATTATCTGCACATTTAGGCTCAATAGCATTTAATGGGTCTGTTTCTATTTTATCGCTTAGTTCTTTAGGAAGTATTGCTGGCGCTAAACTTCCGTATTCTATCGCTAGGTTAGGTAACTTATACCGCATCGTTTCACCTAACATTGCATTAGCTCCGATAATGTCAGCTAGTCTGGGGACAGCAAATAAGAAAGTTTGCACTCGTTGTAACTCAATACGGACAATATAGGTCATTTTTTAAAATTATTTACGTGAGATTAATATTTATTTTTCATTGTATAAAAGATAGCATACAAGCCTTATGCAGCTTGTTTATTTTCATAGTCTTTACTATGGTCACAGCTTGAGCAATGCTTTAAGGTATTAAAATCACTGACTCTTAATTGTGTTCGAATACGCTCTAATTTTTCACTATTCCATAGCGTAAAAAAACCATCCTTTCCAACATTGCCAATATTGTAATCCGAATCACCCATTACATTCTGTAATTGACAACATAATTTAAAATTACCAAGATAATCTATCGCAACGGAGTGATCTGGAAGATGACATGGCTCTACTCGAGTAAATTGATTTTCTAAAACCAAGCTTCCACCGCGATTTGTATAGTTTTCAATACTCGGCATGATAATGAGTAAATTAACATCATTAATGAATGATCGATATTCTTTACCTCGGCTCGTATCTTCACTTATAAAATCAGATAATTTCATTTTTATGCGCTTTAACAGCTTATCAAGCCCATAATCTTTCAGCTCACCTATTTTATCTGCTTTGGGATATAAAGTTACCCGAAGCTCATGTATTCCTAATAAGGTTAATTTCTTTAAAGAAACCTCATTTAGAGGGTCTCCATTAGTAAAAATGGCCATTTTTGTTTGAGGCGATATATTTTTAACATCACCAATCCTTTCATATACATAAGGATCCAATAATGGTTCATTGTAATTATGAATAGCTAGTAAACCTGAATAGCTATGCTTATATAAGTCATATAAAAAAGACCGCCATAACTTGGCTGAAACGTGATTTTTTTCATGTCCCCTTGAGTTCAATGCGTTTGGACACCAATTACACGTACGATTGCAATAAGACCCTATTTCAAATTCGATAAACTCTGGATGTTTCAAAACTATATTCCTTATGTATTTTTATACATAAGGAATAGCACATTTAATGCCAACTATTATATTATTGATTTATATGGATATATACTCCAATTCCGCATGCACCGAAATCCCATATGAAAAATATTTTTTTAATTAAGAGTTTTTTTTCTAAAAATAACATCCAGGAAAAATCTCCTCCTCACTATTTAACTACCATTTATAAAATTGGATATCGCTATCTTCAAGAAAGAACAATTTAATTGATCTTACCTGTAAGGCTAATGCCTCATTTAACGTTGTACGCTCTTTCGCTAAAGGTACTTGATCCAACTCTTTTGCAAATTCTGCTAGCACCCGCTTTTTTCCTTCGCCATTCAACCAGTGCCCATAATCATTTTTAATAAAATCAGATGCGCTCAAGATCCCTAGGTTTATTAAGCGCACAACAAACCTATCAATATTCGCTCTGAATAATTCCTGAATATCACACACCAAAACCTCATATCTATCAGTCGGCTCGTGCAAAAACCCTAAAAATGGATTTAAGCCTTCTCCACGAAGTAAAACATTAATACGACAAAATAATAAGTGATAGCAGAAATTTAACAATGAATTAATACGATCAGGCGGTCTTCTTATTCGCCCTTGCCATTTAAAATCATCTGATTCAATCCAGCCTCCAAATAATTTAAATGTATGACGCGCAGCAATCCCCTCTAAGCCACGCAAAGTTGGCAAATCTGGAGCATCCCACATATTTTTAGAAATACTCTCGATGTCAGTGAGTATTCTATTGGTCCCAGCCTGATAACGCTGCCGTATCAAGCTGGAATAATTCCTTAACTTTCCTGAAGCAAATGATTTAGCCAGTATCAACTGCCCCACCTCTCCCATTGAGTGAAATTTTTGAGTTTGCTTAAAAGCCACTTCATAATGCTGCGCACGATCACCGCCTAAAGTAGCAATATGCCGGCCATTCCCCGCAGTAACAACCAAAGGAATATTTTCCTTCACGCACTGCATAAGCAGTTGCGATGACCAATTACAAGGCGCTAACATTAAAATCTCACTAATCCGCTTGAGCGGAATACTTGCCAATACTGTGGCATGCTGTCGAATTTCCAGACAAGCCGAGCTGACACCCAAAAAAACATAAGGCTCAGTAATATAAACAGGCTTTCGTACGGATTGAGGCGCCGTATTTTTTTGAAAGCTCCCCATTTCACCAGAGAACTTAATCCCTAAAAAAACAAACCCTTCTCGAATAGGGCGAATAGCGGTTTTTTCTAGATTTAATAACAACCCTAAATCTTTTAAATAGTCATCTGCAAAACCCAATAAAGCCTGCGCGGTTTCATAGCCTTTGGTTAAGATAATGAAATCATCAGCAAATCGAATCAAGCGCACACCGTGCGCCTTAATTCTTTCATCAAAAGCATCCAAATATAAATTAGCCAATAAAGGTGATAAAGGACTTCCTGCTGCCAAACCTCCTTCACGCAACTCTAGCTGCCCCAAAAGCTCTCTCGGAGTGAGTAAAATAGAGCTTATAGTTTTACGCAACAACACATCAGCATTAGGTAGCACTTGGTCCAAAATGCCTTGTAATAACCCTAAATGAACTGAAGGAAAAAAATCTGCAATATCAGATTCAAGTACATAATCATAACCCTCGGCCAAAGCCTTGTTTAAGCGTTCAACGGCAGATTCACGCGACACACCTTTTCTAAAGCCAATAGATTCCTCTTCAAATGTACTATCTAATACATCACGTAAGAGACTAAGTATATGTTGCTGCAAAACCAGTTCACGAAAATGCGCTTTTTCAACAATTCTCATACCTCCTGATGATTTAGGAATAGAAAAGGCTTGATAAGCTAAAGGCTGCCAGCCCTCCTTGATTTCATCAACTAGCTTATAAGCTAATTGATGTTCATCTATTCCAGATGGGTTATTGGCCAGTACCGGCAAGGCTTCATCATACCTTTCTAAAACACCATGAATTGCATGCTGCACAGAAACAGGATTAATGAGTCCTGGATCAAAATAAGGCGGACTCTCCAGCAACAAAGAAAAACGTCCTAACCCAAAAGAAGTTTTACCTCCGAGGCCAATTTCCTCAGCCAGCTGAAGCCATGGTAGCCATTCTTGTAAAACTGGAGTATCGGATTTTATATATAAACGCCCAAGACAACCATTTAAGTATTTAATATGTCCAGATTGAGAGTTTGATTGGTGTGAAATCTGATAATAAGACCAATAAAAAGGTAATACTTCAAAATCAGTTTCAGGTAATTTAGGGGTATGCGAAAATAACTTCTTTAAACGCTGCTGTAAACTTTTTTTGAATCCTTCACTATTTAGCCAGAATCGTGGCTTACCGCGGACTGTTTGAAATGGTAGTGGCGTTTCAAAATCAAGACATAGCTCTTTAGAGTGCGTTATTGAGCGTGACGTAAAAAATGATTCAAATTTCATACATTCTACTGATGACTCGCACGCAATAGAAAAATTACGCCCTCTACCATCCTCATCAAAATAACGTAAAGCACATACTAACCACTGCTCTGCCTCACTAAGATCACCTCCAAATAAATCCACCTGCAAGATTATTGGCTTTTCAAATTTAATACGCATATGCGAAGCGCGTTGTTTTTTCCAACAAAAACAAACTTGCAACCGGTCTTGCAGTTGCGCCTCTTCAGTAATCCCCTTAATAATAGCTTCAAATACCGATAGGGGGTGAGCACTTTTTCCTGTAGGCAAGGCGGAAGCTGATAAACTAATGGAGCAGCGAAACCATTGAAATGACGGTAATGTATGCACAAATATTAAAGTGTCAGTGTGTAGTAAATCAGGGCACATCTAAAAACCAATCTTTTCAAAGCCTTAGATACGCGTAATAATAAAACAAAAATAAGGTACATGAATATCAACCGCCTCATTATTGAATAATATAATCGGTAAAAATACAACTACTGCTAATGGAAAGTGGTTCAAATCCATATTGCGTATAAAATGTTTGTACCTAGCTATCGATTATACCAACAACGTTAGAATAAAGAGCAATTTACTCACCTACTTTCAGGAGGAAATCGAACGATTTTTCTGCCTCTCCAGTCAGATCCATACGGATACCTTCCAGTCTATACAGCCCCCCCCCACTTAAGCTCAGCAACGCTCAGCTTTTATATCCATTACTACTAACATATTTAGTCAGCGCGTATTCGCACAATGGCAGCACCAATAAAGAAGGCTATCATACGAATAAAACAACTCT
>Ga0209494_1000926_pt1 | contig 13119 bp, 13 predicted proteins | sample EN1Hudseemescosm_FD_184628 | JGI IMG/M metagenome (GOLD analysis project Ga0209494, IMG submission 184628) | Methane-oxidizing microbial communities from mesocosms in the Hudson Canyon - EN1B Hudson Canyon (SPAdes) (version 2) | ecosystem: Environmental > Aquatic > Marine > Cold seeps | place... | reverse complement strand
AGCATTCGTACCTCCAAGGCCAGAAGAAGGGGCAGGAGGGTGATTAAATATTAATATATAGATCATTTGATAAAAAGATCATTAATAGAAAGTTTATTTTCAATTTTTTTTAATAAAATAATTAATTCAACAAAATTTATTTCATCACCCGTTTTTTTTGTTTCATTACAAGCGCGAGCTATCTGATTTAAATTAATACCTATTCGTCTAACTTCTCTTATTAACTCATTTTGGAGTTGAACATTTTTTAAAGGAGCCACTTTTACATCATTTAAAGAAAGCCTGATAAACTCTGAAACAGAACGGCCTGCCGCGATTAATTTTTCATCAATTAATTTTTTTTCATCAGGAAACAGGCGCACATGAACAACCTCGGTTCGATTCGGACCATTTTTCTTTTTTCTTTTTTTACCGTCAGTGTGGTAAAAACCTTTATCAATTTCAGTCATAAAAGTTAATCTCAATATATGTGTTTTTAGCCCCAGCAGGGGATTCTCGATAGAGTAGGTTTTAGGAGAATCCTAACCAGCCCAATGTGAAATTCGTACCCTTGGGTTCGTATTTTGTATCACATTGGGTAGGCTGGCTTACTATAGTAAATCTCTTTATATCTAATATAGCTGAAAATCATTTAATCGTTAATAGATACCCATTAAATAATTTTATTTTTTGACTTAGATTTTTTATCAGGATCAAAAACACCTTTATCAATTTGATAATAACTACATAATGCCGTTTCAATTAATTTTGCTCGACTTTCTGACTGGCGATCAAACCAATCGATTAGGTTCGGATGAAATTTAATATTAACAGCTCTTTTTTTATCCTTTTCATCAAGAGCAGGACGACCCATTTTTTTTTCTGTCATTTAATCACCATAAAATTAACAACCAAAATAAACTAAAAGAATACCCCTAAAGCATACATTAAATACATTAGGGATACCCTTTTAATTTTAACTATTTTCAGCTTTATTTTTACTATCGGTTTTAGTTGGTTCTTTTTCTGACTCATGAAATCTAAAAGATTTTAGATTACTGATCTGATCATTCAGGTTATCAATTGTTGTTTGCATTGCGTTTTTAGCTATTTCAGCGCGTAAATCTGAATTTTCTTTTGCATGCGCGGCGTCACTAATAACCTTTTCAAGATTCGACTTTGATATTTCGAGCTCTTTTTTTGTCGTTTCAACCTCTAAATTTAATTTATTAATATTAACCTCAAATTCAGATGTTAATTTTGCAACCTCGTGTTCAACCATCACCTCAAGATCTGAAATCTTTTTCATATCGACCTCAGATTTTTCCTCGAGTGAATTAATAAAATTCATCATAGATGTTGAATCATTTATTTGAGATTGATTCGATTCAAGCAACCCATCTCTTTCAACAGTGAGCATTTCAATGCGAGACAATGTTAAAACCTGAGCTGCTGACCACACATTCGTCCACACCGACTCAAGAAGCCCCTCCGGCGGTTTTTGCGCCTCCACTTCATTATGAGACGTCGAGACCGCCTTTAAACGTGAAGAGAGGATTTCTGAACGAATATCATCCATAAATTTTTGAATTGTCCCCCCCCCGCCGTGCAACGTTATTTTCCTAACCTCTTTCCAGTTAGTGTTAAAAACATCACCTTCCCCGCGCTCCTCAATAATTTTTAACGCAGAAACAACCTCCTCCATCGTTATTTTTGACGGTTTCTGTTTAACAGCAGAACTAATCGCTGATTCATCAGGTATCTCAAGTGTAACTTCATTTTCTTCTGACATTTTCGTTTCCGTTTTGAATTAAATAAATGGTTAAATCGTAAATTACGATGTAACCGTAAAACTGTAAATAATAATAATTTTAACATTTAACTTTAATAAACTTAATAGACTAACTGTAAATGCATAAATAAATTACGATCAACAAAAACCTACGACAAAGATAGTATATAAAAAGCCAGCATAAAAGTAAACCCGAAAAAACAACAAATACCATCTTAATCGTAATTTACACTGTAACTGTAAAACCGTAACTTACAGTTTATACAAAAATAAAAATTAAAGTAAAAGTGTAAAAAAAACAAATTTACAGTAAAATACAAATATACTATCTTTCTAGTAGGTAATCCTAGAATCCTTGAATTAATCTATATTTTAGGTAGGTAAGCTATCCTTTTAGTAAGATATTACTTATCCTTTTTCATTAACCTATCTTTTAGGGAGGTTCAGGTACTATCTTGGTTCCACCTATTAACACTACGAAAAAGATAGGTTAAAATGAAATTATATTAATTTAAACTAATAAGGAGCACCTAATGAAAAGAACCCCTTTAGATGACGTTTTAACCCCTCTAATGCCAGATTTAGATGAAAAAGGGACTGACCTTTACTCGGATATGATTAGCGCTGAGAGAGCCCATATGGCATCTCTAATTCAACCAAAGAACAACCTAAGAATTTTTTTCCTGGAGGCGCATGACATTGAACCACTAGAGATACTGTCAAAAGAAGATTTTCCACCTACGTCTAAACGCGGTAGAGCAATAATAATCGCCACGCCCGACTTTGATTACAAATTATTTCTATCGAGCTTAGAGTCATCCAGAAACGCCTTTTTAAATTATTTAACCGAAAAAGTAGATCAGCAAGAGCTTCTCAATTACAAGGGAGGAAAGCCGAAATCCGGCGTTCGTACAACCGCCCTGCCTGCTGTTATCGAGTTTAACGCAGAAAAAATAACCTACAGTTATAACGAGGCATATAAAGCATCTTCGGTCACAAAAGGAGAAATTGCGGAACTTATCTCAATTAAAAAATCAAAACTACTAAAATCACTGGAAAATGCTGAGAAAAAATATCAGCATAAAAGGAAGCAAGATTTCAATAAACGATTCAACGCACTATACAAACAAGAGGATGAATTTGAAAAATTACCGTCAAACATCATTGCGAGAGTCAGCTCTGGTCATGGTTTATCGCTAAGGGCAACAAATGCAACACCTGATCAGCCAGCAATTAATTTTAAAATTAAAAATATAACCATTATTTTTTCAGATAATCCTAATCAGGTAACGCTAAAAACAGCGCATACGCATGAGAGACCATCGATTTACGGTGAATGTTTATTAGAAATTGATGAATTAAATCTAAAAATATATGGCAACCACCCATAAACAAGAGATAAGCTATCTTTTTGGGAGGTTTATTTATAGGCATCTACTCTATAACTGCCTCCACGGATTTAAACTATCTTTTTGGGAGCTACACAACAAATATCTTTAATTAATATTCATTCCCCTCCTGCCCGTCTTTTTTCTTTTACATGTTTTAAAATAAATTAGTTGTCTGAAGGCGAAGCCAAAGACTCTATATGATCTTATCTTTTTGTTTTTAATCTTTATTTTATAAAGTTACTTGATTTAAACTATGCGGAACTCTATTAGATTATTTTTAGATAATCTTTAGAGACGTTTTTTTTAATTTCATTCAATCCCTTTTGTATCAGTGCCCTCAGCTGTTTTATTAACAAATAAACCTCACTGGATATGGCGGTAGAACCTCACTGGATATGGCGGTAGAACCTCACTGGATATGGCGGTAATTTTTTATAAACCTCACTGGATATGGCGGTAATGAGGTTTGAAGCCAAAAAATAGTAATAGCTTTCAGAGTGAGTGGCTTATTGAAGAACAAAATTTGTTAGTATCCTGTCTCAGGTTATACTAACGAACACATGAAAATATGAGGCTACCTCGGGAAATAACAGTTCCGAAGGTAGTATTTAATAGGTAATATCCAAACCCCGTAACTCATTTTTGAGGCTCCGCAACTCTTTTTATCTTTGCTTTTGCAGAGGTTCCACGCCCTTCAGTTATGATACTCCAACCTTTAAACTTGTTAATATTATTTAATGCAGCTTTTATTTTAGATCGTCGATTCAAAATTGTGCCAGAACTCGAGCTATCAGATGGAATCCAAACTTTATCAACTAACGTATCCAGCTTTATATCTTTAACTCGTCCTGTCCAAACATAACTAGATAAATATAAATGTAATTTCCTCTCATGCTCCTTTGCTAAAAGATTACGCTCATCAAGGTCAACTTTAATAAAATGATAATCTTCAAAAATCGCTCCCGCCACTCGCCAATTTACATACAAAACAACCTTGGAATCATTGGTCGTATCGTATGCTATAAAATTATCAGCTCCGTCCCATTTTGTTTTATTATTTTTATATCTAATCGTAACAGAGCTCAATCTTTTTAACGAACCGATTAATTGATTCTTTTTACCACCCCCATCTGACATTCCTGAAGCCGATAACATTTCATAAAATGTAACAACTCGAGTCCCAACCCGTTTTTCTATTGCATCACCTATCAACGAATCTGTTTTAATATCTAAATCAGACGGAAAAACAAAACATTTATTTTTATGCGTCTCTTTATCGTCTCCTTGGTCCGGTTTTCCCACAAGATACAAAATGCCTAGCAAAACACTTTGATCTTGTATTGTTAATAATCTATTTCCACCAAAGGTAAAATCAATATCACCAACACTCTTCGTTACTTCCCAACCTAAAAGTTCATTGATTTCTTTTTTTTCGATGCTATTGAATAATTCTGTCGTACCTGCGATTTTTGAATCAACCTGTGAATATTTTTTTAGCTGATACGTTACTTGCGTTCTTTTCTTTAAACTAACTGCCATTTAATCATCCCTCATTTCTCTAATTAAATTTCTAAACTCAACTCGCTTCCCGCCAAACCCCATCTTCACTGTCCCCCTAGGGCCATGTCTATTTTTCCCACAAATAATCTCAGCAATACCTTTATCTGAAGAATCGCTGTTGTAAACATCATCTCTATAAATAAAAAATATAGAATCCGCATCCTGCTCTATTTGTCCTGAATCTCGCAAATCAGACATAACAGGTCGCTTATCAGGTCGCTGCTCTAACCCTCTATTTAGCTGAGCTAAAGCGATAACAGGCACTTTAACTTCCTTAGCCAGCTTTTTTAGCTCAGTCGATATATAACCAATTTCAAGTGTTTTATTTAAATTTTTACTCTGTGCATTAATCATCTGTAAATAATCTACAATAACTAATCCCACCTTTTTTCGCCCCTTATCTTCATCAAATGTTTTTTTGATTTTTTTTGTTTTCTTTACAATAGTATCGATATCAAAAACACCATCATCAAGAAACAAATTTAACTGAGAAACATCATTAATTGCTTTTGAGCATGCTATAAATTCATCATCAGTAAACTCTCCTTTTTTCAATGTTTGAACATCGACTCGTGATCGCCTAGAAATAGAGCGTTCTAAAAGTTCTAAGGAACTCATTTCTAATGAGAAAAAAAGAACGCTCCTCTCTTCTGATATTTTTTCAGCAAGCTGGCCAGCAAATGAAGTTTTTCCCATTCCAGGCCTACCTGCCACAACGATCAAATGCTCCTCATGCAACCAGGCCCCGAAACACTCATCTAAATCCTTATATCCCGATTCTATATAGTTAACTGTTCCTTCCATCCGTTCTTCAAGAAGATCAATATACCCATCCATCAACGCGTTCGTTGATTTCATTGATCCCATCGATTCATCTTTTTTTACATTATCTACCTTCATTTATTAATTACCTTTTTTACTCATTAATGTTTTTACTTAAATACTCATTAAAAACCTTAATTGTTAATTCATTTAATTTCAAACCCTCTTGCGCTGCTCTTATTTTAAAATCTCTTTTTAATGACGTCGGCATTTCAACATTCAAACGCTCTGTTTTTTCAATAATATCTTCCCTTACCGCTTCAATCGACTTTTCTTTCTGACTAGGTCTTCCACTTGTTAAACTCATCTAATAAACTCCAATAATTCATTTTTTATTTTATTTATTTCAGTTATCGCATCATTATTTTTTGTATCTAAAACAGATAATCCTGCCGACGCACTATCAGCATAAACAACTCTCTGTGATGTTGAGCTGTTAAAAATTGGAAAACCATAGCCTTTTAATGCCTCCGATATTTCCTTACTTAAAAGAGAATTTTTAATTGCTCTAGAAATAATAAATGCAACCTTAGGTTTACCGTCCGTAATTTCTTGTCTAGCTTTTATTATCTCCACCAAGTCCTCACACGCCCATATGTCATATGGACTTGGCTGGACTGGAATTAAAATAACATCAGCGCATTTTATAGCTGCAACGGCCAAATCAGCGATTTGTGGAGCACCGTCTATAACAATAAAATCTTGACCTTCTTTTATTTGCTGAATATCTTTTGCAAGGGTTGAGCGATCCAACCCAACAACAGAAACAACCTCGCCATCACCCGCAGCATTCCAGTCCCTAGCACTGCCTTGCGGGTCACTATCTACAAGCAAAACCTTTTTACCACCCTCTTGTAGCGCTCTAGCTAAATTCGTACTGATCGTTGTTTTTCCGACCCCGCCCTTCTGATTTAAAACCGCTATTATTTTACACATAAAAATATTAACTCATTTAATAAAAACTTCATTTTATCATAAAATCATTTAACTGTAAATTCTTTTACTTATTTCATTAAATGTTAATTTACTCTTTTAATAAAAACTTCATTTTATCATAAGATAAATAAATTAAAAGTGTTAAAAAAACAACTGTTTATGTAACATAATCAAGACTACCACAACAACCAACCAAAGCAGATCTTTTCCTCATTATTTATGTTGAAAAACATTGTTACAAAACCACTTGCGTGCTAATGTTAATAAATCACAGTTAAATAAGTAATGATATGAGAATCGGATACGCTAGAGTTTCAACGCAAGAACAAGATACACAACTTCAAATTGATGCGCTAAAGGAGGCTCGCTGTGAAATTATTTATGAAGAAAAAGTGTCAGGCTCTAAGTTAGATAGACTTGAACTTGAAAACTGCATAAAATCGCTGAGGAAGGGCGACGAGTTAGTTGTTTGGAAGCTGGATAGGCTAGGGCGCTCGCTTTCGCAATTAATAAGCCTTATTGAAGAGATTAGAGAAAAAGGTGTTGAGTTTTCTGTTATCACTGAAAATATTGATACATCAACACCTTCTGGAAAAATGATATTTCATATTTTTGCCACTATTGCAGAATATGAAAGATCGATGATTAGAGAGAGAGTTAATGCGGGACTAGAAGTTGCTAGAAAGAAGGGTCGATATGGTGGGAGACCCAATTCTCTTTCTGAAAATAATAAGAAAATGGCGACTGCAATGTTGAAGGGTGGTGCGACAAAAGGAGAAATCGCAAAGCATTTTGATGTATGTCGGCAAACTATATATCGCTTCTTTAAAGATTAAGCTCGAATCTATTAACGCCTAACAACTCATTCTATATAGGGATTTAACACTCACAACCATTACACATGATTCATATTCTTTTGTAACCCCATTAGAAGTCGCACCTTAGTAAAACTATAAAATAAAAATTATGACTAAATTACTTTACATTCCTTTATTATTATTTTCATTAACAAGCAATGCAATTGAGGAGGAAGTGGTGATAATAAAAGCAAATATTCTAATAAATAGCATTTCTAATGATTATTCCCATTGCGCAGCATTTTTTATGACTTTGGCAAATGGGTTGGGTGATGCAAGACCAACACATACAAAATCTCTTCAAGAACTTTCTCAGGTTTCATCTCTAGTCGGAATGCAATTATCAGCGATAAATACAGACACCGATATAGCAATAAATATTTATAAGGATATATTTGAAAAAAACATAAAAAAAATGAATAAAGAACTCAACAATAATCAAGAAATATTTATAACTAAGAATGGGGAAAAATGCGGTAACCTCCTATCTCCCTTGACGAACTAAAAATAGTTAATTATTTTCAATAGCTATATTTTTCATATAATAGGTTTGAAACGCAAATGTACCCTAGAGAAAATAATATTTTTTCCTGACTGCGTTTCATTAGTAATTATAGAGCTCTATAAAGAAAAATAGGATCACTAAAATAACGTTATATTTTTTGTTTTAACAATATATCTAAGGAAACAAATGGACATTACTGAAATATTTAAAATAACTGGGGCAATTCTTAGCTCGATTATTGGGTCTACTGTTATTATTATTGGATTAAGCTCTTGGCTTGGGAAAGTATGGGCAAATAGAGTGCTTGAGCAAGATAAACTTAAATATGCATTATAGCTCGAAAAAATTAAAAATAGGATTCAAAGTGAATCAGAAAAACAAAACGTTATGTTTTCATTATATTTTGAAGGACAATTTAAAATATATAATGACCTTTGGGTATCATTAGTTGAACTACAAAATTGGGTTGATATATTGTGGTCTGAAGCTAACCCAAGAAACTTACGAATGTTTATTTCTGTTTTAAAAAAAGCAAAGAGACAAATAAGAAATAGCGCACTTTTAATTGAAACCAATCATTATAATGAAATAATGCTTGTCATTGATAGCCTAGAAAATTATCAGGTTGGAAAAGAAGGTCTTATTAATTATGTTAATAATATTGAAAATTCATCAGAACAAGAAATGAATATAAGAAAAATTATTGAACAAAATAGTGAAAGCCGAATAAAAATAAATATATTTGTAGATAGAATATTCAAAAGCATGCGTGATAAAATTAGATCCACCAATTAAATATTATTATTTATTTAAAAATTCAGAAAATTTTAGAACAAAATTTATTTAAAAAACTAGGAATTATAGTGAAATCAATATTAATATTAATATGCGCATTAAATATTATTGGGTGTAGTAATTTAGAAAAAAACCTTAGAAATGCAGGACGTGAAATCAATAGACAGAATGGAATTACTAATCCATACACCTCTACTGACAAGCTCTGCATTAAAAAAGGGTGGATTTATGAAATGAAATTTAATGAGTTGGTAAAAAATCAAAATAAAAAGTACAGTAATAGGAACAGAAATAGGAATAGGAACGTAATATCTTATAGCCCCAACTTAGATAACCCCAACTTAGCAAGAGAAATTGCTGAATATAGCAGCCCTTGTAGATCTTCATCTAAAGGATTTCTTAACATTCACAATAGCGCGCCTCGTCAACGTTATCGTACACACCGTCAAAATGATGATCTGAAATATTACTCATATTGTTTTAATGAACCTGGACCTCGCATTAAAAGAACTAAAAGAATGAGTGTAAAACAAACTAAAAAAAACTATAACCAAATATCAAGAAATTGTATGGCCTGGAATTTAAATATTGCAGAAAAAGTTGTTGAAAAATTAAAAACCAAGCAAAGGATGGAAAAACAAATAAGACAGGCAGAATTTAATAGAAAAGCAAAAAAAGAAGCAGACATTAAAAGGTTGGCAGAGAATGTTAATAATACTTTAAACTCACCTAAAAATACAAATGGTGAAAATATTTTATGGCCTAATTTTACTGAAACTAAAAATTCAAAAATTCAAAAATTCAAAGTAGGAACCTTCATAAACTTAAATGAAACATTTAACAGTTTAAATTCTACAATAGAATATTCTAATAATTATGGTTTTTTTGATGCGCATGTTTTTCATGCAAATAAAAAAGGTGAATTTGAAAAAACAATAGAATACAAGAATAGAATAAAAGAAGAAAACAAGACTTTTAATGCTAAAACAAAAAAAGAAAAAGAAAAGTATAAAAATGAACTTAATGGTTTCCATTCAATAATATTAAATAAATATTTTGGAAAACCAATTATCTCAAATGTGAGTTATAAGGCTGATAGTGAGATATTTTACGTTACCATTAAGAGTGATAAATCACCGTATAAAATAACAGGGGAATACCGTCATTCAATCACATCGGCTCAAGAGAAAAAAATTAAAATTAAAAAAGGAGACCCTAGAATATCATTCCTACTAAGTAATGGCGTTTTTAAACCTAAAGTAGCCTTGCTTATTGTTGACAATAAAATAATAACTTTAAATAATATAAAGTATCCTAAATCTACAATAAAATTTGGATCTAATGCTGCTAAAAAATGGAAAAGTAAAAAAATAAAAAATAAAAAACTTAAAGATGCTAAGTCAAAAAAAGAACGAAATAAGTACATTGCTAAACAAAATAAAATAAGAGATGCCAGAAGAAGAAAATACAATCATATGGGGGCTTTTCTTAAACCTAAAAGTATTGGCTGTATTAAATTAAAATCTATATATAAAGCATTAGCAATTTCTAGAAGTCATCCTTATGCAGACATACCTAGTGATTGTGTTCGCTCCTACTCCAACTATGCCATAATAAAAGATAGTGAAGACTTGAATTTTGGAGGTATCTCTAGAGTTATGCTTTTAAATGGGGAAAGAATATTAGTTTCTAATGACTCTATAATTAATTAAATAAATCACATGCGGAGTTGTAAGTCCAGACCCTATAAATTAAATCCTGACTATGGATAAAAAAATGACAAATTATTGATGAACGCACATTAAGCAACCTTGTTCTATGAATGTCTTTATTTCCCCTAAATTAACAAGACTATCATTAATTTTTGTAACTACTTGCCCTCTAATATTAAAAATTAATGATAAGCAGTTACACAAAAATTCTGTACAGTATAGGCGTTGCTATTCATTAGAATTCTCCATTAAAATAAACTCCCTATAAAAATAACTTAGAGCGTATTGGTAATACGCTCTAAGCTTTTTATCTCTTCTTTTAGATCATCATTCCAATCCTTTTTTACCGAAAGTTCACGACTCACCGAAAGCGCTAAATTTTCAATTTTATTTTTAATTTCCTCTGCAAAAGCCTTACCCGTCCCCTTATCATCATTATCTGTCGCAATAATAACTCGTTTCCCACTAGTTATTTTTTCAATTAAATCTAATTGTGCAGCACTCATACCACCGCAAAAACTGATATACGCTACATCATTCCCAGTCGCATTTAATTGCGCATGCGAGAGTGCGTCAATAGCAGCCTCACAGATAACAATAGTCTCCGCCTCAATTATATTATTTGATTGCCATGCGCCCTTTTCACCACCTTCACTAAAAAAAGTAAAACTTTTGCCAGGATTACCATCTTTATCAAAAATCTTAGATTTTCCCGTATTTTTTTGCTCATATCCACAGATTTCACCATCAATATTATAATGAATAAATGTTACATTTTTCCAAGGCCCTTCCTGCATCACTAAAAAACGATCATCTTTCAACGTCTCCTCTGAAATCCCTCGTCCAGCTAAATATCTATTTTTAATATTAATCGGTTTCATTGCAGAAACATTAAGCCTGATTTTTATCAAATCTTTCGCTGTTTTTTTAGGCTTACTTAGCTCAGGAAGATTTTCAATTTCAGGATGCCCAGAAAAATTTCTTAATATTTTCCGAGCGTGACCTAAATTCACCTTTTCCTCTGTCTGACACATATCAATAACCGTTTTCGCAGTTTGATCGGGATTTTCAAAATAAATTCCGTGACCATCACGTCCAGTACATATTATGATTTTCTGAGAATCGGTAGATTTACTCATGACAATAAAACCTTTTGAAGATTTTCTTTCGATTTTTCTATAACCGTACATCCATGCAAATTCAACTAAATTAATGTCACTTTTAAACCTATCTAACTCTTTGTCGCTATTTTTAATCATTCGCTCAACACCCCTTTTAATAATTTCGCTATATCTCGATATTGCATCGTTAAGTTTTTGACCTGCTCTGTCAAATCGTCTAATCGACCCGTCAAAACCGCTGTCTCCTCTTGATGTTTCGCTGATATTTCCTTCAGCGCTTCTGTTAGCTGTTTCTCTAATTCCGTCATTTTCTACCTTTTTATTATCATGTAATTGTGTTGGTAAACCGGTTTCGTTACATCGATCTGAATGCAATCCTGACCGTTGCAACTCTTCAGATTCAACGATCCACCGCTCATTCGCAATTCGTCTAATGTCGAGTTGTTTTTCTCTATCTCGATCAACTGCGAGTTGATTTTGTTCGATAGATAATGTGTCGCTCCCCAGCTCCCTATCGTCACCGTTATTAATGTTATTATTGTTATTACTATAGGGATTATCGTTTGTTTTTTTATTAACGATTTCTGTTTCAAGATCGTTTTTTCGACTTCTTGAAAGTTTTCGCTTAATGTCAGCATTAAGCTTTGGTGTTGGGTAAGGATAGCGCTCTGTGTTGTATTTAATTCGCCATACAACTCGTTTTTTAAATTGTTCGAGTGCTGTGTCAGCTCTAAGTCTTCTGACTTCCGAGCCTCCTCTAGCGCTTCTTTTTTCTGTTTTAATTTCTCTTGTAGCTGTCCATTTTTCATTAAACATTGCCCCCTTTAAACGAATATTTTGACCCTCAAATTTTACTGATACATAATTTTTTCCTTTGCGACTGATCTCAAAATCCAATAATTCAAGAGTCTCAATAACATCATTACGATTTTCAATTTTTCCCGCCATCACTCTACTGAGTAAAATTTCTTCAATATCTTTTTTAACCTCAGCTCTACCCGAATTTTTATTGATACCATCATCACCTAGCTGAATTAATTTAGCGTTTTCAGGGAATTCAGAGATATCAGGACTAGCCCAATCATTTTTTGCGTTCAAATAATCACGCACGGTATCAAAATCAAATCGCCAGCCTGGTGGTGCTGCATTAAAAGATTTTCCGGTAGTAAGTTCAACGCGAGGAATAATAATATGAATGTGGCACGAATGCTTTTCTCGATGAAGCACAGCGCAATAGTCGTACTGGTCTGGCTCAAGTCCAGCAAATGCGATCGCAACAAAACTATCAATCGCCTCGTTTATTTGCTCATCTGTCGGATTGTCATCAGGATGAAATGCTATAACCGCACTCGAATATTTTTGTTTAAATTCTAGTGAATCAATTAATTTAACTGTTTGCTGAGGATTTCCCCTTAAAATCTCAGGCGCTTCATGCCGATCTTCTTTTTTATGATTCTTTTTATCAAATAAATAATCCATAGCGGATTTTCCGCTACCTGTACCTCTGTTGATAAATTTAAATAGCATTCGTACCTCCAAGGCCAGAAGAAGGGGCAGGAGGGTGATTAAATATTAATATATAGATCATTTGATAAAAAGATCATTAATAGAAAGTTTATTTTCAATTTTTTTTAATAAAATAATTAATT
>Ga0209494_1000920_pt1 | contig 13151 bp, 12 predicted proteins | sample EN1Hudseemescosm_FD_184628 | JGI IMG/M metagenome (GOLD analysis project Ga0209494, IMG submission 184628) | Methane-oxidizing microbial communities from mesocosms in the Hudson Canyon - EN1B Hudson Canyon (SPAdes) (version 2) | ecosystem: Environmental > Aquatic > Marine > Cold seeps | place... | reverse complement strand
GGAGTGGAGGGACTTGAACCCCCGACCCTCTGGTCCCAAACCAGATACGCTACCAAACTGCGCTACACTCCGAAAAAACAATAATTATACTTTGTTAAGTGTCTTAGTCAATGCTTAATTCATACCAAACGCTGTCAATTTTGTCGATGATTGATTGATCCATAGCGATGGATTCACCTCACTCCCGATTAGTTTCTCCTGGGAGTTTATTGATTGCATATTAGTCAAAGTAAGTATTGTGAGCTTCGAGTTCGTTTTCGTTGGCTAATACTATTTTAATTTTAGCGCGAGCTTCATCCACTCTGATAATCGAACTCTCTTTACTCTTGTCTTTACTATCACTATTATCACTAAATAAAGTGGATTGCCCGCCAGTCATTGCCAAGTAAACTTGCGCCAAGATTTGTGCATCGAGTAGTGCGCCATGTACAGTACGTGCGCTAGCATCAATCTCAAAACGACGACAAAGCGCGTCTAGATTGTGCATGGTTCCTGGGCGTTGTTGTTTGGAAACCTCTAGTGAGTCAATAATCGTACAATTATCTTCAATACGCTGATCAACACCCATGAGCTGGAGCTCATGATTTAAAAACCCTAAATCAAATGGTGCGTTGTGGATAACCAAAGTTGAACCTTCAACATACTCTAAGAACTCCTCGGCGATCTCTTCGAATTTAGGTTTTCCTTTTAAAAAACTATCCTTAATACCGTGAATTCTTTCTGAGTCACCTACCAGCCGGTCAGGCTGCACGTATTGATGGTATTCATTATTTTCGGTAATCTTTCTGTCGATAATTTCGGTACAACCAATTTCAATAATGCGGTGACCTTCTGATGGCTCAATGCCTGTGGTTTCAGTATCTAGAACAATTAATCTTTCCATCGACTCGAATTTGTTTTTCGTGTAAAATAATCCATTTTATCGTATTTGAAGTTGGGAAATTAAAAGAGATGGCAAGAGTTACTGTAGAAGAGTGTTTAGATTTTGTAGATAATCGTTTTGAATTAGTTTTAGTTGCTGCTAAGCGTGCACACCAACTAAGCTCAGGTGGTTACAGACCAATTTTGGATGTTGGTAAAGACAAGCCAACTGTAGTTGCCCTTAGGGAAATTGAAGCTGGTTTGATTAATGCTGACATCTTAACGGAAGAATATGCAATGGAAGAAGAACTATCTGCACAAGAAAAAGTAGCAGACAGCGCCAAGATGGCAGAAGTTGAAGATGAATTGTCAACCACTGCGATTGACGAATCTAATAATGAGATGACGGAAGTAGAAGAAGCTTAAATTACAACCTTTTCATTTCATAAGAATGACGCATTTGCGTCATTTTTTTTGCACGTGCAAAATAGATATAAATACTAATACTAATCTTTATATGGAAAAAACCATAAAATTATTAGAGCTCAGTTTTTGTTGAAATTTATTTTTTCATAGTGTATTATTCAAATTTACTAAAGTCAAATGGGGGTTGTATATGAGTAATAATAATAATTATTGGAAGGCGAATATTGCACTGATTGTTAAGTGTCTTTCAATCTGGTTCATAGTGTCATATCTTTTTGGTATTGTTTTTGTTGATGTACTTAACACCATTAGAATTGGTGGTTATAAGTTAGGATTTTGGTTTGCACAGCAGGGTTCAATATATACATTCGTAATTTTAATTTTTTACTATGCTAAGAGTATGGGGAAGATTGATAAAGAATTTAACGTTCACGAAAAATAGGTAAGAGGAGAAATATATGGATTTACAGGCATTAACATTTTTATTTGTAGGCGTAACTTTCGCAATCTACATTGGTATTGCATTTTGGGCAAGAGCTGGATCAACGCATGAGTTTTATGTTGCAGGTGGTGGTATTCATCCTATAGCAAATGGTATGGCTACAGCGGCAGACTGGATGAGTGCAGCGTCATTCATCTCAATGGCAGGTTTAATTGCATTTTATGGATACGGTGGTTCAGTGTTCTTAATGGGTTGGACTGGTGGTTATGTACTACTAGCAATGTTGCTCGCGCCTTACTTAAGGAAGCACGGCTCCTTCACGGTTCCTGAGTTTATTTCTGATCGTTATTACTCAAAAACTGCTCGAGTTGTTGCAGTGATTTGTCTAATCATCGCTTCGGTAACTTATGTAATTGGCCAAATGAAAGGTATTGGCGTTGCATTCTCTAGATTTTTGGAAGTGCCATACGAGGTCGGTCTAGTGACAGGTATGTTTATTGTTGCGTTTTATGCAGTAATGGGAGGAATGAAGGGTATTACTTATACTCAAATTGCTCAGTACGTGATTATGATTTTCGCTTACACAATTCCAGCGGTTTTCATTTCTTTACATTTAACTGGAAACCCAATTCCACAGCTAGGATTAGGTAGTACAATGGCTGACGGAACGTACCTCCTAGATAAACTTGATCAAGTTGTTACTCAGCTAGGATTTGCCGAGTACACCACTCAAGCCAGATTAAGTACAACCAACATGTTCGTATATACAATGTCCCTGATGATTGGTACAGCAGGACTTCCACACGTAATCATGAGATTTTTCACGGTATCCTCAGTGAAGGCTGCGCGCGAGTCAGCAGGTTGGGCGTTACTATTCATTGCAATCCTTTACACAACAGCTCCTGCAGTTGCAGCGATGGCAAGATTGAATCTAATGCAAACGGTTGATCAGCCTAATGCTGAACAGAACTTAGCGTATGCAGATCGCCCATCTTGGTTTAAGAATTGGGAGACTACAGGCTTATTAAAGTTTGAAGATAAAAATAATGACGGTTTAATTTCATATACAGGCGACAAGGCGACTAATGAGATGGTTAAGGTAGATAGAGACATCATGGTTCTAGCCAACCCTGAGATTGCCGGCCTTCCTAACTGGGTGATTGCGATTGTTGCTGCTGGTGGTTTGGCTGCCGCTCTGTCGACAGCTGCCGGGTTATTGTTGGCGATTGCGTCTTCCATCTCCCATGATTTACTTAAGGGCGTCTGGAAACCAAATATTTCAGAAAAAGAAGAGCTGAACTATTCTAGAATATCAATGATAGGAGCCGTCCTTATTGCCGGTTACTATGGATTTAACCCTCCTGACTTTGCTGCAGGAACGGTGGCCCTTGCCTTCGGTTTGGCGGCGTCAAGTATCTTCCCTGCACTTATGATGGGAATCTTCTCCAAGAAGATGAATAAAGAGGGCGCTATTGCTGGAATGCTTTCAGGTATCGGTGTAACCTTGTTGTACGTATTCCAACACAAGGGAATCATGTTTGTGGAGTCAACTTCATTCTTAGGAGACATGGACCCTAACTGGTTCTTAGGTATTGAGCCGAATGCGTTTGGTGCGATTGGTGCTCTCGTTAACTTTGCGGTTGCATTTATTGTGATGAGTCGTACAGCTAAGGTGCCTACAGAGGTTGAACAGATGGTTGAGAACATTCGTGTTCCAGCATCTAATTAACAAAGAGTAAAAGAAGTTAGTTACTAAATAAAAAAATAAACACAGGATTCCCCTCAGTTTTCTATTGTTATATTAATATTTTTGTTTAGTTAAGATGCCCAGCTATGCTGGGCATCTTTTTATTAAAATGGGTCATTATGTTTTTTAAGAATAAACACGTCATCACTTCATTAATCGTTGCGCCTATTCTAGCAATTGTTAGTTACTTTGCAGTTGATTATTATGTTTCTGAAGTGCCTCATCAAGCAAAGGAAGGTCAACTATATAAAATGTTAGTTAAGCCAAACTGTCGTTGGGAGAGTGGCTTCTGTGATTTGGTAAATGGCGACCTGAAAGTTAACATTACTTCGGATAACCAGGTGTATGGAGAGAACCAACTTTTTGTTGACTCTACGGCCAACTTAAAGGGGATTAAGTTTGCAGTTGTTAGTAAGAAGGGGGATAGCTCAGACCCGCAATCAATGATATCACTCAATACCAATGGTACGTCTTGGGGCTCTCCACAGTTAAGTATCGACAAGTCAGATTACTTGCAATTTGTTATTTCCGTGAGTGATAGTATTTTTTATGCTGAGACTTCAGCAGTTTTCATTTATAAGGACGTTGATTTCTAATGATGAAGATTGAAGATTTAGGTATTATTTATTTATATTTTTTAAATTGTTGACAGCTATGTATCCAATTATTAAATCAAACAAAAACCCACTATGTGACAAGGAAAAATATGAGTCAATGTATGCTGAGTCAGTTAATGATTCTGATGCGTTTTGGGCCAAACAAGCTAAGGTATTTTTAGACTGGGATAGGGACTGGACTCAGACATCAAACATTGATTACCATCAAGGCCAAATCGAATGGTTTAAAGGTGGAGAGTTAAATGTTGCTTACAATTGTATTGATAGGCATCTGAGCGAACGCGCCGATCAAGTGGCTATTATTTGGGAAGGCGATAATCCTGACATAAGTGAGTCTGTTACCTACCAACAGTTGCATGATAAAGTAGCAAAATTTGCTAATGGCTTGAAGAAACTGGGTGTTAAAAAAGGCGACCGTGTTTGTATTTATATGCCGATGATTCTCGAAGCGAGCTATGCAATGCTGGCTTGTGCTCGTATTGGGGCGATTCATTCGGTGGTGTTTGGCGGCTTTTCGTCCGAAGCACTCAAAGATAGAATCTTAGATTCAGAATGTAAGATTGTTATTACCGCTGACGAAGGTGTGCGTGGTGGCAAAGCGATTCCACTTAAAGCTAATGTAGACAAGGCGGTTGGTGCTTGTGATTGCGTGGACTCAGTGGTTGTGGTTGAGCACACTAAAGGTGAAGTGAATTGGGGTATTAAAGATGTTTGGTATCACGAATTAGTCGCTAATATGCCGGCCGATTGTCCGTGCGAGCCTTATGATGCAGAGACACCTCTCTTTATTCTTTATACGTCAGGTTCAACCGGAAAACCAAAAGGTGTACTACACACTTCGGGTGGCTATTTGCTTTATGCGGCGATGACGCATAAATACACTTTTGATTATCAAGACGGTGATGTGTACTGGTGTACGGCCGATGTTGGCTGGGTAACAGGGCACTCTTATATTGTGTATGGTCCGCTCGCTAATGGCGCGACCACGTTGATGTTTGAAGGTATTCCTACATATCCGGATGCGTCACGTTTTTGGCAAGTAATTGACAAACATCAGGTGAATACATTCTATACGGCACCAACAGCTATCCGCGCACTGATGGGCGCTGGAGATGACTTTGTAAATAAAACTTCTCGCTCTAGTTTGCGTATATTGGGTACGGTAGGTGAGCCAATTAACCCTGACGTTTGGGAATGGTATCATCGCGTTGTGGGCAACGGGAAATGCCCCGTAGTGGACACTTGGTGGCAGACAGAGACTGGCGGACATATGATTACACCGCTACCTTACGCTACAGAACTTAAGCCCGGTTCAGCCAGTAAACCATTTTTCGGTATTGAACCACAAGTAGTAAACGAGCAAGGTGAAGTGCTGGAAGGTGAGGCTGAAGGTATTTTGGTTCTTACTAGGTCCTGGCCAGGGCAAATGCGTACTCTTTATAACAATCATGAGCGCTTTATGGAGGCTTACTTTTCAACTTTTCCGGGTAAGTATTTTGCAGGTGATGGGGTGAAACGAGATGCAGATGGTTATTATTGGATTACTGGTAGGGTGGATGATGTATTAAATATTTCAGGACACCGCCTAGGTACGGCAGAGATCGAGTCAGCCTTAGTGTTACATGAAAATGTTTCAGAAGCGGCAGTGGTAGGCTATCCACACGACATTAAGGGGCAGGGTATTTACGCTTATGTTTCTATTATGAGTGGTATTAAGCCAACTAATGAATTGAAAGCTGAGTTGGTTAAGTTAGTGCGCTCTGAGATCGGCCCGATTGCTACGGTAGACAAAATTCAATTTTCACCGGGATTGCCAAAAACTCGTAGTGGCAAAATTATGCGCCGTATCTTAAGAAAGATTGCTGAAAATGACTACGCTAATTTGGGTGACACATCCACTCTGGCAGAGCCAGAGGTGGTTGAAGATCTGATTAAGAATAGACTCTAACTACTGCTTACTGATTTCTTCTTCAGTGCATCGAGCTTGATATAGTTGCTGCATTTCGTCATTGATTGAAACCACTTTCCCTAGTACTTTCTTTTCTAGATTTATTGTGTTTTGAATATTACTACAATAGTTTTTAATCTCTTGATTAGTGTAACCAATCAAAGTTGCTACACCAATAGCAGGTACGATCAAACCACTAATTGCAATACCTTTGGCTGAATCCTCAAGTTCGTAAATACGCTCAATATTATTTTGAATATTAAGTTTATTTTGTTTTTCAAAAATATCTTTAAGTTGAGATAACTTTTTATCAGATAAGTTTAACGCTTGCTGAGCGCCTTCTAAAGATACATTGAGTGATTTTACTTTTCCTCTAGCATCGTGCATTTGTGACATTTCGTCACCCAATACACTTGTTTTCCCAGTTGCTAGTGATAATTTTTCTTGTGTTTTTTGTAATTCTGAACGAGCTTTAATTAGCTGATTGTTTAGATCTTCTAATGTGCTTGTATCATCTATCGTGACAACTTCTTCTGATTTATTTTCTTCAATATCGGCTTTAACTTCAACAATTTTCTCGTTGTATTCGTTAGTAATAGCACTAACCTCTGTTTCAAGCTTGGTAACTTTGTCATCGTAAAAGAAATAGCCTGCAATTAAAGTAATGGCAAGTATGACTGCGATGAAGGGTGATTTGTTTTCCATTGTAAATTCCTAAGAGGGGTAATTATGTAGGGTGTTATTATATAGTGTTTTGTAAACTATATAAGAATATTATTATATTTTAATATTTAAAATGTAATAAACTTATTTCAACCACTTAGCAGCTTGTTTGGCGTAGTAAGTCAATATACCATCGGCACCAGCACGCTTAAAAGAAAGCAGAGTTTCAAGTACAACTGGGCGTTCATTAATCCAGCCATTTTGGCTGGCAGCTTTTAGCATGGCGTACTCACCACTCACATGGTAGGCAAAAGTTGGCATACCAAAGGTTTGTTTGACTTGATGCACAATATCTAGGTAGGGAAGGCCTGGCTTAATCATCACCATATCAGCACCCTCTTCAATATCTAGGCCCACTTCACGAATAGCCTCATCAGCATTTGCAGGGTCCATCTGGTAAGTTGCTTTACTAGACTCGCCTAGATTCTTAGCAGAGCCAACTGCATCTCGGAAGGGTCCGTAATAATTTGATGCATATTTAGCTGAATACGCTAAGATATTGGTATGGATAAATTCGTGTTCTTCTAGGGCATCACGAATAGCACCAATACGTCCATCCATCATATCTGACGGCGCCACAATATCAGCACCAGCTTGCGCATGTGATAAAGCTTGCTTAACCAAAACCTCAGTAGTTTCGTCATTGAGCACATAACCAGAGTCATCAATCAATCCATCTTGACCATGAGTGGTAAAGGGATCTAATGCCACATCGGTAATGACCGCCAGCGTTGGGTGTTTTGCTTTAAGGGCGCGAACAGCCTGTTGTGCTAAGCCATCTTCATTGAAGGCCTCTTCAGCTTCTAGTGATTTTTTGTCTTCTGATACGACTGGGAATAGAGCCACTGCTTGAATACCTAGATCTACCAATTCACCAGCCTCAATGAGTAGCTGGTCGATACTTAGGCGCTCGATATCTGGCATAGAGTCAATGCTTTGGCGTTGGTTCTCACCTTCTACGACAAAGATAGGGAAGATTAGGTCATCTGTAGTTAACGTATTTTCACGCATTAATTCACGGGTATATGCGTGTTTTCTCATGCGACGTGGTCTATGGGTTAAAATTGTCATCTTAAATTTATTATTATATTATTTCACCGAATTATACAACAATGAGCCAAACAAGCGAAACCTTAACAAGTATGTCAAGCGTCAAAGAGGCGTTTATTAAACCCTTCCCTAACTCTAACAAGATTTATGTTGAGGGCTCACGACCTGATATACAGGTGCCGATGCGTGAAATTACACTTACTGACACCATCGGTGAATTGGCCGAGAAAAACGACCCAATTCATGTTTATGATACTTCTGGCGTTTATACAGACCCAAGTGTTCAAATTGATTTACGTAAGGGTTTGTCAAATATCCGTGAAAACTGGATTAACGAACGAGCAGACACTGAAATGCTAGAAGGCATGAGTTCAGATTTTTCTAATAAACGTCTTGATAATGTCGAACTTGACGAATTGCGTTTTGAATTCTTAAAGACGCCTAGACGTGCGAAAGACGGCAAGAATGTTACTCAAATGCATTATGCCAAGCAAGGCATTATTACTCCTGAGATGGAATATATCGCCATTCGTGAAAATTGCAAATGGCAGGATTACAAAGACCAAATTGGCCAGCACAAAGGTGAGAGTTTTGGTGCTGAAATCCCAGATGAAATTACAGCTGAATTTATTCGTAGTGAGGTCGCTCGTGGCCGTGCCGTGATTCCAGTCAATATCAACCACCCTGAAACTGAGCCGATGATTATTGGTCGTAATTTCATGGTGAAAATTAATGGTAATATTGGTAATTCAGCACTCGGTTCGAGTATTGAAGAAGAGGTTGATAAGATGGTGTGGGGTATTCGTTGGGGTGCTGACACGATTATGGACCTTTCTACGGGTAAAAATATTCACGAAACACGCGAATGGATTATTCGTAACTCGCCAGTACCTATTGGCACTGTACCTATTTATCAAGCCTTAGAAAAAGTAAAAGGTGTTGCTGAAGACCTGACTTGGGAAGTATTTCGTGACACTTTAATTGAGCAGGCTGAGCAGGGCGTGGATTATTTCACTATCCATGCAGGCGTGCGTTTAAAGCATGTGCCACTCACCATTGATCGCATTACTGGTATTGTGTCTCGTGGCGGTTCTATTATGGCTAAGTGGTGTTTAGCGCATCATACAGAAAGCTTTATTTATACGCATTTTGAAGATATTTGTAAGATCATGAAGCAATACGACATTACTTTTTCGCTCGGCGATGGTTTACGCCCAGGCTGTATTGCTGACGCTAACGATGCAGCGCAATTTGGCGAGTTAGAGACTTTGGGTGAGCTCACAAAAATTGCCTGGAAGCACGACGTTCAAACCTTTATTGAAGGACCAGGTCATGTTCCAATGCAAATGATTAAAGAAAATATGGACAAGCAATTAGAAGAGTGTGGCGAAGCACCATTCTATACGCTCGGCCCATTAACCACGGATATTGCCCCAGGTTATGATCACATTACTTCTGCTATTGGTGCGGCGCAAATTGGTTGGTATGGTTGCGCCATGCTTTGTTATGTAACACCAAAAGAGCATTTAGGCTTGCCAAATCAGGACGACGTTAAAGAAGGCATCATTGCTTACAAAATCGCTGCCCATGCGGCAGACCTTGCGAAAGGTCATCCTGGCGCACAGATTCGTGATAATGCCTTATCTAAGGCGCGTTTCGAATTTAGATGGGAAGATCAGTTTAATCTTGGACTAGACCCAGATACTGCGCGTAAATATCATGATGAAACTATGCCGAAACAGGCTGCTAAAACTTCACACTTTTGCTCTATGTGTGGCCCTAAGTTCTGCTCAATGAAGATCACCCAAGAAATTAAAACCATGGATAAAGCAGAAATTGCCAAGATCAATGCCATCCAAGTAGAGATGGATCAAAAGTCAGCTGAGTTTTTAGATAATGACTCTGAAATCTATATGAAAGAGGGCGCTTAACCACCTATTTTCATTTTTTCTATTTTCTTAAAATCCTTCAAGCAGCATTGCTTGGAGGGATTAAGATTTTCACAGTTGCAGTAGTTGTGTTTGGTCTGGAATATTACAAAACCTTTTAAAATATCGCCTTTCCCGGTTTCTAGAGCTTCTATGTAAGCATTTTCACTAATGTTAAAACAATAACATAGTGGTTTTTCATTAGTTTTAGTATTACAACAACCCATTTTCAAGCCTTTATAAATATGTAGTTAGTTGATTATAAGCTTCTACTGTATATGGGGCTGATATTTTTATATGTGTATAATTAAACGCAGATTTTATTTATAAATATTATTATGAAGTACATTGCTAAATTCCTTGTTTTATTATCTATTTCCACGCTTGTTTTAGCTGTACCCCATCCTTCAAAGCCATGGGTAGAGGTTAATTATCCTCAAGATAAAGAAAAGCGTTGGTGGGATGATGCTTGGTGGAAGGAAGGCCAACTACCGGTACCACAAAACCACAAAGTCTCTATGGAAAGTGTAACTTATATGGATGATGAGGTTGAAGTCGAGGCTTACCTTTTCAAGCCAACCAAACCAGGCAAGTACCTACCTGTACTGTTTCAGCATGGACGTAGAGGTTTAGGTAGTTGGACTTTACCAAGAATTAAGCGTTTAGCAGCTAGAGGATTTATTGTGCTGGCACCAGATATGTTTGGTACCTATATGAAGCCTAATTACCCTATTGAACATAAATATATTTACGATAAGCATGTGGCAAAAGGCATTGACACCCTATTACAGCGTACTGATATTTTAGGAGATAAAATATGTGCTGTTTCTCATACTCGTGGTGGTTATATGACATTAAGAGCATTAGTTACTCATAAAAAACAAAACCAGGTTGCTTGTTATGTATCGTACTATCCGCATTGGCAAGATCCAAATGCTGTAGAAGCAAAGCAAATTTACCAATATGCGCCAGAGCTAAATGAGCTAAATGTACCAACAATGGTTTTTATTGGAGAGCATGATCAGTACCAACGCATTAGACCGATTATGGCAGGAATAGACGTACTAAAAGATAACGGTATCGATGCTGAGTTAATTATCTATCCAGGCATTGGTCGTGGTTTTGACTTTAGACCGGTACACGTTAGAACCTTTGCAGATGATCTAGCAACCAAAGATGCCAACCAACGAACAGCTGCTTTTATTAGAAGACATTTAGATTAGGATTGTAAAAATTCTTTAATCTGTTTGATTAAAGTATCAACCGCACCTTGTTTCGATTTGAAATATTGATAAGCATTCTTACCTAACGCCTTGGCTTTTTTATCATCACTCAATAGTGCAAAAACCTTTATAAATAATTCATCTGAGTTTTGTATTTGAATAGCACCATTCTGTTCTATCAAGTCAGATGATATCTCAGAAAAGTTAAAAACATTCGGGCCAAATAGAATAGGCTTTGATAAAGTAGCTGGCTCGAGCATATTATGCCCACCTGTATTATTCAGACTGCCACCCATAAATACGACATCCGCCACATCATAGTAGCTCATCATCTCGCCCATAGAGTCACCCAAGAGTATGTCACAATCTCCACATGATTTATTACCTGACCGTTTAACAATGTTAAGCTGGTGTTTTTGTGCTAGTTTATATACCTCGTTGAAGCGCTCAGGGTGCCTAGGGACGATTACCAATAAAGCATCAATATTGTCTTTATGATTTAAATAAGCATTAATGATATGCTCTTCTTCGCCTTTGTGCGTACTAGCAAAAACCACCACTTTGCGCTTACCAATGATGGCTTGTAATTTTTTACTAATGGCTTTATCAGTATTTGAATTTTGGTCAAATTTAATATTACCAGACATGGTTACATGATCAGTATCGGCACCCAACTCAATTAAACGATCGGCAGAGTTCTGGTTTTGTGCCACAATTATGCTTAGTTTGTTTAAAGTTTGTCTGGCTAAATTAGGGGCAAACTTTTGATATCTTTTCAGTGACCGTTTTGACAGTCTAGCATTCACTAGAAAACTTGGTATGTTGTTTTTATTTAGCGCGTGAATAAGGTTAGGCCAAATTTCTGTCTCCAATAAAATACACATTTTTGGATCAATTTGTTTGATATAGCGATTCACAATGAATGGTAGATCAAATGGAAAATACTTATGTAAAACCTTGTTATTGTAATGATCTGTAACAGCCCTAGACCCAGTAGGAGTGGTAGTGGATATAAATATTCTATAATCCGGATAAGTTTTAATTAGTTTGTCAATTAACACAATTGATGCACGAAACTCACCCACCGAGACGCAATGTACCCAGATAATTGGCACTGGAATCTTGCTAATAAGCCCGAGTCGTTCAAAGATCCTATATCGGTAGTCAGGTGTTTTGAAGCCCTTGATTAATAAACGCAATACCATGACTGGTAAAAACAAATATCCGGCTAAGCTGTAGAGAGTTCGATTCATTGATAAAAGGTATAATACACGCATTGTATTTTAGTGGTTTATTATGAAATTTGTTGACTCTGCATCAATTCGTGTTGAGGCCGGTAAAGGTGGCGCAGGCTGCTTAGGTTTTCGTCGAGAAAAATATATTCCTGATGGTGGCCCTGACGGCGGTGACGGCGGTGACGGCGGCCATGTTTATTTCCGTGGCCAAGAGGGGCTCAATACACTGAGTGAGTTTCGTTTTAATCGTTTGTTCAGAGCTAAAAATGGCCAACCAGGTCAAGGGCAGAATAAGCGTGGTAAGTCGGCTGTGCATTTAACGGTTGAGATGCCATTAGGCGTCAAAGTGTACGATCTTGAAACTGATGAGCTGATTGGTGAAATCACCGAGCATGACCAGGTGCTATTGGTAGCAAAGGGTGGATTCCACGGCCTAGGAAATACTCGCTTCAAATCAAGCATTAACCGTGCACCACGCAAAACCACACCAGGCACACCAGGTGAGGCAAGAGAGATTGGCCTTGAGCTCAGCATTATGGCTGACATCGGTTTGTTGGGTATGCCCAATGCCGGTAAATCGAGTTTAATTAGACAGATCTCAAGTGCCCGACCAAAAGTAGCGGACTACCCCTTTACCACACTCTATCCATCTCTGGGTGTGGTGTCATTGAATGACACACATATTGTCATGGCAGATATTCCAGGCTTGATTGAAGATGCCAGTGAAGGTGTGGGTTTGGGCTTTGAATTTTTAAAGCATCTCTCACGTGCTAAGGCGTTGTTGCACGTAGTGGATATTTTTCCAGCTGATGAATCAGATCCTGGGCAGAATTATTCAACCATTGAAAACGAGCTAGCAAAGTACGACAAAGATTTGTCTAATAAACCAAGGCTTTTGGCTATCAATAAAATGGACTTATTGCTTGAAGATGATAGGGATAAAATAGTGAA
>Ga0209494_1000917_pt1 | contig 13165 bp, 12 predicted proteins | sample EN1Hudseemescosm_FD_184628 | JGI IMG/M metagenome (GOLD analysis project Ga0209494, IMG submission 184628) | Methane-oxidizing microbial communities from mesocosms in the Hudson Canyon - EN1B Hudson Canyon (SPAdes) (version 2) | ecosystem: Environmental > Aquatic > Marine > Cold seeps | place... | reverse complement strand
GATGTGACGCAGTGACACGAACGCAGGACGTATCGGGGCGCCGAAGGCATTGATTGCCACGTGATTTTTGCCGCTTGCTTGGGCTGGGATGCCCAAAACAAGCTTTCGCAAAAATAGTGGCGCGCTTAGAAAAAGTATCATTAACTTTGCTTGAGTTCTGGGGCGATTCAGTATTACAGACCGTACTTTTGAGTTTAACCGGCAATAAATCAAGTACAAAAATGCGATCATAGAACTTTCATCATAGTGGAGTTGATATGCATGTGGCGGCATCCTAGCGTCGCCGTAGGGGGTAATTACTACCTTATTTATCCCGTTTTCTTGGACTGGGATGCCCAAAACAAGATTTCGCTAAAATAGTGACGTACTTGTTTAATAATTTTAAGCGAAATTCAGAGAGATATTAAATTTTTCACAATTTTTTATTACCTTTTCTTTCATCCCAATGGGAAGACCTTTTCCTTCAAACTCAGAAATAATATCTAATGAATATTTACCGTGTAAAATTTTCTTTTCAATTAGATTATCATACATATAAAAAACTTTTAAATGTTCTAGTCTTACATCAAATTTAATCTTTGATAATGCATAGCTCATAGAGGTACTAGCAATATCTAACATATTTTGTTCGTTTAAGTAATCATGGGAACTTTGAGGATTTATTTCATTAAAATTCTCAATTAACTCAACTATTTCGGAAATTATTTCTTTACTTTCCTTACCCCAAAATACAATTTTATTTTTTTCTGTTAGAGGGAATTGGGCACCCATACTCATACCTAAATTATTTTTATACCAATTCTCAGACATGGCACTAAAATCATTATCATATTCTAAGAACATCACCATTGGCATCGGAGCAAACATTTGTATCATTGACGGTCCATTGGATTTACAAAAATTAATAAATGCTTTTTGGTAAATTGCACATCTGAGATGTAGATGATGTGAGGCAAAATCAATTTCAGGAATATCTTCAAAAAGAGGTTTATTTGTAAAAGTAGCGGAAGTATCTCTAATTATAATTGGTTGCCATTGAACTCTATTTAAGTCTTTAAAAAAGTCAGCCCAAGCTTTATGATTAATAGAACGTAAACCTGAGTCATCACTACGGCTCAGTTCTCTTGTAGTGAGAACCAATAACTTTTTGTTATGAAAATGATTATTTTCTAAGTAAGATTGTATTGAATTTAAAGCATAATCAGGTGCTACAAATCGAATTGGTTTTTCTCCTATAAAATGAGAGGCTACTATTCCGTTATACATATAATCTGGAATTGGCTGATTAATACTATATCCTAAAGGAAAAACTGAACCCGGAGGCAAGTTGTTAGTTGTTATTTTTGTTCTATCAGACTCAAACCTTGTAGCTTTAATACTGGGTAATAACTGACATCCGGGTAATAGAACATTTTTAAAGAGTTGTTCATTTTCTTGAAAAGTTCTTGTCCCTTTCTCATCTCTATACCCTCTATTATGACTTGCTACAAAAATAATTTCTAGTTCGCCAAAATCATCTCTTATTCTTTGTTGCTCACATAAAATTAAAAAAACGAAAAAATCGTATGTACTTGGTGAAACAGCAAAGTCGTAAAAACAATATAGGCGATCCTTCATGGTTTAATTATTCCTTTTTTTCAAGTTAAATATTGAGTTGCATTAGTTCAACTCCCACCAGAAATTAACTAATATTCATTTTTGAACTCTCTATTTGAGCCAAACCATAAGATAGTAGTGTTCCAATATCTCTATGATAATTACTATTATGATAAGTATTTATTTTACCTAAAAATTTCGGAATGACATCAAGACTAAAATCTATTTTATTTTTTCCCATAGAAACCATAGTGTGAACTATACTGGGTTCAATTATATATACTGCAGCATTAGCCAATGAGGAGGGGGGCCTTTCCTTTTTCTCATGAAAATTAATAACCACACCATCAGCATCTACTTCCACAATGCCACAGCTTTGAGGGGTATCAGTCATAAAAGTCATCATGGTGATCTCTGTTACACTCGGTCGCGTATAGTGGGCCTTAATAAATGCATCAAAATTGCAAAAGGATAAATTATCAGCATGCACCAGCAGAAAAGGCTGGTCGTTAATAAAATCTTTGTTACAAAGAACAGTACCTCCAGTTAACAACAATTCCTTTTCATAGACTAAATCAATACGGTTAACATATTCAGAATTCTCTACATGTTTTTCAACTTGTTCACGTAAATAGTGTGTATTGATCAATATACGCTCAATGCCAGCATTGAAAAGTTGCTCTATCCAATAATCCAACAGCGGCTTTCCATTAATAGGTACCAAACACTTAGGAAGTGTGTCTGTAATCGGGGCCAAACGTGCACCTAATCCTGCGGCTAATAAAATTGCTCGCACTAACTTAATTCTTCAAGTAGTTCTTGATGTTGTAATGCAGTATTTCCGACTCTGCCTACTTGTATTGCTGCAGCAAGTGATCCTAACGCTGTTGCCTCCCATATAGTTCCTCCTGTCGCTAAAGTCAGTGCACTACTAATTAATAAACTATCACCCGCTCCCGCAACATCTCTGGGTGCTGAGTTAAGTGCTCTTACCCGGTCAGTCAACCAACCTTTATCATTGTTATCTGCATGGATTAAAACGCCTTCCTGACCAAGTTTTAATAATATATTACGGGCCAATGACTGTGTACGTAATTGTTCTGCTAAAACAACTAAACCATCTTCATGGTTACGAGTACTAACTCTTGCTTCTCGTTCAGTAGGAGTAATCAAGTCCATTTCACTAAAACGGGAAATATCTCCAATTTGAGAAGACGACTGACTATCAGCAATTAACATGACATTATAAGATTTTGCCAAACTTGATATTTTCTCCACTAACCCTTGTGGTAAGCATCCATAATTAAAATCAGAGAAAATAAGCAAATCAACCGATTTAATAATTGACTCAATTTTATCCAAAATACGTTCTTGCATGAGTAGATTAATTGCAGTTTGGTGAAGATAGCTTACACGCAATAGGCTTTTTCCCTGACTACGAAAACGTTGTTTTACTGTAGTGGGTCGAGATTCATCAATAATCAGGGTTGTGGTAACCCCTGATTGCAATAATTTTTCTTGAGCAAACACATGAGCTTCATCACTACCTACAATAGAAATAAAATCAACCTTAGCACCTAATCCTGCACCATGTGCTGCAACAATAGCTGCGCCGCCAATAAACCTTGTCGTATCTATTGGGGTTACAACAATTGTGGGATCTTCCTGTGACATCCCTAAAGGTTCACAGGTTATATATTCATCCACAATCAGGTCACCCACCACACACGCTGTTAGTGAAGAAAAGTCTTCAATGATATTTTTTAATCTTTCCTTCTTAATCTTATGACGTTTCATATAGTCTAAAGGAAGACAGGTTCCATGACCTATTGATTGATCAAATTCTTTACGCAACAAGTCTATGGAGGAAAATTTAACTTCCCCAGAACCAAATGACAGTTTTCCACCATAGGAATTAACTACCGCTTGCTCTGGATTAAATTTTGATTGATGCTCCTTTCCTTTGAAAACAATATCAGGCTTTAGCCGTTGAATAAAATCACTCACTGATTCGTCTATAAGAACAGCCTCATCTACCCAACTATTACTACTTACCCCTTCAAGACGTAACTGCTCTGGTACATGGGCGGCATTACCTGCAATACGATCACTTTCTACGGCAACAATCAAACGGTCTCCATTTTCTCTAGCTAACCGCAATAATCTTAGATGCCCAGGATGAATGACATTAAAGCACCCAGAGATAAAAGTTGTGACTAAATTATTCATCATCATGCTCCATCACGACTAATGGCCTAAACACTCGACCTGATTCTAGGTCACTTAATGCTTTGTTAATATCTTTTAACCGATAACGTTTAGTCAGTAACATATCTAACGGAATCTTAGCAGACTGAAACAAATTAAACATACTCGTAACATCCTTATCTGGTTGTGTTCCCCCGCCCCAACTACCAGCAATTTTCTTGCCACTGATCAGGTCATGAGGTAACAAACGAATCTTTTCTCCATCGGAGGGGTGTGATGCGAACAACAATTGACCACCTTTTTTACGTATTAATGAAAAACCCAACTCAATGGTCGTTACCTGACCGCCAGACTCTACACACATATCAGCGCCGCCGTTAGTCAAATCAAAAACTTCCCGGTGAAAATCTTTACTCATTGAATTAAAAGTATGTGTTGCTCCTAGTTGTTTAGCTAGTTTCAATTTTTCTTCTGAAATATCTATAGCAATAATAGAACACACACCCAATGCCTTCAGAGAAATTAAGGCTGCCAAACCAATACCGCCTAATCCAAGTACAATCACCGATTGGTTATGTACGGGCTTTAGCTCATTAAGCACCATCCCTGCACCAGTGGGTAGAGCACAGCCAAAGAGAACCGCGGTATCAAATGAAAGCGATGCCGGTTTTATTACCAACCGATTTTCGGAAACAACCGTGTAATTACTGAATGTTGTGACAGCTCCTGAGTTAATGACTTGCTCACCACACATATATTTTGCGCCAGGGGCATCTATACCTTTACCCTTAAGCCAGCCCAGTATCACTTCATCTTTAGGTTTTACCTTAGTAACACCCTTACCAACGGCAAGAACAATACCAGAACCTTCATGCCCCAGTAGATGCGGAAGCCAAGGGTCATGACCACGATCACCACGCACCTCCATAACTTGACTGCGGCAGATACCACTAAATAAAACTTTGACTAAAACATGACCCGAAAGCAAGGTTGGTAATTCCACATGTTTTATAGTTAATGGTTCGCCGAGTTTATCCAATACTGCCGCACAAGAAATTTTAACCGAGATATCCATAGAGTTTGTTGATTTTGATTAGAGCAAAAGAAACATTAACTTAATTTATGAAATTAACAGTGACCATTATCAGAGTTATTGCCAAATATGGTGTGTACCATAATCAAGCGGTATCAGTTGTGAGTAGGTAATTTTTTAACCCCACCAGCGAATTTAACGCCATTTATAATATCAGTTAATGATCATATTTTATTAGTCAGTACAATGTTTTTTGCTTGATTTACATTGACGGAAAAGACACTTGAACGATCATTTGAATTCATTCCAAAAACTAATTCTAATAATCCGCTCAAAAATAAATTGTCCCGCCTAGGTGACCTTTGAATTCAGATTTTAAATTAACACTCTCTTTAAGTAATTTACTATAAATATTTTTATCAAGGTCCAATGTAACGGATGCTACAGCATCTGCTAATTGCTCAATATCACGAATTCCCAATATCGCACTGGTAACGTGTGAATTAGCCAACACCCATGCTGTAGCAAGAGTTGCTAATGAAAGATTTAACGATTCCGAATAAAATTTTAAATTCGAAACAGCAAAAAGAACTTCATCTGATAAATCACCCCTGATACTATCACTAATCTCAGCTCGAGATCCTACTGGTATTAACTTATTAGAGGAATACTTAGCTCCAAGAATACCACGAGCCAATACTCCATAAGGTAATACCGAAATACTATGAGCGTGACAAGTCGGAAAAAAATTCCTCATTGCTTCAAACTTAAAAAGATTAAAGTGACATTGAGCCGATACAATTGGCTCAAAATTATTTTCGTTAATACATAGTATAGATCTCTGTAGTTGATCGAGTGAATAATTGGAAACACCAATAGCTCGTATTTTTCCTGCTTTCACACAATCACTTAAAGTAGAAAAAGTTTCTTCAAGAGGTGTTTCCGAATCAAAATGATGCATTTGATAGATATCAATATAATCTGTACGTAATCGACGCAGACTACTATCTAACTTAGAAAGTATAGAATTCTTTCTGCCTAGCCCACCTGGTGCTTGATGGCTTTGAAGTCCACATTTAGTAGCAATCACCCAATCTTGCCTATTCTTATACAATGCGTCGCCAATATAACTTTCTGATAAGCCGTTGCTGTATACGTCTGCTGTATCAATGGTATTCACACCATATTCTTTCGCATGAGTCAGTAATTTATGTGTTTGAGCGTAATCAGTTAAATATCCAAATATATTTCCACCAAGAGAAATAACTGAAACCTTTTTGTCAATAAATTTAATTTTTTTATATCGCATAAAAAAACCTACAAGTGAGCTTACTGATTTTCATTTCTGCATATAAGAAAAAAGAACTTTTGTAGGATCTTGGATAGTCAGTCCACCATCAACTACGATTGACTGCCCGGTAATAAATTTGGACTTTTTAGAGACAAGAAAAATTACAGCATCAGCGACATCATCCGAATAACCAGGGCCAGTACCTAATGGGTGTAATGCATCAGCAACTGATCTAAATTTTTCCTGGTTAGGTTCACTACCTGAGTATCGAAGCCTGTGTTCATCCTGAACAATAAAACCAGGCAGAATTGTATTAACGCGAATACCTCTGTTCCCCATGTAGACGGCCAAATAACGATTTAATTGTAACAAACCGGCTTTAGAAATTTGATAGCTTGGACTTTCCTCAGAAACTAAAGTACCAGAAACTGAACCTATTGTTACAATACAACCATCACTAGCCATAAAGGGTACTGCAGCTTGCGTCAAAAAAAAGACAGCTTTAAGGTTTACATCAAATGCTAAATCCCAATTTTCCTCAGACTCTTCCTCAAAGGAAGATCTTTGGCCAGCACGCGCATTATTTACTATGACGTCCAATTTCCCAAATTTTTCTACTATTCGCTCAACCAACCGACTTGGTTCTCCTGATAGTGCAAGATCAGCTAAAAAAATTTCTGTACTAAAACCTTCTGACAGGAATTCTTCTTTAACCTGAGCCAAAACATTGGCGTCAATATCAGTTAATGCAAGAAGACAACCTTCTCGTCCAAGAGCACGAGCTATATTTTTGCCGATTCCACGGCCAGCTCCTGTAACTAAACAAATTTTTTTATTCAAACGTTTTAAATTTTTTGTCACAATCACCTCTCTTTTGCGAAAGGCATACGAACCAACTCAGCTAACAACAGAGCCGCTGTCTCTTTTTCTCGTAAGACTCTCTGAAATTGTGTGGCGAACAGGTAATTATTATGGCCTGCAAGCTCCTCCAGCATTTCATCTTTATGATGTTCAGGATTTTTAAAAATTGCATAAGGAATATCAGAAAAAAGTGCAAAATTACAGACAGAACTCATCATCCCCATAAACCCTGCACATTCAGCAAGCAACGCCAAGTGTTTAGAAAAACTGTCAGCACCGATTTCACGAGCTAAGATGATATTTGGCAATTGCTGAATATGTTTACCTACAGGATCATCGCCCAACAAGAGAAATTTAATTCTACATTGTCCAGCTACTACAGATAAAAATTCACCCCAAACTAATTCATCGGCAAGACTTATTGAACCTGTTCCTTCATATCCAGTCATTTGTTTCAAATGTAGTCCCACCACAGGGTATTGACCAAACTGGTTACGAATGGTTTTTTTTGCCCATTCCCGAAAATAAGAATGAAATTTAAGCGACTCAAATCGCCCCGTTTCCTTCCATAACTTTTGTACATAAATTGTCGTATCATATGGCTTTGCTAAGTAAATACGCTCAACAAAAGGCCAAGTCATGTGAGTATTAGTTAATTCCAGGGAAAGTGCCTGAAAGCCGATATTACCACCGCATAAATATATATGTTTTATGATTTCAATACCATCCAGAACCGACAAAGCTGCATCCATGGTATCGTTACTATCTAAAAGACGAAAGTCACCTTCTAAAACATTTTTTACTCCATGAGATGTGGCATTCACAGCCATATCCATACTGCTCGCATGACATAACCGAGTAATTAAGCCGCATTCAGCCAGAAAAATCACTAATGTTCCTAGAGTTGTTCCCGCTAAGGAGCGATCCCACCAGCCTAAAAGATGCGGATATGGTGTCCGCAATTGCTTTATGTCTAATTGGCTCTTTAATTCCGTCATTCAAAACCAATTGTCTATGGCGTTAATTACCGCATCAGGCGTTAGTCCACAAGATTTGCTTAGTTCCTCGTAAGTTCCGTAACCTCTTACAAAAGAATCTGGGATAGAAACAGACTGAAATTTAATTCCTGAAATATCATAGGTTGCTCGGAGGATATCGTCACCCAAACCACCAGAGCGCATATGTTCTTCAATCACCACCACCTTTCTTGTTTTCACGACACTAACCCGAATAAGGTCAATGTCAAGAGGGCGTACCGTGTGCACATAGATCACCTCAGCTCTAATAGCTTTAGTGAATAAATTTTCACGTGCAATTAGCGCCGTTTTAAGATGCGGACCGGTGGCGACCAAAGTTACATCACTACCTTCCTGCACCCGAATTGCCTTACCAAAGACAATATCTCTGGCATCAAACTCAACGCCATGTGATTGACCTGCAATTCGGTAAACAGTTAGCTGATCATTTTGGTAACATTGCCTGAATAATTGATCAAATTCAATTGCACTGGCAGGAAAACATATCTCGCTACCTTGCAGTGTCTTCAGTAAAGCAAAGTCACCATAGCAATGGTGTGTGGACCCCAAGTTTGAATAATCAAATGCACTACCGACTGTGACAATATTGCCTGGTAGCTTGTGGTAGCAGAAATCAAGTTTCATTTGCTCAAATGCACGCTCAATCATAAAAGGTGCAATGGTATGAATTACAGGGCAAAGTCCTGATGCAGCCAGCCCTGCCCCCATACTAACCATGGTCGGCTCCAAGATTCCAATATTGTAATAACGACCAGGGCAAACTTTAGCAAAAGGTTTAAGTATACCGTGACCAATATCGCCAACCATGACCACTAGTCGGTCATTGTCTTGACCAAGTGCTAGCATAGTATCTGCAAACTGCTGACGGGTTGTTACGATCATGACAGTACCTTGATTATTTGTTGGTATTCCTGCTGGTTAGGAATGCGGTGATGCCAAATCCCATGGCCTTCAAGCAGGGCAACCCCTTTTCCTTTTACTGTTTTTGCAACGATAACTGATGGGATACCATCATTTTTAAATTCAACTTTTTGCAAAGCCTCAGTAATTTCTTTTTCGTTATGTCCATCAACGACCTGTACATGCCAACCAAAAGCCGCCCATTTTTTTGGCATATCATCCTCAGGCATTAATTGCATTGCCGATAGATTCCAATCAACAATGGCACATAGATTCCCAAGTTGTCGATTACGGGCTACGTTCGCAGCTTCCCACACGGTTCCCTCATGGCACTCTCCATCACCGAGCAACACAAACATTCTATTATTGAGTGCTTGTATCTTTAAACCTAAGGTGATGCCTACTGCAAAAGATAGCCCATGTCCCAATGAGCCCGTTGAGGCCTCGATACCTGGAATCTTAGTGCGGTCAGGATGTTCACCCAAAATACCATCTTGTTTACAAAACATCTCAATATCGCGGTCAGTAATAAAACCGTGACGATGCAGGTTGACGTAAAGCGCCAAGCAGCCATGACCTTTAGACAAAATAAAATAATCTCGCCCTTGCCATTCAGGTTTTTTTGCATCAAATTTCAGTATATCTCGGTAAAGTAAAGTGATTATATCAATAATAGAAAAAGCACTGGGAATATGGCCATCTTTACCGGCCATCACCATATCCACAATTTTTCTACGAAAATCTTTATTTAAGATTTCATTACTGGCTATGGTTGTATTCTTCATTGCCCAAAATACCCTCTGCCTTGACCACCATCGATTGGTACGATGCTACCCGTGTTAAAAGAAGCCAGTTCAGAACAAAGATAAGCAACAAAATTACCAATTTCTTTTGGCTGTCCAAATCGCCCAATGCGTTGTCGCTCAGTCAAATACTTATGGACATGCTCGGGACGTTCACATGATGCCTCATCCCAATAGCCACCTTTTGTAAAAACAGCACCTGGCAGAACCGTGGTTATCACTACGCCATCGGGTGCTGCTACACCCCCCATGCTACGTGTGTAGGCTGTCAGAGCCGCCTTCATCGCACAATAAGGAACAGGGCCATGATTCTCCATGGCCGAGATTGACGAAATGTGACATACACGGCCCCATTTGCGTTGTTGCATTCCTGGAACAATCAAGCCATTAAGCTCTACTGCTAGCTCAAAGTTAAAGCGGTAAACCTTCCGCCAATCCTCAATGGAACAAAAGGGGTTAGATATATCTAGCGTTCCACCTGCATTGTGAACCACTATGTCAAGCGGTCCGAAATCGGCAATTCGCGCCATCAATGCAGTTGGCGCACCCTCCGGCATCAAATCCATAGATATACCTAAATGTCCAGCGGAAGGACCACCGAGGTTATCGATTAACTCGTCAATATCTAATTTTGTGCGAGATACACAAACGACCTTTGCACCCTCATTGGCAAGCACTTCTGCGATTGCACGGCCTATACCACGACCAGCACCCGTTACTAAAGCTCGTTTACCCGCAATATTTAAATCCATATTCAATAAAATTTTACTCTGTTCTATAAATTTACTGGAGTTAGTTCACTTGTACACAATGTAATCCAATAGCTTTTAAAAGGCAATCACCTCAAAAGTTCCGCCTCATGACCCAAATTCTCATAAGTGTTTTTTTGAAAGACGGGAAAAATTTCATCAAACACATAATCTGAAAGTTTCATTTTTATCCCCCCCCCCAACATATCTAATTCAAGACCAGTGCATTAAATGCTTAGTTGTTATAAATAACGATCCTTCTTTGTATGATAAGGGCATATCATTAAAACTTTTTACTCTTCTCCATCCAATCTTCTGAGCAAACATATTGACACCTAAACCATTTAAATATTCAAAAATTCCAAGCGCATTTTCTTTACTCCCAACTTCCATCATCGCATCACACTTATTCCAATGTTCCTTTTCTGTAGCTTGCACAATTGTTAACTCATGTCCTTCAACATCTATTTTTACAAAATCAGAGTCACTAAGTATTGGGCCGATAGCTTCAACGGTAACTGCAAACTTTTCAAGTTCACCATATGGATCTTTCTTAGAACCAGCAAGATGACTTCCCGTTGTATTCCCTAATAAACGCACGAACTCCATCTCACCAACATCTTTTGACACAGCAACCTTAATCGGTAACGCTTTAACACAATTATTATTTTTCAAATTCGCAATTAATAAATTAAAGTGTGTAGGATCTGGTTCATATGCCTTAACGTCAAATCCACATTTACTCAAAACAACTGAGTGTAAACCAATATTTGCGCCAATATCAGCAACTTTTTGATAACGATTTCTGTTGACCCAATAAAAACTAAAAATAATAAGCTCATCTAAACCAAATAAATCTAAAGAATCAATTGCACCCATTTGATAATATGGAAATATAATTTTTCCAAATGGACCGAAGTCATGCTCTTTTATTTCTTTCTCTGAAAATCGTTTTTCAACTTCTAACCGCGCTACATCTTTAAAAAATTTATATAGTGTTGATGTCGTATGATGTTCCTTTGTCACTGTTGGTAGCGACAGAAAAAGATCCTTCATTATCAGATTATTCCTCACTTGCAGCACACCTCTCAATTAAATTATAAAAAACACTATTTAAAACCACATAACTCCTGTCTTCTTAGTTTATACAGATCATTATTATTCTTTAGCTGTGTCAAAAGAGTAGCGCTTCCATTTCTAGCCTTCCAATCACCCCAAACAACTGAAAAACCCCTACCTCCAACAATTTCTTTAGGTTTATCAACTAACCAGCCTATACAATCATAAATGTCTAAGATGGTGGTTCCCTCTCCTTCCTTAAAAACTCTTCTGTACGCTCAAGGTTAAACCCTGCTTTCTCACTAGCACGAATTGTTTGCTCATGGATTTTCGTATTTACCTAACCAGGACTATTATTACGCACTTAATATTCTCATCTTCATAGTCTAAATATTTCACCATTTTAGTTAATCCAATTTTAGAAACACTGTAAGCTGAATATTGTTCTAGCGCTCCATTTGGCGCACCTCCAGTAAAAAAACACTGTCGAATCAGGATCATGAAAAGAATAATGGAGAGAATGCAACAATTGAAGTTGACCAAAAAAATTGACATTGAATGACTGTTTCCATACATTAAACTCTGTTTCTAAAAATGAACTAATTGGATCAAGTGCCCCAATACTAATCACTAAAACATCCCATTGATAATTATTACTATCTGAATTGTGGTACAGCCTATTTAAGCTACTGGGTTTTGTTAAATCCAAAAATTAAGCATTAATTTCTTCATCAATTTCCCTTACATCCAATCTATTGCAATAAGTTCCCTAAACCGCAGCACCATCTTCCAGATATAATTGAGCTAAATCCTCACCAATGCCACTAGTTATACCAGCAATAAAAACATTCTTATTTTTAGACTTTTTTTCATTAAAATGGTCCTTTAAACCACTCTCCAGGCACGTCATGAGGCATTGGTTCTGGTAGATCAGTTTTTACAGTTCTATTGTTTTTATCCATCATATTTAGAGCTCGTATTGCAATATCTGAAGCTCGTATATAAAAGTCTTTCGTTAAAGCATAACTAGTGGGTTCAGGAACATCTGGCATTGCTAATCTTACAGGAGTTGATTTAAGCACTCTAAACTTTTCCATCGCTACTCGTGCAATGATTTCACCGGCGACTGATCCTGTAGTAAAACCCGAATCAAGTACCAGTAATTGGCCTGTTTTAGTTACGGATGCCATAACAGTTTCCCAGTCTAGGGGTTTAATAGTACGAAGATCGATGATCTCACAAGACACCCCCTGTGTTTCGAGGTATTTAGCCGCATGTAGTGCCTCAATAGTCATATATGACATTGAAACTATAGTAATGTCAGTACCCTTTCTAGCCTTTCTTGCTTTGCCAATATCAATTCTAAAATCTCCCTCGGGAACATCTCCCACGGTGTTGTGGAGCCAACGATGTTCTAAGAACACTACCGGATTCGGGTCAAAAATTGATGAAAGAAGAAGGCCTTTAGCGTCATCAGGTGTGGTTGGCATAACCACCTTTAAGCCAGGAATATGCGCAAACCAAGCCTGGAGGTTTTGGGAGTGCGTAGGTCCTTGCCCCCAGCCACGACCAATAATCAAGCGAATGGTGATGGGTATCGAGTTTTGTCCACCAAACATATAATGCCA
>Ga0209494_1000914_pt1 | contig 13190 bp, 8 predicted proteins | sample EN1Hudseemescosm_FD_184628 | JGI IMG/M metagenome (GOLD analysis project Ga0209494, IMG submission 184628) | Methane-oxidizing microbial communities from mesocosms in the Hudson Canyon - EN1B Hudson Canyon (SPAdes) (version 2) | ecosystem: Environmental > Aquatic > Marine > Cold seeps | place... | reverse complement strand
GGCGCTCGCCTCCGGCGGCACCGACACTCGATATTCAGTTAGATCTTGCGCAATTAAGTCTTTGGGGCATCACCCCTCAAGAGGTCGCTGAGACCATCAGCACCGCCTACCATGGCACCCGAGTAGGCCAAGGGTTAGCCGGCAACCAATCGTACGACATTACCGTAACCTTAGCGCCTGATTTAAAAAAACAGTCGCGGGACATTGAACAATTACCGGTCCGAACCAGTACCGGACAACTTATCGCCTTAGGTCAATTAGCCCGCATTAACACCACCACCGGGCGCTATAATATTTTGCACCACAATGCACAACGCCTTCAAACACTCACCTGTCATGTTCAAGGGTCTGATCTTGGCGGCTTTATCAAAAAACTTAAAAACAAAATTAACACCGACATTATTTTAGCCAACAACAGCTACCTTGAATTTACCGGGACCGCCATCGCCCAGAACAAGGCCCGAGAAACTTTGATTCTTTCCTCACTCGTGGCCAGCGCGGGTATTTTACTGCTGATTTATTTAGCGCTAGGCAGTACCCGTCTGACTTTACTCACCTTAGCCAATATTCCTTTTTCACTGGTAGGCGGTGTGGTAGCGGTATTGATCACCGGTGCGACCTTATCGATCGGTTCGGTCGTCGGTTTCATCACCCTATTTGGCATTACCGTTAGAAACAGTATTATGTTGGTTTCGCACTACCAACACTTAGTACAACAAGAAAATCATCCGTGGAATTTTGAGACAGTATTATTAGGTGCGCAGCAGCGCCTACCCTCGATCTTAATGACCGCTTTAGTCACTATTTTAGCGATGTTACCGTTAGCCATTAACAGCGATAATGCCGGTCGTGAAATCATGGGGCCAATGGCAGCGATTATTATTGGCGGCCTAGTCTCATCAACCCTTCTTAATTTACTGCTGCTACCCACACTTTTGCTGCACTACGGCCGCTTTAAAAAATCCTAACCTAGCCAACCAACAACCGTTCTCCAAAAAATAAGATCAAAAAAAGGCGGGATAATGCATCGCATCACCCCGCCTTTTAAAAGCTAAACCCCTTTTCCTGTTAAAGCACGAACTACCCTCAGCCTCGGACTCTTTACGGTTATTCTCTAAATAATCTATCTGCTAAAAATGTCGCAGGATGGAGTGCTTTTCTATTCGCCAACACGGCCGCCTGCGAACGGCAACTACACCCTGCTGCGACTAAAACGGTTTCTTTTTTAAGGCCTATTAATGCGGGTAAAAAACTGGTTTTGGCGACCTTTTCTGAAAACTCAGGATGCTCATAACCGAACTGCCCTGCCATACCGCAGCAACCGGTTTTTAAGTGTTTAAACTGCACCCCCGGTAAAGCTTCAAATAACGTTTTAGCCGGGTCTAAGCCGACCAGCGCTGTTTGGTGACAATGGGTATGAATGGCCACCGTGACCGGCTCTTTTTTCAGCGTTGTTTTAAACACATGACCCATAGCGCTGTGTGCCAACACTTTTTGGGCTAACAGTTCTTCTAACAAAAATGCGCGGTTCTTTACTTCCTCGGCCTGTTCTTTGTCTTCAGCCTTAACTAAATCCACAGTTTCATCGCGTAAAACTAACAATTCTGAAGGCTCAAGCCCAACCATTAAAAAATCTTTGGGGTAAGCCTTTATTTGCTGCAACAACTGCTGGCAGGCCGCCCTTGCTTCTGCCAACAATCCTTGACTGATTAATTGGCGGGGGGAGGTTTTCATTAAAACCGGATGCACCGTCAACGATGCTGCTTTTAATACCGTTACCGCATCGTCGGCTACCTCTGGGCTTTGGACTTGGGTAAATATATCGACCAGTAAAATTACATTTTGCTCGCCGCTCGGTACCTTTACCCCCTTTTCCACCTCTTTTGTAAAAGGCACTGCAGCAAAGGGTGGCAGTTGGCGCTCTGGTGACACGCCGGCTATATACTTAAATAAAACAGTATCTTGAAGCTTATTGGCCAACGCTGGAAAAGCAGAACCCCACCGTAAATAGTAGGGGTAAAACCGTACCATTCGGTCTTTAAACGATAAGCCATGCGCCAAGCGGCATTGGTATAAATATTCTGCTTTAAGCCGCGCCATATCGACGCTGGCAGGGCACTCTGACCGGCAGGCCTTACACGACAAGCAATAGTCCATCGACTGTACTAAAGCAGGGTTTAACAATTCTTGTTTAAAATCACGCCCTGAACGCAGTAAAAAACGCAGCAGGTTTGATCGCCCCCGAGTGTTATAAAGCTCTTCCCCTGTCGCGTGGTAAGAGGGGCAAAGCGTCCCATCACCAGCGCTTTTTCGGCAAACCGCCGCCCCATTGCATTTTTCTACTACGGCCGGTAACCCTAAGTCGCCAGGCCAATCAAAGCCGGTTTCACCCTGCCACTGACTGTCAGATTTTGCAACCCGAAGCGGTTGGTCAATCGGCTCTTTTGTTAAAATTTTACCGGGGTTAAAAATAGACTCCGGATCAAATGCTTTTTTTATTTTCAAATGGGCCTTGTAGAGTTCCGCCCCGACCATTTTTTCTAAGAAGGGCCCGCGAAGGCGGCCATCGCCGTGTTCGCCTGACAAGGATCCATTAAAGCTTTTGACTAAATCAGCGATTTGTTCAGCCAATGCCGTAAACAACAGCCGGTCTTCAGATTTGGCTAAGTCTAATTCGGGGCGCAAATGCAATAACCCCACCGAAGCATGGCCGTAATAGACGCAGTTAATCTTCTCGCGCGCCATAATGGCGCTAATCGCTTCCGTATAGGCGGATAAATCACTCGGTACAACAGCGCTATCTTCTATTACGGCCACCGGTTTTTTTCGCTGGCCAACCCCCATCAACAAGCCTAAGCCCGCTTTTCGAATCGCCCAGACTTTAGATGCATCAGCCTTTGAAATAACAGGGTAGGCGTAGCCTAATTGCCGTTGTTTAAGATCGGCGGTTAATTTTTTAAAACACGCTGTAATTTCAGCATCTGAATCACCCAAAAACTCAACCGCCAAAACCGCCTCGGGCGAGCCCTCAATCCATTGCCGATTGCGCCGATGCGCAAGATGATTTTCGGTTAACGCTAACAGTCTTTTATCCATCAACTCAATCGCTGCCGGCTGATGCTTTAAAATCGCAGGGGTTGCCACCATCGCCTCATCGAGCGATGTAAAATGGATAAAGGCAAGTCCTTTAGCCTTGGGAATTTCAACTAGCTTAAGCGTGGCCGACAAAGTAAAAGCCAGGGTGCCTTCACTGCCGCATAAAAAAGGCGCTAAATTAAACCGCGGACCGCTCTTAACCCAGGGTTGGCCTTTCGCTAAAACATCTAACGGGTAACCGGTATTTCGGCGAATAATTTCAGGCTTGGGGTAACGCTTTAAAATTTGGGCCCGGTGTTGCTTGATAATTCCGGTAACGGTTTGGTAAATCCCCCCCTCCAGTGTTTTCAGCGTACATTTGGCACTTAGTTCATCATCGGTCAACGGCCCAAACTCGACCACACTGCCATCGCTTAAGAGCGCCTCAATGGCAGTCACATGCTCTCGGGTGGTGCCGTAAACCACCGAATGACTGCCGGCAGCATTGTTACCGATCATCCCGCCGATCATACAGCGATTAGAGGTTGAAATTTCAGGGGCGAACTTGAGATTAAACGGTTTTAAAACCAAGTCCAGATCGCTATGAATAACGCCCGGTTGCACCCTAATGGTATGGTCTTTAGGTTCGCTTAAAATACCGGTCAAAAACCTCGAAACATCAACGACTTGACCGCCTCCGACACATTGCCCGGCAATACTGGTTCCGGCTGCTCGAAAGATCAACGGTGTTTTATTTTCTCTCGCCGCTGTGACTAAAGCGACACACTCTTCGGTGTTTTTAGGAAAAGCGACTGATTCTGGAAGCTCTTCATAAACCGAGGCATCGGTCGCATACAGCCTTCGTGTCGCTAGATCGTTGTTAACTAACACACAAAGATTACTCCACCCGCCAACTTTCCATGAGCGCTATACACGAAGTGTTTAATGCCCCCGCTCTTGACTCTGTTGCAGACTCGATATAACAACGCAGTTCCGGCGCATTACCCGAGGGGCGAAAATGAATAATATCGCCCGACTCAAAGGTTAACCGTACGCCATCGGTAATATTAAGCGCTACGGGAACACCTGCCAGATCACCAACTAATTGCTTAGCCCTCTCTAAGCTCTCTTCCAGTGATAAGGTTAAAAAAGGACTTAAAATTTGTGTACTACGTTCAGTGGGAAAATCTTTTAACCGATTACTGATGGTATAACGTTCCGGTAAGGTTTTAAGTAATGCACTAATGGTTAGATCTCGCTCTTTAGTGAGCATTAAAATCGCTAGCGGCACAATGGCTGCATCGCGCGTTGGAAGAGGCGCTAACCGGCGCTCACCCTTAACGATTTCAGAGCCCACTAAAACGCCGCCATTGGCTTCATAACCGATAACGCTCTGATATTCAGCCTCGGCATCGACCATACCGGCAATAACAAAGGGGGAACCAATCTGTGTGCGTTGTGTGTAGTTAAACCATGTCGATAACTCTAATGCCGAATTACAATTGACCGGTGTGATAACGGCATCGGCTGCTAAATACTGAGCGCAAAGAATCCCGGCCACATCGCCGCGAAGCCAAACGCCTTTTTCATCGCTAATTAACGGCCGGTCGCCATCGCCATCGGTGGAAATAATACAATCAAACTCATGTTCCTTGGACCACTGCGCTGCCAAGGTGACATCTTCGGGGCGAATCGCTTCAGTATCCACCGAGATAAAGGCATCACTTCGGCCTAAGCACATAACCCTAGCCCCTAGGCCAGTTAAAATTTCATACAAGCATTCTCGTGATACCGAGGAGTGTTCATACAAACCAATAGATAAACCCGTAAGGGCTTTAGGCGGTAAAAAATCAATGTAGCGCTGAATATAGCGCTGATTGGCTGTACCGTTCACTGCCGGTAAATCAGCTACTACAGGCAAAAGTCCTGCTGGGGCAAATTTGTCTTCCGGGTAAGTAACCACCTGATTTCTAATCCCGGCCTCATCTTCTTTTAAGATCTCGCCGCTGGCGGTATTAAACTTAATACCATTTCGGTCTTCTGGGATATGACTGCCGGTCACCATCATGGTGGCTATGCCTTCCTCTAACCCATAAAGCGCAATTGCAGGCGAGGGCATGGTGCCTAAATTCACCGGCACATAGCCTTGATCAACAATAGCTTGTGCCAATACTTTCATCATACGGTCAGTACTGGAACGAAGATCACCGGCGATAGCGATGGTATCGCCTTCTGTTATCTGCTGCTTTGCTTGTAAATACTGAATAAAGCCGGCCGCATAAACCCAACACACTTCATCGGTCATATCGACAACGCGGCCCCTAACACCGCTGGTACCAAAATGAACGCCGCTTTGCGCCATAAGCGCTGCAATACCTATCGTTTTATTGTCCACACATACTCCTGACTTAATCCCACTTAACCGAACCGTTTCAATTCCCTTTTTTAGCTTAGTCGCCATCAAGTAGGATAAAAATATTAAGGCACTTTAGCGCCGCGGCCAATGCCATAATAAGTAATCCCTAAGCGCTCCATTAATGCCGGATCGTATAAATTTCGACCGTCAAAAATCACCGGTTGTTTGAGCACGGCCTTGATAACCTCAAAATTCGGGGTCCAAAAGGTTTTCCATTCGGTCATTACCGCTAAGGCATCAGCCCCGTTAAGACAGCCTTCTGGATTTTTACAAAAGACTAAATTTGTACGTTCGTCAAAGTAGGCTTTAGCTTTTACCATAGCGGCGGGGTCATACACACGAACCGTACAGCCTTGGTCAAGCAATAAGCTCACCAAAAAAATGGCTGGGCTATTTTTAATCCCTTCCGAATTAGGTTTATAAGACAACCCCCATACCGCAAAGGTACGCCCTTTTAAGTTCATATTAAAATGACGCCAGGCTTTTCTAAAAACCACTTCCCGTTGACTGCTATTAATATCCAGTACTGCTTCTAACAGCCGCCCTTCACAGCCGGCCTCTTGAATCGTTCTGGAAAAAGTTGCCACATCATCGGCAAAATTCGGCCCGCCAAAGCCTGCACCGGGGTAAAGGTATTCATAACCAATACGGGAATCTGATCCTAAGCCCAAACGCACTTCTTCCACATCAGCGCCAAAGTATTCGGCCACCTCAGCGACCTCGTTCATAAAACTAATCCGTGTGGCCAACATGGCATTGACACTGTATTTTGTCAGTTCAGCTGATCGCGGCGACATCACCATCACCACATCGCGTTGCCGGTTAAAAGGGCTGTATAAATCACGGAGCTGGCTAATGGCCAGTTGATCAGTACTGCCTAAAATAATCCGATCAGGCCGGGTAGTATCGGCAATGAGCCGCCCTTCCACTCGAAAATCAGGCTCCACCACTAAAGCACACTGATAGGCCGCCTTTCTTTTAGTTAATTGATTAAGAACTTCTGCTTGCAACTGTTCTGAACACCCTATAGGAAAGACTGAGCGGTTAACCAAGACTTTGTCGCCGGTCATCATGCGGCCTAAAACGCCCGCTATTTTTTCAGCTAGAGGGAGATCATCGGCACTTAACTGTAAATATTGAAAGTAACCTTCACTGGCTCCTTTTTCAATATCTCCGCTAACCACTAACCGCCCTGCTTTGATATTTAAATGTACTAAGGCTAATAACCCAGGTTCTGCAGCAATCCAGGGATAATGACTGAGCAGATCGCCCTGCGATTGATCGTAATCCTCACTAATGAGTAATACTTGATTACCATTATCGGCTAAACAAGCGGCCGTCACAAAAGCTACAAGACTTTGCCCATAAACCGTACATTTAAAAACCATAGATTCGTTAGTTACTGGTTAATTGATTGGCGATCAGGTTAGCACAGTTGTTGCGTTGTTCTTATATAAAAACGCACTGCAAATAACAAACAAATAAGTACTGTTATGCCCTAAGAGATAGGATTCAGCGAACATAATAATCATAAATAAAGCCGGCAAGGCCACGCCCACATCTCTAATAAAGCGGTCCTTACTGGCTAATGCTATTTTAAACTGATAATAAAAAATAGCCAACAAACCAACCAACCCCAATACCCCAAACTGAACGGCTTCTAAAGCATACATATTATGGGGATTTACCGTATCAACTTTCCCAGGCGTGTTAATTTTATTCTTCGCCTTATATGCACTTGGAAAATCCCCGGTACCCACACCGAACAACCAATTGTCCTTAACTATTCCATACGAATTCACGACAAAGGTCATTCTTAACCCTAAATTAGTACCCAATATTTGAAAACGTGCTTCTGTCTTCTGCACTGGATTATTTTCAGTAGATAAACCGTTCCCGTTCCCGTTCCCTGCCTCGGCGACTTGAGAGAACTCTTTTTCCCAATAATCAACAACGGTGTGAATAGCACTATCGGTTCTGACTTTAAATAGAGGGCTGAGCTGATAGGCTGAAAAGAAAACCATCGGGATTACAATAAGCGCTGTAAAGAATGCCGTGACCCTTCGGGATTCAAAATATTGAAAGATAACAATCACCAACATCGAAAAATACATTACATGACCAGCACGACCGCCGGTAATAAACATATTAACACTCATGGTGATTGCAAAAATAACATAGGCATAACGCCTTAGCGTGTTTAACCCTTTATTAATTAACAATTCATGTAACAATAAATAAACTGCAAAGGCCAATAAAGGATTGTAGGAAATATGGTCTATAAATGGCGTCGGGTTGCCTACCGTGGCATGCTTAAAGGGCGGAATCACTTCAAACCAAATCAGGTACGAGCAAATTTCAGAAAAAGTCATCGCCAATAAAAAGGCCGATAGATATTTTTGGCGATTGTCTTCTTGGGTAATGGTTAAAAGAATCGGCAGGCCTAAACATAACCAGTACATTTTTTTGACCATATGAAGACCCCAGTCAAGGTCTTCTGTCCAGAGTAACCCGACTAGGTGTAAGGCAAAAAAAGCAATACAAGCTAATGATAATTTATTACTGACAATCTGTTCAAACTTAGACCGGTAATTGCCCGAAAAAAGCCAGATTACAATAAGGCTCACTGCTAGAACCGTCCCTCCAGAAACCGTCAAAGGAAACAAAAAAGCTAATGCAATAAATAAAAACTGGTACACCTGATTTAAGTTAACGCTAAAACGCATTCATCCCTCTTAAAAAATAATCCTTAAAATAAAAAAAACCAACAATGATAACAACTTTAAAATTAAACTGAGAAAAAATCTAATCGATTTGATAACACTAGATGCCACAACAACCCATAAAACCCTTTATCGTACCCCAAAAGGAACAAACAGACGTACCAGTTAAACCCCCAAATGGCTTCGTTTTGTTATTTCTTAATGGTCAGGCTTAAAACCCTGAAATGCTGAATAAAAGAGGAATGAACAACAACTGATAACAAGAATAAACAATGCGCATAAAGTCATGCCTGACCAACAAACCGATATTCAAGCTCGACTCAAGGCACCTTTTTGATAAAACACTTTGCCTACCCGTAATATATGCTCTTCTAAGTTGGGTGCAACCGGTGATGTTGATCTATCCGGCGTCGTTGGCCATTATTCAATTGTTTACTTTTTCCCAATTTTCATGTGCTGCCTCAATATATTCAATCGTCTTATTTTTATTTTCATACCCTAAAAATATAATTTTTCCAGGATCTTTATATCCTTCAAACCATAATTTTATTATTGGGATAACATTTGGTTTTTTTATTAAAAGTTCTTTAAGTGTATCAATTTTTTTAAATGCTCCGCGTCCGGTCACAGCTATAACTTTATTATCCTTATCTCCTTCATCTATAAGTTTTAGCATCCCTATAACTTTAACTTTTAGTATATCACCACGTTTTACACTTTCAGATAATACAATTATATCTAAGGGATCACCATCACCACTAATAGTCTGCGGAATAAAACCATAATTTCCTGGGTATCCTAAAAACTTTACTTTTCTAGGTTTTTCATTTTTAAACTCCCACTCTAGTTGCCCGCTTTTATGATTTACTTCCCATTTTCGACGGGAACCAGTCGGTATTTCAACTACTATTTGATAGTCACCCTCTTTTTTATAACTTATATCATCGATCAGGTGTGTATTTGAAATAAGCCTGTATTTACCTTTTTTACGGTATTCTATTTGATCATCACTTAATACAGATAAATTAAAAAATATTAATATTATTAATAAGTTAATACGTAACATTATTTTTGTAATCCAGAAGATAAGTTCAAAAGTACAATTGCATCCCTCCCCATTCATAACTGATTAGTTGGATTCCTCCAAGGGTGTTTATTATAAGCCCTAAAGTGATTTCGTACTTAGTCACCCAGTCTTTGAAATGCTAGCTTTCTATCCATTCACTTTTGACTAATAATTAAAACACATCCCGCGCACTTTGTAGTACCCCTAATTGTTCACGTCGTATTAAATACTGCCCTATAGCTAACTCCGCCTCACAGGCTTCACTGAATATTTAAAATAGCCCGCATCCGGTTGTTTTGACCATAATATACATCCGGTTTGCAATATTTGATATTGCATCACCGTTGAAGCCAAACGCATATTCAATAAACCAACATCACAGTCGGCTATCTCTGATAATTGGCTGGCAAGACAAAGCTCAACTCAAAGAGGGCAAGGTACTGCGTAGATTTTTAAGGCACCAACAACTAGACACGTCATTAAATACCAGCCACATTGCTACAATATTTAAAACGCTGGCTTAAAAGGCTAATTTAATGAACAGGCTAAGCGGAATATTTCAGGGCATTCCGCCCGTGTTGGCCGGCATGCCCACGGTTTACTTAAAGAAGGCAAAAGCCTGCCTCAAATCATGGTCGCAGGAGGCTGGAAGTCAACTGACATTGTCCTGCGGTATATTGAGAACAGTAATCTTGTTTTACCCAACTAATGGGAAACGCCATCTTTTCGAATAACTTTAATAAATGTTAACCAAATAATATACAGATCAAACCTAAAAGACTGCCTGTTGAGATACTCAACATCTAAAGCAACCTTTTGAGGTATTGGCAATTCATCGCGGCCATTCACCTGCGCCCACCCCGTTAAGCCCGGAACGAGTTTTTCCACACCTTTTTCGGTTCGAAGTGCGATCAAATCATCTTGATTAAATAATGCGGGGCGAGGCCCAACAAAGCTCATGTCGCCTTTTAAGATACACCATAGTTGAGGCAACTCATCTAAGCTGCTTTTTCTTAAAAAATCGCCAGTTGGCGTTAAAATATTTTCGGGATCTTTTAATAAATGCGTTGCTACCTCAGGGGTACCAACTTTCATACTACGAAACTTTGGCATTTTAAAAATAGCATTATTAACCCCAATACGACCGGACCAATATAGTACAGGCCCTTTTGAGGTTAATCGAACTAAAAAAGCAACAATAATAATAGGGAATAACAAAATAACAATAACCACTACAGCCAGAATTAAATCAAATAGTCTTTTCATTTGAAGCAGCATCCGCCATCTTTTTTAACTGTTCATCCATCGTAACAACAGGTTGCCAACCCAATACATCACGCGCTTTTGAACTATCCACCTGTAACGAACCAAACAAGCGATTGGCCACATCGGCCTTACCTATTATTTTTGCTAAAAATGTCATCCAACCGACTGAAATAGGTAATAAGAATGCTCTTTTACCAAACGCCTTTGCTACTTTTTTTAGTAACTCAGTTATTGACACGTCCTCACCATCAGAAATCAAGAAAACTTCATTAGCTGCCTTTGGATGGTTAATGCAATGAATAATAAAACTCACTAAATTATCTAATGCCACTAAAGACCTCAGATTATGTACTGAACCTAAAGGAAGCGGAACACCTTTATTAACCCACTTCATCATCGCTGCGAAGTTAGCTCTAACCCCTGGCCCATAGACTAATGGCGGGCGGATAATCACCACATCCATATCTGTTTCTTTAGCCAAAGCCAACAAGCCCTGTTCTGCTTCGTACTTAGACAGACCATAATGGTCCGTAGGAATAAATTTATCTTCTGGAGAAAAAGGCTCACCTTCCGTTAACTCCCCATTTACTTTAATAGAACTCAAAAATACAAACCGTTTAACCCCAGCATCAGCTGCTTGCCTAGCCAAATTTAAAGTGGCTAACGTATTCACTGCTCTAAATTCAGCCAAGGGATCATTTGCAGTGTCTGACATAACATGAACACGAGCTGCAACGTGAATTATTACATCCACACCTTTCACCATTGGAGCCCAGTCTCTTGAAACTAAAGAATCCCCTATTTCAAGCTGTTTAACTTCATTTGGCAATGCATTACTTTTTTTGCGTACAACCGTCACAACTTCTTTGCAAAAATTTAATAATTTGTGTGTAAGCGGACAACCAACAAAGCCTGTTGCCCCTGTCAATAAAATAATATTATTACCCATATTATTCACTCGATTTTATAACCGACAAGAACCATGCCTCAAGTTGGGAAATCAGTTTGTTTCTATCAAACTCTTTGTGTAAATACTGTTTTGCATTCGAGCCTAACTGGTCAAGGCTTTTTTGCTTAAGCTGGGTCATTCGCGTAATCGAATCTGCAAGATTCATATAATCGCCTGCGCTCGATGTATAACCACAATTAGCCTCTTCAATCACTCTGCTTCCCTCACCATCTAACATTGAGAGAATGGGTTTTTCTGCATCCATGTAAGATTGCACCTTACCAGGAATCGTCATCGAAAAAACCTTACTCTTTCTTAAAGTAACAAGCAGCGCATCGGCAGAAGCATAAAAACTAGGCATCATTTCTAGTGGATGACGCCCTAACAAACATATATAGTCACTCAACTTTCTTGATTCCACTTGATCTTTTACCCAAGATAACTTCCGCCCATCACCCACTATAAATATTTTAGCGCCAATATTATTTGCTTTAAGAATTTCAGCCGCATCCAAAATAGAAGGGAAGTCCTGAGCCTCGCCAACATTACCAGCAAACAAAACTTTAAAGCTATTTTTATGGCTTGTTATTGCATTAGCGTTATCGCCAGATCCTTGTCTATTTATATTATCCGACCAACTTGGGAAATATTTTATTTTTTCTTTATCGTCACAATATTGATAAATTCCATCCAAAAAGCCCCTAGACTGCCCTAGAATAAGGTCACAGCGTTTATAAATAAAAGAAACTAACTTACCTACTAACCACAAAGCCTTTTTAGACCTCACTACACCTACTGCCTCCAATGTTTCAGGCCAAAGATCCAATACCCAAAAAACTATTGGTATCTTTTTTAGTGCTTTAATAAATATTGCTGGCAAGGCTACTGTAATAGGTGAAGGTTCAAAAACAAAGGTAACATCAAACTTCATTTTACGTAGTTTAAAGAAACCAAATAGACTTGCCGACAAGGCAAAAGACACGTAGTTCAATATTAGCTTCATGGCGCTGCCACTTCCTCTCGCTACTATTGGAACTCTAACAACCTCACACCCTTGATATTGATTAAATGATAATGGGCTTTGCTTATACTCATCAAAAATCACGCCATCTGGATAATTTGGCTTACCCGTTAATACAGTAACATTATGACCCCGCTGTGCTAATTCAGCACAGAGATCATTAATACGAAAGTTTTCAGGCCAGAAATACTGAGTAACAACAAGAATACGCATACATCAATATTTTTTCCAGACCACCTTATTCACATAGTCGGTATAACTATGAATAATACGTACCACTTTATCAGACACATTCGGCATGGAGTAATCACCTACTTGACGTAATAAACGATTTTCACCTCTAGGCTGATTTTCTATTACAGCCAATGCCTGCATAACTCTTTCAACCCCTAGGCCAACCATCATAACAACAGCTTCTTCCATGCCTTCAGCTCGCTCATGCGCTTCGCGCAAATTAAGCGCAGGAAAATTCATAATGGATGACTCTTCATTAATTGTTCCGCTATCCGATAACGAAGCTTTAGCTGATAACTGGAGCTTGTTGTAATCTTTAAACCCAAGCGGTTTCAACAATTTTATCAATGGATCGAAAACCACACCCATCGAATCTATCCGCTTTTGAGTACGCGGGTGTGTAGAAACAATTACTGGCAGTTGATACGTTTCAGCAATCG
>Ga0209494_1000906_pt1 | contig 13270 bp, 13 predicted proteins | sample EN1Hudseemescosm_FD_184628 | JGI IMG/M metagenome (GOLD analysis project Ga0209494, IMG submission 184628) | Methane-oxidizing microbial communities from mesocosms in the Hudson Canyon - EN1B Hudson Canyon (SPAdes) (version 2) | ecosystem: Environmental > Aquatic > Marine > Cold seeps | place... | reverse complement strand
ATTTTGACACCCATCTAATAGGCTGCCCTTCCCGACCCTTTGCATCGCCAGAAAACTCATTAACCTCAACTACATGCAGACGAACATCCACATCAGGGTAGCTATAATCTAACTTAATTAAGGGGCGTGTTTTTATTGGCTTTATCCCTAGCTCCTCACTTAGCTCTCGCCCTAACGCCTGCTCAACATCCTCATTAAGCTCAAATTTACCACCAGGAAACTCCCACAAACCTCCCTGATGAGAATCTGCCTTGCGCTGCGCAATTAAGATCCGCCCAACACTATCAAATACTACCCCTACCGCAACATCTATTCTTTGTGGCTTGCTTTTAGGTTCTATATTCTGCATTTATACGCACATAATCGTAAGAAAAATCACAAGTTAATACTCGCTGCTGGGCCTCACCGCGCCCCAGCACTACCGTAACCGTAATTTCTTCTTGATCCATTACTTTCTGGCCTGCACTTTCTATGTACGAGCTTGCACGCCCCCCACCCTCTACAATGCAAACATCACCTAAATAAATACTTATCTGCTCAACATCTAGCGCATCTACACCAGCCCGACCAATTGCCGCTAAAATACGCCCCCAGTTAGGGTCACTCGCAAAAAATGCGGTTTTTACCAAGGGAGAATGTGCAATTGTTTTGGCAATTTGCACAGCCTCACTTTCGTCTTTTGCCTGCTGAACTTCAATTTTAATTAACTTAGTCGCGCCTTCACCATCCCTGATAATCAATTCCGCTAAATGCACGCATGCTGCATTGATTAACTCCTGAAACATTTCCATTTCTGGAGTTTCGAGCAGTATTTCCGGCAACGATGCCAAGCCACTCGCCATTAATACGCAAGCATCATTAGTCGAAGTATCGCCATCAACTGTAATTCTATTAAATGACCTCTCAACCGCGACCAACAAACATCTCTGCAAATTTTCTTGTGAAACATTTGCATCCGTTGCAATAAAGCCCAACATAGTCGCCATATTTGGCTGAATCATTCCAGCACCTTTTGACATGCCGGTTACCGTGATTTTCTTGCCATTTATTTCCGATACTTTTGAAAAGCCCTTAGCAAAAGTATCCGTTGTCATTATTGCCGTAGAGGCTTTATTCCAATTTTCTTCAGTTAAATTTTGTTGCGCCCTTGGCAGCACAGAAATGATTTTATTTACCGGCAATGGCTCACCAATCACCCCCGTAGAAAAGGGCAATACCTTCTCAGCATTCGAGCTCACAACTTCTGCCACCGCATCACAACTTAATTGAGCATCTTGCATTCCTTGCTTACCCGTTCCTGCATTTGCATTCCCTGAGTTAACCAACAACCAGCGCGGATCTTTAGGTAAGTGTTTTCTTGCCAACACAACAGGGGCCGCACAAAATGCATTTTGCGTAAAAACAGCTGCACAAGTCGCACCTTCAACCATTTCTACCAATAACAAGTCATCTCTTTCTGTCTGCTTAATACCAGCACCAGCCGTACCTAATTTAATTCCTGCTACTGCATGCATTTTCGGAAACTTTATTTCACCTACCGCCATATTTTCCTCTTATTAATTGATTGCCGACACCAACGCACTTTGCACGCTCAAAATAACTAAAAGCATATCTACGCCTTAAAAAACACAATGACTTTACAAATTTTTTCTACATCTTGCTCTAATACTACACAGCGCTTCTTTATTGTCTCTACCTGCTGAGACAAACTAAACATCGTATGAGGTAATACTACCTCTAATTCAACCATTCCCTTAAGGTAGTGAATTCTAAAACCATCAATTAACCGGTAGTTTTCTGCCAAATACTCCCTTAAGTAACGCTCAATGTCATGCCGCAATAAATTATCCGCATGCTCAATACCTTGTTCATCACTTTCAGGATCCACATGCACCAATACATCCTGCACACCATCAAACTTATCAATTAAAGCATCCTTAACTACATCTGCAATCATGTGCCCTTCTGAAACCGTGATTCGAGAATTAACCACAATATGCGCATCAACTAGCGCATCTTCCCCCATCAATCGAGTTCGCAAAAGATGTATATTTTTCACCCCCTCAATAGCAAAAATTTCTGAGCGAATCTCCTCAACTAATAACTCTGGCAAACCTGTATCGACTAACTCCTTAATGCTATCACTAACTAAATTGACACCAATTTTTGCCACCATAATAGCAACGAGTACTGCAGCAACCGCATCAGCCCATATATATCCCAATAAGGAGCCTGCAATACCAATCAAAACAATAATTGATGATATAGCATCACTGCGGTGATGCCATGCGTTCGCCATCAATAATTTTGATCGCGTCACCGTTGCTACACGCTTAGTGTATTGATACAACCATTCGTTAGCTAAAATTGAAATTGCCGCAATACCTAACGCACTAGTTTCTGGTATTAACAATCGCTCTGAATTTAGCGCTCTCTCAAGTACATCCCAAGCAATTCCTGCCGCAACCAAAATTAAACCAACACCTAATATGACGGTTGCTATCGTTTCAAAACGACGATGCCCATAAGGGTGATCATGGTCCGCCTCTCGCGCACCCAATTTAACGGCGACCAACACCAACATGTCACTCGCTAAATCTGATAACGAATGTATTCCGTCAGCAATCAAAGCAGCCGACTGCCCAAAAATTCCGAAGCCAATTTTTATGATGGTTAAAAAAACATTAACTAGCGCACCAGTTATCGTTACTCTGTTTTTTAACTTGGCAACTTGCACCGCATCATAAGTATTAGCCATTAACTACCAACCTCAATCACAATAATATATTCATATTCGCCAGATTTAGTCTCTAGAACCGTGTGCCCATTAATCCGACTCCATGCCGGAATATCCTGCAAAACGCCCGGGTCAGTACACGTTACCGTTAATACATCCCCCTGCACTAATTCTTTAATCTTATCTTGCGTACGAATAACAGGTAGGGGACACAACAAACGACGCGCATCTAATTCATACCGACTCATACAAACCACTCATCTAAGATACCCTCTTTAGGTAAAGGCTTAACTTGCAATATCGACTCATTACCTGCCAAATCTCTCACAAAAACATCAACCTGATCAGCATCCCTACCCTGTCCATAACGCGCTACTATTTGAGCAGCTAAATACAAATCTTCCGCACTAGGATTACCATCAATTAATGCCAACGGCCCTTTATGGCTGGCGCTATTCATATTGATAAAGCTCTTTTTATAGCCCCCCATAAACCGAGCCTCACCATCTTCACGCGCAACAATCACTTTAAAATCAGGATTTGGCCGGATATGTCGCCCAACTTTCAATAGCATGACGTCATCCAAGTCGTACTCTTTTTTACCGCGTGCCTGCCATAAATCAACCAGCTTCTTAGAGTAACTCTCATCCGTTAAAAAACAACAACCACCTGCTGGTTGCGAATAATCAGTAAAACCATATTCATTGGCTAATGCCATTTGCGGCTTACGACCACGCCCACTAAAGTTAAATAGCTCTTCACGCTTAACCCATCCTTCACGCTCAGGCAATGTCGCAGGCAATCCTTGAGCACACAAAGGCCGAAGCAAACGGTCATCCGCACCTGACTCAGCCGAAATAATAGGCATCGTATCGCGCCGCTGCGACATAGGCCGCTGACCCATCACCTCACCGGTAATAATAAAATCAAAGTCATTTTCTTCCATCCATTGCTTTGCTTTTTTAACCATAAATACCTTACAGTCCAAGCATGGATTCATATTAGCGCCATACCCATGCTTTGGGTTAATCAAAACATCCTTGTATTCCTCAATAATATCAATAATATGTAGCTTTATACCTAAGGTTTCTGCCACCCATAAAGAGTTATTACGCTTTGGCTTTTCCTTATCTTTCTTTCTAATGGCATGAGTATGCCCTTCTACACAGAAGCCAGTAAAAAAGTTAATACCCTCTACATGCACCCCTTGCTCCATAATGGCTTTCGTTGCCAACATAGAATCCAAACCACCAGAAATCAATGAAACCGCTTTAATTTGCTTACTCATACTCTACCTAAAACCTAAATTGCTCAACTAACTACACCAAAACCAAATTATTCCTATGAATCACTTCTTGGTCATCTGAATAACCTAAAATCACTTCAAATTGACTACTTACCTTACCTTTAATCAACTCAATTTCATCTGACCTATAATTCACTAAACCACGCGCAACCTCGTCACCCGTAGAACTCAAGCAAATAACCAGCTCACCCCGACTAAACTGCCCAGCAACTGATTTAACTCCTACCGCTAGCAAGCTTTTACCCGAACCTTTTAATACATCAACTGCGCCATTATCGAGAACCAAGTGGCCTTTTGCCTGTAATTGCCCCACTAACCAACGCTTACGCGCAACCAATGGCTCAACATCAGTAAAAAGGTAAGTTCCTAATTCTTCGCCTGCAATAATATTAGTAATAACATCACTAACAGCCCCTGAAGCAATCACTGTCGAAGCGCCTGATCGTGATGCCAGTTTTGCTGCACTTACTTTTGTGGCCATCCCACCACGCCCCAAACCACTGCGACTTTCACCAGCCATTCCTGCCAGTCGTGTATCATCACTACTAATTTGGCTTATTAACTTAGCACCTGGATTCACACTTGGGTCCGAATCAAACAAACCCAGCTGGTCAGTTAATACGATTAATAAATCAGCTTCAACTAAATTGGCAACTAATGCCCCTAAGGTATCATTATCTCCAAAACGAATTTCATCCGTAGCAACCGTATCATTCTCATTAATAACCGGCACTACACCATAGTCAAGCAAAGTCATTAAAGTACTGCGCGCATTCAAGTATCGTTTTCTATCAGATAAATCATCATGCGTTAATAATACTTGAGCCGCATGTAAGTCATGCAATTGAAAATTGCTTTCAAATGATTTAACTAAGCCCATCTGTCCCACCGATGCGGCAGCCTGCAGTTCATGCAAAGAATTTGGACGCTCTTTTAAACCTAGTCGAGACATTCCTTCAGCTACCGCCCCTGAAGAAACCAAAACAACTTCAATTCCAGACTGCTTTAGTTTCGCCATTTGCGCAACCCAAATAGCAATAGATTTTTGATTTAAACCTTTACCACCATCCGTTAATAAAGCACTACCAATTTTAACAACAACTCGCTTAACTTTAGAGAACTCACTCCGACTCATCTGCTGATTCCAACTTTTCCTGCGCTACCCGCTCCTCTAAAAATGCCATAATATCAAACATTAACGTTCTTGTTCCTTCTGATTTTAAAGCGGAAATTTTATAAACTGGCCCTTCCCATTTCAACTCGTCAACAATTTCCTGACAATAGTCATCTTGCTTTTCACTCTCAAGCCTATCCATTTTATTTAAAATAAGCCATCGTGGTTTTTCAGATAAATCAGAACTCCACTTCTCTACTTCTTTAATGATTTTTTGAGCCGCCTCAACCGGAGTATCCATACTTTCATACGGCTTAACATCGACTAAATGCATTAATAACTTGGTACGTGCTAAGTGCTTTAAAAACTGCAATCCCAACCCTGCACCATCTGCAGCACCTTCAATCACCCCTGGAATATCCGCAATAACAAAACTTCGTCGCTCATCCACACTTACCACACCTAAGTTTGGTACTAGCGTAGTAAAAGGGTAATCAGCAACTCGTGGTTTTGCAGAAGAAACCGCACGAATTAAGCTCGATTTCCCCGCATTCGGCATACCTAATAAACCCACATCTGCAATCAAAGTTAATTCCAACTGCAATATACGATGCTCACCTTTACTACCTAATGATGATTTTTGTGGTGCTCGATTAATACTACTTTTAAAGCGTGTATTCCCTAAACCATGAAACCCGCCTTGAGCAACATGCAATGTTTCACCAAGAACTGTTAACTCGCCTAACACTTCGTTAGTATGCTTATCTCTTACTTCAGTTCCAGGCGGTACGGAAATAAAAATATCCTCTCCCTTTCTACCCGTACACTGCCGCCCCATACCATTTTGCCCACGCTGCGCTCTATGCACAGAATGAAATTGAAAATCCACCAAAGTATTTACATTTTCAGTCGCAATTAGGTAAACACTACCACCATCACCACCATCACCACCGTCCGGGCCACCTTTAGGAATATACTTTTCGCGACGAAAGCCGATACAGCCATTCCCACCATCCCCCGCTTCAACTCGTATCTCAGCTTCATCAACAAATTTCATAACCCTAAAACCCCATATAAATAATTTTTTTTCAAAAAATAGGCAAAAAAAAACCCCGTCTTTGCGGACGAGGTCTTAATTTATTCTACTATCAATAACCTGAAATAAATCAGGCCATCTTCAATATAAAATAATTATGCTGCTGCAACGATGCTAACAAATTTACGTTTTTTAGGTCCTTTAACCTCAAAAACAACTTGTCCATCTGTTGTTGCAAATAAAGTATGATCTTTACCACAACCTACGTTTGTTCCTGGGTGGAAGCGAGTTCCACGCTGACGAACGATAATGCTACCAGAAGTAACCGTTTCGCCACCATAACGCTTAACACCTAACCGGTTCGAATTAGAATCGCGACCGTTCTTAGTACTACCACCTGCTTTTTTATGAGCCATTATAAATCCTCGTGTTAAGCAGAAATACCAGTAACCTGGATTTCTGTGTAATATTGACGATGACCCATTTGTTTCATGTGGTGCTTACGTCTTTTAAATTTAATGATTTTAACTTTCTTATGTCTACCTTGAGCAACAACAGTCGCAGTGACCTTGCTACCATCAACATAAGGCTGGCCTATTTTAACAGCATCGTCTGATTGCACCATAAGTACGTTATCGAATTCAATACTGTCGCCCATACCAAGCTCAAGTTTTTCTATTTTTAAGGTAGTACCTTCTTCAACACGGTATTGTTTACCGCCAGTTTGAATTACCGCATACATGTGCGTCAGCTCCATCAAGCAAATTCTGTTAAAAGTGAACAGAATATTATATTTATAAAATTCACCTCTGTCAACCAAACATACAAAACAAAGATAATATAGCCGTATAAATTAACACAACAAACCAATTATTACCAGACCAAGTGTATTTTTAAGCATAGCAATCTGTTAATATGTTCGGCTGAATGGTGCACATATTTGCAATCCATTGATTTAATCTCATTATTCATACACCTTATATTAAGAACGATTCAATGACAGCTTCGAAAAACACAGATAATAATAACAATAAAGAACAAGAGCCTATTGATTTTGCCTCTATTCAGAATCTAACCGAAAGCGAAGCTCAAGCAATTGACCAACTTATCCTTGAAGAGCTTACTTCAGATGTAATACTTATCAATCAAATAGGTCACTACATAATTAATAGTGGAGGCAAACGTTTACGCCCTATGCTATTGCTTCTAACAGCAAAAGCGCTTAACTATAATAGTGATAAACATTTATTGCTTGCCGCAGTTATTGAGTTTATCCATACCGCAACCCTTCTGCATGATGACGTCGTCGATGAGTCCGATTTACGCCGCGGAAAAGATTCCGCCAATGCCGTATGGGGTAATGCAGCTAGCGTACTAGTTGGCGACTACCTTTACTCTAGCGCTTTTGAAATGATGGTGCGCACTAACAATATGCGCGTCATGGAAGTTTTATCCAAAACAACAACCGCGATTGCTGAAGGTGAAGTTCTGCAACTATTAAATTGCAACAACCCCGCCACAACCGAAGAAAAGTACCTTGACGTTATTTCGCGAAAAACGGCTATTTTATTCAGCGCTGCCACTCGCTTAGGCGCAATATTAGCTGACGCATCTCCAGAAGTTGAAAACAGCCTTGCTGCATACGGACAACACCTAGGTATTGCATTTCAATTAATTGACGACGCCTTAGACTACACATCAACTAAAGATGAGCTAGGCAAGAACCTTGGCGACGACCTTGCAGAAGGCAAGCCTACTCTACCCCTCATTTATGCAATAGAGAAAGGCACACCAGAACAAGCAAATGTAATTATTGAAGCCATTAAAGCAGGTAGCAGGGACTCCTTTAATGCGGTTTACGATATCGTAAAAGCAACTAACGCCATTGATTACACAGAATCACGCGCAGACGAAGAAGCTGAAAAAGCAATTAAGGCACTAGAGCCGCTACCTGAATCCGAATTTAAAGAAGCACTTAAATTACTCGCACAATTCTCAGTACAACGTAATTATTAAAAAATTAATTATTGCGAGCAAACCGCCTCCTAGCCTTGCTCGCGACAAACATTTAGGCTGAAGATACCACCAGCACATATAACCCCACTAACTTTCCTAGGCTAGAATATGAGCGACTCTTCCAAACTCCCCGCATCAGCACTAAAATTCCAAGTCAGCCCCTCTGATTGCTACCCCACACCCAGCTCTACAGAACCTCAAGATGACGGCATTCTTGGCCAAGAACGAGCTCAGTCGGCACTGGATTTTGGTATTGCCATGCAAAATCCAGGATACAATATTTTCGTAATGGGCGAGCCAGGCACAGGTCGCCTGTCGATGATTACTAACCACCTAACGCCATTATCACAAACTCTTGATACCCCCCCCGCTTACGCTTACGTTGAAAACTTTGAAAACAGTAGAGAACCTGTTGCAATCGAACTGCCCGCAGGACAAGCTCAAATTTTTTGCGAGGACATCAACACATTAATTGATAATTTAATTGCCACCTTTCCAGCTGCATTCGAAAGCCCTAGCTACCAACAAAAGAAAACAGCCATTGAGCGTAATTTTACTCAACGCTATAACAACGCAATTGATGTTATCGAAAAAATAGCGAAAGAAAAAAATATCGCGCTATTTAGAGACACCGACTCGATTACTTTTGCTCCCATTCGCGAACAAAAAGTCCTAGATGAAGAACTTTTCAACCAACTCCCTCAAGATGAACGCGATACCTTTCATAAAGAAACCGAACTACTTGAAGATGCTCTTGCCGATGCATTAATTGAACTCCCCCAATGGCGACGTACTTTAGTTGAAAAAAACCGTCAACTAGACAATGCCACGATTCGCATGGCTATCTCACCCCTATTTAAAGAGCTTACTGCGCGTTACCAAAATATTGATAACGTCATTACTTATCTAAGCGAAATTAAAAAGGACCTAAAAGCAAGCATCAAAGACCTATTTGCACCGACTCGCGCCCTTGAAGACATTAGCGACAACACAAAAAAACAATTACTGAAAAACCAATACCACCCCAATGTCTTAATTGATTACAAAGAAGAAACTGGCGCACCTATCATCTACGAACCTAACCCGACCTATCAGAATCTTTTTGGTCGAATTGAGTTCAGCAGTGAACAAGGCACATTAACTACTAATTACCAACTCATCAGCCCTGGCTCACTGCACAAAGCAAATGGCGGCTACCTGATTCTTGATGCAGATAAACTACTGAGCTTTCCATTTGTTTGGGAAGGCCTTAAATTAGCGCTAAAAGCCGGACGCATTGAAGTTGAGTCCCCTTATTCGGAACTAGGCATTAATACGGTCACTTTAAAGCCGGAAGTTATTCCACTCAATATTAAAATAATTCTTACTGGATCACGTGAAATTTACTACCTACTACAAGATCACGACGAAGAATTTAATGAGATGTTCCGTGTACTTGCAGATTTTGATTACAACATCCCGCGCACCACAAGCAATATGCGAAGCTTTTCGCAGTTAATGAGACAACAAGCCAAAGATTCAGGAGCGAAACCTTTAACTGACTCAGCCGTTATCAGCTTAATGGAACATAGCTGCCGCCAAGCAGAACACCAAAAACGTTTATCCGCACATATCAATGACGCACTAGAAATTATAGGTGAAGCAAACTTTCTATGTGAATCAGAAGAAATCAAACAGCTACATATTGAAAAGGCATTACTTGCTCGTGAATATCGACACGGTAGGCTTGCCCAAAGCATTTTAGATGAGATGCTCGATGATACTATTCTCATTAATACTGCCAATAGCGTACTTGGTCAAATTAATGGCTTAACAGTACTTGAAGTGGGCGGCACAAGCTTTGGCGCCCCCTCTCGCATTACTGTCACCGTATACCCAGGCTCTCGCGGGATAGTTGATATAGAGCGCGAAGCTGAACTAGGCCTTGCTATCCACTCTAAAGGCGTCATGATCCTAACAGGATATTTAGGTAATTGTTATGCCCAAGAATTTCCATTAGCAATCTCAGCCAGCATTGCTATGGAACAGTCTTACGGACATATTGATGGCGATAGCGCTTCACTTGCAGAGTTATGCTGCCTTATCTCCGCACTCACACTAACCCCTATTAAACAAAGTTTTGCAGTAACAGGCTCAATTAACCAATACGGAGAGGTTCAAGCCATCGGCGGGGTTAATGAAAAAATAGAAGGCTTCTTTAAACTTTGCAAAGGACGCGGTTTAACTGGCGAGCAAGGATGTATTATTCCTAAAGCTAACAGCCGAAACCTAATGCTTAAGCAAGAAATCATTGACGCCGTTGCGCAAAACAAATTTTCAATTTACACCGTCTCAAGTGTAAATGAAGCATTGGAATTATTGACCGGCGAAATAGCAGGAATAAAAGATGAAAATGGAGAATATCCGGAAGGAAGCTTAAATTTCAAGGCCATTTCAAAACTTAAAGAAATCTCTGATTTAGGCCATGAAAAAGACGAAGAAAGCGAAGAGGACTAAATGTAACAGTATGCAGAATTAATGACACTTAATAGCGACGTGAAAAGCTTTTATTACTACTAAACTGATCAGAAATATCAGCGACAATTTCTACATCATTACGCCTACGATCACTTTTACGGCGATCATCTGTTGTTAAAGCATTTTTTATCCGCGGATCATTGTGCCAATTACGACGACAGTATTCGTGCACTGCTATGCGCTTACCCAAAAAAACTTGCCTATTGAGCTTACGAATAACTTTTTTAGCCACCTTTTCCGGCTCTATCGTCACAACCCCATGAAATTCCATTGTTCCTGCGCGCGGGTCATTTAATTGCATCACTTTAATTTCAACAATCTCAGCCTTTTTTTGAAACCATCTTTTCTTAATAGCCGGCTCGATAAAAGCAACAATATCACTACGCTTGGTTTTTGCTGGAATATTTCTCAAGAAAACAATCATAATCTCTCTTCTTAAAAACTAACAATAAAACACGAATACTACATTACCCTTAAATATTTATCTGCAATTAAATCCACAAGTTAAATTTCAATAGCTGCTGAATGTATATGACCTTTAACGCTCAGCCTCTAACAACTCAATTAACTCACTGGTATTTGGCCGTACACCACGCCACACATAAAACGCTTCAGCGGCTTGCTCAATCAACATACCTAAGCCATCTAAACTTTTAAGCGCTCCTTGCTGTTGAGACCAACTTACAAAAGCTGTCGGCTCATTGGCATAAGCCAAATCATAGCAACAACCTTGATTATTTAGCAAGCCACTACCTAAGGGAGGTAAATCTCCACTCAAGCTTGCTGAGGTTGCATTGATAATCAAATCAAACGACAAACCTGATAACTCAGCATAACCAGAAGCGCTGACCAGCCCACGACAAGAAAACTCATCAACCAGTACTTGCGCTTTTTCAACCGTACGATTAGCGATCACAATGGACTGAGGCAGTTCATCTTGAATAGGCCCAATAATACCTCGACTTGCACCGCCCGCTCCCAAGATAAGAATTCTTTTATCTTTTAGCTGTATATTATTATTCTTTTGTAAGTCAGTTACTAAGCCGATTCCATCCGTGTTATCCCCTAAAAGGCTTCCATCATCCTGAAGAATTAGGGTATTAACCGCCTTACTCAGCTGAGCGCGTTCAGTTTTTTTATCTGCATAGGCCCATGCCACTTCTTTCAAAGGAACCGTACAATTCAAGCCACGCCCACCTCCATCAAGAAAAGACTTAAGTTGCACTTCAAATGCATCTGCAGGAACTAATACAGATTTATAGTCTAAAATCTGTCCCGTTTGTTGCGCAAAAAACGCATGAATACGAGGCGATTTACTATGCTTAATAGGCGAACCAAAAACTGCATATTGATCTTTATCACTCATTCCCTAGCTCCTTTAGCCATTGCGCAACGGTTTTAGCATAATAAGTTAAAACAGCGTCACTGCCGGCTCGCTTAAACGCCAATAGCGACTCAAGCACCACAGCTCTTTCATCTAACCAGCCATTATTGCTTGCCGCTTTAAGCATCGCATACTCACCACTCACTTGATAAGCAAACACAGGCACTGAAAATTCATCTTTTACTCGCCGAATAATATCTAAATAAGGCATTCCTGGCTTAACCATTACCATATCTGCCCCTTCTTGTAAGTCCAATTGCACTTCACGCAAAGCTTCATCAGAATTGGCGGGGTCCATTTGATAACTAAATTTATTGCTCTTACCTAAATTACCCGCAGAACCAACAGCATCACGAAATGGCCCATAAAAACTAGATGCATACTTAGCAGAGTAGGCCAGAATCTGCGTATTAATATACCCAGCCGATTCAAGTGCCATACGAATTTGTCCAATACGCCCATCCATCATATCCGAGGGAGCAACAACATCAGCTCCCGCCTGAGCATGTGAAAGTGCCTGCTTAACAAGTACGCTTACAGTTTCATCGTTAACCACATACCCTTGCCCATCAATCAACCCATCCTGACCATGAGACGTAAATGGATCTAAAGCAACATCAGTCATGACACCCAATTCAGGACATGCTGATTTAATAGCTCTTACAGCACGCTGAGCTAAGCCATTAGAATTATATGCCTCTTCTGCACCATCAGATTTAGCGCTTTTAGGGGGAACGGGGAATATAGCCAGCATTGGTATACCCAGCGCATGACACGAAATAGCTTCCTTCACTAATAGGTCAATAGAAAGCCGCTCAACACCCGGCATTGAATCAACCGCCTCACGTTTATTTTCACCTTCAATGACGAACAATGGATAAATTAAATCATTACAACTTAATGAATTTTCAGACACCAGCTGTCTAGAAAATTTATGTGCCCGCATTCGGCGCATTCGTGTTTGAGGAAAATTAATATTATTATTCATACCGATTATTTATAATAAGTTGATATTTGTTAATGCCATTTTATGTAGGGACTGTAAAATTGCATCAAAAAAACTATTACTTGAAGCATACAAAACCATGACAACGCAACGAATAACTCGCTACTTATTAATAAGCCTGATCTCATTAATAAGCCATACTAGCTTAGCAGCA
>Ga0209494_1000893_pt1 | contig 13361 bp, 4 predicted proteins | sample EN1Hudseemescosm_FD_184628 | JGI IMG/M metagenome (GOLD analysis project Ga0209494, IMG submission 184628) | Methane-oxidizing microbial communities from mesocosms in the Hudson Canyon - EN1B Hudson Canyon (SPAdes) (version 2) | ecosystem: Environmental > Aquatic > Marine > Cold seeps | place... | reverse complement strand
GCCTAGTGGAAGGCTGCTCGGAACAGTCCATGACACGGTCATCGACACAGACGGTTGGACCTGCACGCACATCTTCGTGGCCGACCCTCCCGCTGATCTCGTAGAGGGCCGAATTCATGTCGCAATTCCGTGGAACTGGGTCAGATCGATAGGCGATGTTGTGCTTCTCCGATGGTTCCCAGCCACCCCCATTCCGCGTAACTCGTGAAGTCGCTTTCCTGGTTCACGGGCTCATAATCAGTCCTCAATCACTTGAGCATGGGATGAACGCGACTGCGATACGATTCAAAAGCAGAGGGCGAACCGTTCTGCGTGCGCCGAGCGTCCGCCACCCTACTAATCGCCCTACTGTTGGTCAGTTCAGCACCTCTGGCTCAGGCAGGGGCGAAAGGTGTCATCTCATGCGTCAACGCAGACCAGTCGATGATGCCGGCAAGTTGGGATCTTGATGATCAGTCATGCGTAAGGGTCGATTTGGGAGAGTTGGAGCCCGGCGACATTCTCTCTTTCGATCTGACCACTGATTCTGAAATAGATATCCTCATGTTCTCGGTCAACTCGATTTCAGTGTACCAGAACGAACAGTCCTATCGCAGCGATTCGATTTGGGAGAGGAACTCGGTATTCGAGGACTTCAACGGAACCGGTTCCTGGCACTGGACAGTCCCTGATGATAGGGAGATGACTCGATGGTACCTCGTCCTTGACAATCTAGCCCACCCCCAAGACGGAGGAGGTGGTGCTCAGGGAGGTTCAACAGCATCAATCGCACTCGATTCGGAAATGGTCACTCCCGGACCGTTCGCCCTAGCCGACACCATCGTTCGACTCGACCCCGGCGAGCATTCGGTATTGCACGGCCCGTTCGTAGTAGATGCTGGCACTCAGGTCAGGATGGAGGCCAACACCATGGAGGGAGCCCCCGACATCTTCCTGATGACTTCCTCGCAGATGGCCCTGTACGAGCAGGGCGGCACCGCAGCCGCACGCGTTGAGGGCACCGACATGTTGCTCATCACTCAGGAGCGCGATATGGTCTGGATGGCCACCGAGATCTACGAGGGCGAGGACCTCTATCTGATGGTCGATAACAGAGCAGGCCCCGCCGGAGGAGGTGCTGGAACCGAGGATATCGCAGTCACGGTGACACTCACCCTGACCCCAGTGCTGGAACCGGTAATCAGCGGCGACGTCTCTCTTGAGATAATCAACGTCGGCGACATCGTCACTCTGGACGCTACGCAGACTCCGAACAACTCCGGCCAGATTCTCGAGTCCGGCTTCCACTGGGACACCAACGGAGACGGAACAGATGACACTGTAGGGTCGTCTGTGAGTGTCAGTTGGTCAGACCCGATCAATGTCACCATTAGACTCACTGTAGTGGCGATTGACGCGCGCAGCGCCAGCTCGTATCAGTCAATCGAGGTCGCGGACATCTCCGAGCCCGAAGTGAGCATTGGAGCCTCTGCGGTACTGGAGCGCACATACGGGGACGACGTGGTACTCAGTGGGCAGGTGAGCGATAATTGGGGCATCGCCACAATCGAATGGCTCGTTGATGATGTTCTGATACGGACCAATTCGGGCAGCGACGAAGGAGCAACCGTGTTCAACCACTTGTTCAACTCCAGTTACTCCGCCGGATTCCACACTATCACCCTGAAGGCCACCGACAATTCGGGCATGGTTTCAGAGGACACCGCAACTATCAGTCTGTACGACTCCACTCTGCCGGTCATCGGTATACACCAGGAGGAGGTGACTCTGCAGATTGGCCAGACCTTCCGCTTCGAGGCCAACGTCAGCGATGCCGAGTCGAACAACCTGTTATTCTCATGGGATTTCGACGGCAATGTAGACTCTGATTCCGACGGAGACCCGAGGAACGACGACGACGGCTTCGGTGACTCGGTGCTGTGGAGCTACGATGCCTCAGGCCCCATGACTGTAGTCTGTCAGATTGAGAACGACGCCGGGCTGGTTTCCGAGTTTGAGGTACTGGTCAATGTGCTCAGCGGTGACGAGGGCGATGGATTGGATTTGATGCAGTTGGGACTCATGGCCGCAGGTGCCCTCATAGTGGTGATTCTGATTGTTCTCTTGACTTGGCGATTCATGTCTAATCGCAGACTCGCAGCGATGATTGCCGAGGATAATGAGCCCGAGCAGCCTGTATCCGCGGCCCCCTCGATCGAGGAGCAGAAGGCCATGTGGGGTGGAGCAGAGCCCGCCGTGCAAATCGGGCAACCTGCTCAGCAGGTCTTCGGTGACTTCTCGAGCGGGATGTCAGGTTCGACCCAAGGTATCTCCACTGCAATGGGTGAGCCTGAGGGGGAGGAACTGGATCCCGATATCGCAGCGCTGCTACAACCATCCGAAGAAGATGATGCCTCAGGCCCAAGTCCTGCTAGAGAAATCCTATCTGAGTTTGACGAAGATGACTCTGTTGAGAGGGAGGACATCGATTACTCGCACGAGTCTCAGACTGAGGAAACCGTGTCAAACTGGTCTCCCGGTGAAGACGAAACTGAGGTCTTCCAACCAGAGGAGACGGAGCCGGAGCCGGACCGAAAAGTTCGCCAGAATTGCTCTTCATGTGACAAGAAGTTCGAGGTTGAACTGCCTCCCGGAGTCGACGCCGCTAGGACGGCTTGCCCTCACTGCGGCTCGATTGAATCGATTAGCCTGGGATGATTCATCTACAGCCTCGGTTATTAGATGCAAAGCCGGTTCCTGAAGGGCAATACCCTATAGCGCACCTCTAGGAGGTGCGAGCATGGGCAACACTGGTGTCCGGCTGGTCTGTAGGGCGCCGAGGGCGAACAATCCGCATACCCTGTTGATGGCCCTGCTGTTCTTGCTCCCCATCCTTTCGCCCTTCTCTGCGGTGAGCGGCGAGGCGAGAATAGAATCTCAGGACTTCGAGGTACTTGACCAACTGTCCGAAGTGCTAGAGGAGCGCCAAGAGATGTTGGACAGCAACTCCGTAGCGCAGCTGGCCCAACCAATCATCGAAGGATTAGGTAACTCGGTAGTGCCTACTGGGCCATCCGACCCTCTCGCCAATGTGGACGGGTCAATAGATGGAGTGAGTATGGTGACGACTACTCCTCCACAACCACAGCATCCGGGCCCCTACGACCTGCTGTTGGACCCCAGTAGCAGTTCTCCCGGCCAGGTCGAAAATATCTGGCAGACTCTGGTAAATCTGACCGACTATGTGATTTGGACAGAGTACATCGATCTCGATGGGAACATAATCCAGAACTTTGAGGTGGTGACATTCTCAGCCAACCTGCTGTCTCTGTTCGACATCAACTCCGAACCTCTTCTGCACGAGATTGACGTCGACAACGATGGGGATGATGACATCGAAGTCGGACTGAAGATTGCATGGGAGTTCCTCGGCGGATGGGGTGTAGAAGGAGGGGTGCTTTGGATTGAGCCCGGCATCTCGTACTCGGTCAAGGTACTCGACTCCAGCCAGAATGACCTAGACTGGAATCTGATGGACTCGCTGCAGGTATCACTGATCAAGGCATTCGCATATTCAGGTCAGGACTCCATACTGGCCCTTGGAGAGGGAGAAACCTACATCTGGGTTGTCGACTCAAGATTCACTGCCCAACCCGACGACTTCACTCTCCGAGTAGGAATCGAGAGATTCTACTTCGACATCTCTGGAGCCAGTTCCGATCTAGTATTCACCCTCATACAGGCACTCACATTAGGACTCGTCAATCAAGGGGCAGATGAGTCCGGAATCACCTTCGCTGCGATTGCCGCACCGTACGCGATTGAATTCAGGAACCCTGGTGGAGGTGACTGCCCGGACCGGTATTCCCCCGACGAGATGCTCTTTGCTACTTACACGGAGTTGAATTGCGGAGTTTCGGCAGGCTTCGGATACTTGCACTTCTCCCCGCCCGACGAAAATGGCGATAGAGACCTCTGGGAACTGGCATACATAGAGCTCTCATTCCACCCCAATAAGCAGGCCGTGGTCATTCCTGAGGAGGTCGACGTAGTCATCAGGACAGATAGCGTTCTGCCTGAGAACAGCATCGTCGACGGTGAGAGGGGACTGACCACAATCGAGTATTGGGCCGACGAGAGAACCGACTTACATATCCACTTCCACGAGAACAGGTCAGAACTCCCTCCTGAGGAATCCAGCGATGGAGGTAGAGGAAATGTGACCGACTCCATAGGGTGGCTGAGAGGGTTGCCGAAAGGATCCTTGTCGGAAGGAGAGATAGAGCGCGTTTTCCGTATGCTTGGCTCTGATGGCTCGCAATCCCAACTCCCAGGCCAACTCCCACAGAGGCTTGGCTTTATCATCGGAATCAAGAACTTCTCCAGAGACAACAGTGAGAATGTCAACGACCCCACCCTGCCGGTAAATCCAGCAAACCCTCCGAAGACCCTGATTCTCCTGCGGTCGGTGCAATCAGTAGAGGAACTCAACTACGACTCGTGGTTCATCAGAGAGGGTGCTACAGAAGATCACAGGAAGATACACATCAGAGCGAAAGACCTGCCGACGGCACTGGTCCTCTACGGATCTTTCGAGCTTAGCGGAGGCTCAAGTGAGAGCGGACTTGACTCAGAGGACAGCCTCGACTTCGTATCGAAGATTGTGGATAATGTCCTAATCAACATAGTCGATCTGTTCTTGGACATAGGAACCATCCTGAATGACGTCCCTTCAGCCGTGGTGGATGTCATCAGCGGCGGCATTGATGGGACCAGTGGGCTCGCAGGCAGGACAGTCCACCTACTTCTCACAGACAACTGGCTAGTCACTAGATCCGACATGCCGTTAACCAGCCTTTCAATTCAGATAGGTTCGAGTGACCACCCAACTGACTCAGGTGACCATCTGATGCTGGCAAAAGACAGGGGACTTGGTTTGGTTCAAGGCAGGAACGGACCAATCGAACCCTTAGCGCCAGTAGCGGCTAGCATCGGGTTCAGCGGCCTCATTGCATTCTCTCTAATCGACGACAATGAGCTGGATGAACAGGTCGTGATACTACGCACAGCATCTGATGAGAGATTCTCATTCACCTACATTGATTATAACTCAAAAACTCTCGAAGATGCCTCCTTCGAGGCTCTGACACTCAGTGACATCCCCAACAATCTCTCCATACAAGTATCACCAAGCGGAATGGAGTACCTCGCTTCGTCCGGTATCGAGTCGATTGCCTACACGGGTATGGACGGCACACAGCGTCAGGCGGCTACCATTACCGGTGTGCCCGACTCATTCAGCACCACATCAGGCTTCGTCACCGGGTGGTCCTCCTCCACTCCTATCTCATCGATTGAGGCGCAGATTAGCAATTCAACTGACCCCGTCAGATTGACGGGCGATCACTTTCTCTTCCATCATGATCAGATAACTGGAGCTTCTACCATCTCGACTAGGTTGACCGGGCTCAGCGAAGTCAGTTGGACGGAGCCAGCCGAGGAGGGGGCCCCGGGTCCTGCCGGCAGAGGAACCGCTCAGATATCGGTGTCAGGCGACCGAGCCCTGAGCATCAACGTCGACCACGCACCTACTGTGGGGGGTAATTCACTCTCAGTGATGGCCTCAATTGACCCGCTCCCATCTACCGTTAGAATCCAGATACCGACAGGATCCGACTCAGGATCCAATCTCGATGTGCCTGAATTCAATACCTCAAATGGGCTCTCCGGAGTCGCTTTCTTCATCAGCGGATTCGCCGACCTTGGCAGGTCGGTGAACAGCGTCCTATCAGGCATTACCTCAGACATCTCGACCAGCTCGGAGTCCGAAGAGGACTTCTCTTTCGGCCTCCAATTGGAGGCTGACTCGACATTCGATCTGACCGTGGAGGCTGTGCACGGCGATGGTTCTCTCAGGGCACCTACCTGGGTCCATGGAGTCGCCTTTCAGGCATCTCCCTCGGGAATCGCCGATGGCTTCCACTTGAGAATTTGGCTGCCCGAACTTCCTCCATTGATCGACTTCTCGATTACTAGGCAGAACAAGGCCAACGGCCAGAACTGGGGCATCAGTGTGGGCCTCGAAGGCTGGGTGCCGGCCCACAGCGAACTCATGGTCCAGATCTACGGAATCAACGGCCAGGACCTGCTGCTGACTCTTCAGGGTCTGACGGTCGGAGCACCTACTAACCTCGGACTCGATGCGGTATTTGAAATCAAATCGATCGGCGAGATAACCGAGGTCACAACCTCGACCCACTACGTTCTCTCCGAGAGACTGGACTGGGTTCACGTCCTTCTAATCAACAGAGAGGCGGGAAGCAGGACCGAGGTGATGATTCAGGACATCCCGGAGACCGTCGATCTGCAAGCTAGCATAGGCACGGCGATATCCATTGACATGACCGTCCCCGAACAGTACAGGCGCGACGGCTCCTCTGTCGGTGCCATCATGATGCAGCAGATGCAGTGGCTGGATTCAGCATGGTGGCCTGCAACGGTATTCTTGACCGACGTTCCCGGCTGGATTAACCTGACGACAGCCCCCTCACTTGAGTTCGACATAACTCAAAATCTGGCTTTCCAAGGAACCCCGACGCTTGACTTCAGGGCTTCCGAGGAGGGCATGTCATTGTACATAGAGGTCTTTGGTAGGGCGATAAACAAGAGAGGAGATACAATCCTACTAGCCGAGGGAATGACTGATTTCATGTCGATTAGTACCACCCAGACGTTTGGCCTCTCCATCAGATCAGGTGGCGATGGGGTTGAACGCCTGTACATCAGGATGAGCAACGTCCCTGTCACACCTCCATTGATTCTCGAGGAGATGGAGGCGCTGGGTGAGAACCTGCAGCGGGCCACAGTCAACATCAGGGAGGTAGTTGGTCCGTACAGCATCATCGAGGTGGATGATGTTCAGGGTGAGAGAATCATCGTCTCGGCCCGTGCCTCAGCCACCATCGAGGGCAATGAATTCGATCTCAGGGGGGTCCTCCTCGACGCTCAGATCACCGATGGTATTCCGACCGGTACGACCCTGGGGGTCAACGGACTAGCCTCTGATCTTTCACTGCTCAACATGGTTCCAGGTATGAGTGGCTCGACCAAGCACGTGATGGTCATCGAACCGTTCTCCTCTGCGATTCTTACGATACTCGCGACGTTCATGGGAGGTGATTGAGATGGGATTGCTAGAGAGGCTAAGGAGTGAAGACGAGGAGGCCGACACCCAGATTGCCCACGAGGTGTTAGAGCGGATTGAGGATGAAGCTAGGAGGTACATCTCACCGACTCGAGTGATTTTTGCCTCTGTGGCAGTCATGCTTCTGCTCGCTGCGAGCCTGTTCGTACTGACTTGGATTGTTCCATATGACCGTGTGAGTGTAGACGTGGTGTACCGACAAGGAGGCCCTGGTCACGTAGTGCTGGTCGAACTCGATAATGATGGCAGTCGCACTATCGAAGACATCGACCTGCAGGTCAGATTCATCGACTCAGAGGGAATAGAGATTTCCCGATCGTCATTCCTTAGAGACAACCTACCGGCGCACTCGTCAGTATCTGGGGATGACATGGAATTGCTGGTCGAGGGCGCCTCAGTGTGGGAGAACTACACCATCGAGATCCTGCTCTACTACGACTCCTACGCCGGCCAGAGGAGCGAGAGGTGGACTCACAATGTGGGAGAGTGGACAATGGAGATATTCGCTGACAAGTCGCAGTACCGATTTCTGTAGTGTCCAATCATGACTTTTCATGGGTTCGTAGAACCCATACGCTCAAATTGAGGAGGACGAGGCGATAGCCGATGACAAAGCGCTCAGTGATACTGATGATGGCAATTCTTTTGTTGTCCTACGCCCCCATTCTCGATCAGTCATCGACTGATGGCAATACCACCATGGAATCCTTGGATCGCATGGTCGAGAAAGTTGAAATTTCTCCTGACCCAAACAGCATTCAAGACCTCGGCGCCCCACTAATCTACTCCGGCTTTGAGGATTTACGAGCGTCAAGAGCTGACTCCAGCATCGGCGTCTATACTCAAGCCGGATTGCTCCCGGCAGTTCAGATGAGCGTCGAGCTGGCTAATCCACGAAACGACCTCGCACTAGTCCTCATCGACGGCGAGGTTGGCCTCTGGGAGGCGAGGCAGGCCCTGCTTGAAGCAGCTGATGTTGAAGTTAGATCTACCATTCCTCCCTCTGGATTCCTAGTGCAGGCTACGCCCGAAAGTATCTCCACACTTTCTCAGATCAAAGAGGTTGAAGCGGTACACGAAGTCCCAGCTGGCCTTTTGGTTCACCCCGATTTGAGAATGGCCAACGGGGACCAAACACTCCTCGTCGAAGTACTTGGTTGGAAGAACTCAGACCTAGTCCGGCAAGACCGGCCAGGCATGGGTCTCGAGGATTCCCTGAACATCGCCGCATCACTCTGGCTGCAGGAGGCGTGGTCACCAGAGCAGGGCAGAATGTGGGGCATGATATCCCCTAGTGAAGTGGCCGATTTAGCCAGACACTCCTCTGTCGCTTATGTCGCCCCCATGCCCCTTCTGGTTCTGCACAACGACCAAGCTAGGGTCCACATGGGCATCAACTCAGTTGAGACCACCTTCATCACTGGATTGAACGGCAGCGGGCAGAAGATCGCTGTGGGTGATTCCGGCCTCGATGATGATCACGGCGACTTCACAGGACGAATCGCCGGCCTGACTTCGGTCACCCCAGGAGATTCATCGACAGCAGATCTCTCAGACGGACACGGCACCCATGTTGCTTGCACGGTGTTGGGTGACGGATTCCGCAGCAGTGGCACTTACCAAGGAATAGCACCCGAGGCCCAAGTCTACTTTCAGGCGATGGAGGATGACGATACCGGGCAGTTGTACAGTTACGGCATCAACAGCATGTTGAATTCCGCTTACAATAACGGCGCACGATTGCACACAAACAGCTGGGGCGCCGGTAGCGGAGGCGGCAGCTACTCTACTCAATCAGAGGATGCGGACTCCCGTACCTCGACATGGGATCAATACTGGTCTTATCAGGGTATGACCGTGCTGTTCGCAGCCGGCAACGAGAGGAACGAAGGAGTCTCACCACCTGGGACTGCAAAGAACGTAATCACCATCGGCGGACACAAGAACCGATACAGCGGTGCTCCTGACGAGATGTACTACTGGAGCAGTCGCGGTCCGACTGATGATGGAAGAATCAAACCAGACCTAGTCGCCCCAGGGGACTACGTTAGGTCGTGCAAATCACAAGAGGCGGACAGCGCTCAGGGTTCATGGAGTAACAACTGGTACCTCGAGTATAGCGGCACCTCGATGTCTACCCCTGCTGCAGCCGGAGCAGCTGTCCTAGTCAGAGAGTACCTGATGGAGGTGATTGGCAGGCAGGCGCCACAGGGCGCCCTAATCAAGGGACTTCTGATACTCGGTGCTCAGGATATGGGTACTCGCGACATACCCAACAACGATGAGGGATGGGGCCGACTGAATCTCGTCGAATCGCTGATTCCGGACAGCGATGTCGGTATCTTCGTCGACGACCGCTCTCGACTCTCCAGTGGACAGACGAGTGAGTATTCCTTCGACATCACCCGCGCGGGCGAGCCGATGAAGGTGGTGCTGACTTGGTCCGACTACCCTGGCTCATCTTCTTCTTCGACCCAACTTAGGAACGACCTCGATCTTGAGGTCATATCTCCCAACGGACAGATTACGTACAAGGGCAACGCCTTCGTAAACGGACGATCAGTCACTGGCGGGACCAAGGACTCCACCAATAACGTCGAGGTCGTACTAATCGACAACGCAGCCACAGGGACGTGGACGGTGCGCGTGCGCGATGCCCAGCATGGCGGCAGCCGGACTTGGCAGCCATACGCTCTCGCTGTTCGCGGCGTCAATGTCAATGATTTGAGCCCAGATCCAACCTTCGTCCAGAACTCATTTGAGATTTCATCCCCTATTCCCCAAGTCGGAGAGGAGGTCGACGTCTCCGTCATCATCCAGAACCAAGGTGCCGGTTCGGTCGCCGACCTTTCGGTCATTGCCCGAGCCGACAGCAATCTGCTTGGCACCCGTCAGTTGAGTATGTCTCCTGGGGAATCGGCAGTACTCGAGTGGAACTGGACGCCGACTCAAGAGGGGGATGTGGAGTTCACCTTCCACATAGACCCGAGTGATACAGTAGAGGAAGTCTCAGAGACCAACAACTACCTCACTCATACTGTCATTGTCAGCGCACCCGGGGTCAGGGTGTCCTCAGAACAGGAGACCGTCACACTCGGTGATGCGACAGACAGTTCGACCACTTGGCAACTCTCGCTGATGAATACCGCTCTGTTCGAGACCAACGCTACAATAGAGGTCAGTGACCCCGTGCGGATGCAGGACGGAGTGCAATACGATTGGTTCACTTCGTTCACCTCAAACACCTTCAATCTTGAGGCAGCCGAAATCGAATCGGTCAGTCTGACCATGGTGCATCCCGCACCTCCACCTCCCGGACTCTACAGTATGGTGGTTACTGGCACAGACGTTGAGAACAGCGTCATCTCAGAGCTGGCGATATTCTTCGATGTGCCCGTGCTGGCTGAAGCCGAAATTGTGATGCCAGGAGAGCATTTCCTAGTGAGTCCGCTCGAGTCCACAGAACTGCAGATTCTGGTCTTCAACGAGGGCAACGGCGCTCAGACCTATGATGTGGAGTTGGTATCACCAGCCGGCTGGCATCTCGGATTCGACACGCTTGGCGCCTTCGCTGGATCTTCACATGGTTCGACCGGAACCATGGCTAGGGACGCCGGACGAACAATCGACATCACAATCAATCCTCCAGGAGCTATGATTCCTGCTGGATCCGTGTTCGATGCTGCAATAATCATCCACTCGCGAGTCAGTTCCGACTCCTGGAGCGAGGACATTTCACTTGTGGTCAAGGCGATAGACGAGGTCAGTATGACACCTTCCTCCGATGGCGCAGAGCACGACATCTCCCCGGACGCGCTACTAGAAATCGAGGTGGATCTCAGCAATCTGGGCAATCGGATGCTGGACCTACAACCGTATGTACGCAACATTCCTGGAGGATGGACTGTATCAGGAGGGCTGGATACCATCAGCATCCCCGCAGGAGAATCTGGTGTCTGGTCCGTGGCACTGCAGGGCAATGGAGTAGCTATCAGCGGGGATCTCGAACTCAGATTCGCTACCGATGATGGCTTTTACGTAGACTGGAACAGGACTCTAAACGTCCTCTCGGGAGCAATTCCCTCTCTCAGTTTCCACATGGTCGCTCTGCCTGATGGAACCGTCTCAGACTATCCACTTGGAGTTGGATCCCATCCAGTTGGCGAGCCCGGCTTCGACCTCGCTTGGACAGTTACCAACCAAGGCTCCACCACATGGCGTCCTACTACTTACCTCGAGGTGCCGGACGATGATTGGGCTTCGAGTTGCTCCGCCCCCTCCACACTTTCAGCGGGCGCCTCGTCTACAGTTTGGTGCACGGTAGTGATACCTCTGTCAGCCGAGGCCTCCTCCGAACCCATCGTCACACTAGTGATGCAAGGCGAGGGTGTTGAGGTGAGCGATTCGATATCACTGCTGGTTGAGTCTGTTGCTAGGGTGAGTTGGACCCTGAACAACCAACCCACAGGGCACGAGGGCTATCCGACTACACTGTACATCGATTTACAGAACATCGGCAACTCGGAGATATCTCACATTCTCCAAGTATCCGGCCCCGAGGGGTGGAACCCGCTGATTCTCGATGGAGTGGTGGTTAACTTGAGACCCGGAGAGATCCGGAGCCTTGATGTCGGATTCACTCCTAATTCGGGGGTTGATGGGATTCTTGTGGTCGAATTGGCCGATGCCAATGACGTCGAAGATTCCTCGTTCAGCATGGAGATAGACGTACTTCCGGCTGCTAAGGTGCAAGGAACCTCTATTCTAGAGACGCTAATGATTGCAGTTTTGGTACTCGCTCTGGTCGGCGGTGGCCTCTATGTTTACTCTCGCAGAGGAGGCGATTACTCAAGTCTGACTCAAACTGAAGCACTGAGCAAGATAGCCGACAGTTTCGGGTTGGGTGAGAAGGAGGAAGAGAAGAGCAGTGGGATCCCCTGTTGGATTTGTAGTCAGGACATCACATTAGGGGAGGCATGGGCCTGTTCCGAGTGCGGTGCGAGATACCACAGGTCAGGTCAGGTGCAGGGCTGCGACGTCCTATCCATGGGCAACTGCCTGCACTGCGACACCCCTTCCGACGATCTCGTCGAAGCGTGAATTTACCGCGACCCAAGGGGTCGCGTCGCCCGAAGTCCTTAGAGGGGCGGTTATGTCGGGGTGTCGATGAAGCGCAGTTCATCTGCCATCATTCTAATCGCGATGTTGCTGCTCACAATCGTAACACCGTTAGCCGCAGCAGCGGTATCAGTGTCTCTTTCTGCAAACCCTACGGCTCAGGAGGCTACCACAGATGACGACGCGGAGTACGATATCATCGTGACCAATGATGGGGATGAGGACATCTCAGTGTCCCTAAGCACGCAGCAGGGAAATGACTGCAATGGATTCAGTTCCTCCTTGGACACGTTCCAAGTCTCGGTCAACGAAGGTGAGTCAGAGACAGTCAAGCTAACCGTCACTGTGAACGACCAGGCCGATGGCGACTGTGAGACAACGGTGAACGCCCAAGCCACTGGTGGAATAGGATCTCCTGCCAACGACGATGTCACGGTGACGACCACCGCAGGTGATGGTGGCGGACTCTACTCGGTGAAGCTGACTACAGATGAGCAGTTGAAGACCTATGACGGCGACTCGACCGAGTCCGATAGCGTGGTCTGGGATGTCGAGGTCGAGAACAACGGCGAGCAGCAGGCCAATGTCCAGCTGGAGATGACTTCGGACAGTGACTGCGAGTCTGACACTCTCGATGCCACCGTAGATCCTCAGGTTCTGCAACTGGACCCAGAGGACAAAGAGACTGTCGAAGTGACTGTGGACGTGCCTGATGGCAGCTCAACCGAAGCTGGTGATCACTGTTTCATCCTCACGGCCACTGTGACTAATGACCCCAATGCGGCCGACCAAGCCGAGGACAACATCACCCTGACTCTCAAGATACCGGAGCGTAAGGAGTGTGATCCTGACCTGCAATTCACCTCGCACAACCTCGATCCGGGGGATTCGGCCACCAACTCGTTCGAGGTCGAGAACATCGGGAACACGGAGTGGACTGTGACTGCCAACGCACAGGCCCAGAACTCCGACCACGATATCGGAGGATGGGTGGACTTCGACAGCCCCTTGAGCAAACTTCTCTCTGAACCAGGCGGTTCTCAAGATAGCCACACTTTCA
>Ga0209494_1000887_pt1 | contig 13399 bp, 9 predicted proteins | sample EN1Hudseemescosm_FD_184628 | JGI IMG/M metagenome (GOLD analysis project Ga0209494, IMG submission 184628) | Methane-oxidizing microbial communities from mesocosms in the Hudson Canyon - EN1B Hudson Canyon (SPAdes) (version 2) | ecosystem: Environmental > Aquatic > Marine > Cold seeps | place... | reverse complement strand
GTTCTGGTGAACTCCAATCCAGCAACGATTATGACCGACCCAGATATGGCTGATGCAATTTATATCGAGCCTATCGACTGGCAAACAGTCGAAAAAATTATCGAAAAAGAACGTCCAGATGCGGTACTGCCTACTATGGGTGGTCAAACTGCATTGAACTGTGCTTTAGATTTGGATAAACATGGCGTATTAGAAAAATACGGCGTGGAAATGATTGGCGCAACCAAAGAAGCCATTAATATGGCTGAAGATAGAGAGCTGTTTAATCAGGCCATGGGAAGATTGGGTTTTGAAGTTGCTAAATCCAAAACAGCGCATACTATGGAAGAGGCTTTTTCAGCGCAGGCTGAAGTAGGTTATCCAACGGTTGTGCGTCCATCATTTACCATGGGCGGTAGTGGTGGTGGTATCGCCTATAACAAAGAAGAATTTGTTGAAATTTGTGAGCGCGGTCTGTATTTATCGCCAACTAATGAATTATTGGTTGAAGAATCTGTATTGGGTTGGAAAGAATACGAAATGGAAGTGGTGCGTGATACTAACGATAACTGCATCATTATCTGTTCAATCGAAAACTTTGATCCTATGGGCGTGCATACTGGTGACTCGATTACTGTTGCTCCCGCGCAAACTTTAACGGATAAAGAATATCAAATCCTACGAAATGTATCGTTGGCGGTATTGCGTGAAATCGGCGTAGATACAGGCGGTTCAAACGTACAAGTTGCGATTAATCCAGAAGATGGTCGCATGGTAGTGATTGAGATGAACCCAAGGGTTTCTCGTTCATCTGCTTTGGCATCAAAAGCAACGGGTTTTCCTATTGCTAAAGTCGCAGCAAAACTGGCTATTGGTTACACATTAGATGAATTGAAAAATGAAATTACAGGCGGTGCAACCCCTGCTTCATTTGAACCCTCTATCGATTATGTAGTGACTAAAGTCCCACGTTTTACTTTTGAAAAATTTCCACAAGCAGATGATCGCTTAACGACGCAGATGAAATCTGTGGGTGAAGTGATGGCGATTGGCCGTACATTCCAGGAATCATTGCAAAAAGCATTGAGAGGCTTGGAAATTGGTGTTGCTGGCCTGGACGAAATTGTCGATTTAAAAGAAGATAATATTCAAGATAAACTACAAAGTGAAATGCGTCATCCAGGGCCAGAGCGTCTATGGTATGTGGCAGATGCTTTTAGAAGCGGCATGAGCTTTGAAGATGTTCATGAAGCATCCAAAATTGATCCCTGGTTTTTAGCGCAAGTAGAAGACCTGGTGTTAACTGAGAACTCATTATCAACTAAAACATTAGCGACTTTAGACGAGGGTGAATTATACCGTCTAAAACGTAAGGGTTTTTCTGATGAGCGCTTGGCTAAATTATTAGATACCAAAGAATCAGAGATTAGAAATGTACGTCATAAACAAAATATTCGTCCTGTTTATAAACGGATAGATTCTTGTGCGGCTGAATTTTCATCGGATACGGCTTATTTGTACTCTACTTACGAGGAAGAGTGTGAAGCAAATGTTTCTGATAAAGAAAAAATCATTATCTTAGGTGGTGGGCCAAATAGAATCGGGCAAGGGATTGAATTTGATTACTGTTGCGTGCATGCGGCACTAGCTTTGCGTGAGAATGGTTTTGAAACCATTATGGTTAACTGTAACCCTGAAACTGTCTCTACTGATTTTGATACTTCAGATCGATTATATTTCGAGTCATTAACATTGGAAGATGTACTTGAAATTATTGAATTAGAAAAACCAAAAGGTGTCATCGTTCAGTATGGTGGTCAAACACCCTTAAAACTGGCGCGTGCACTGGAAGCGGCAGGGGCTCCAATTATTGGAACTTCACCCGATTCGATTGATTTGGCAGAAGACAGAGAAAGGTTCCAGAAGTTATTAGAACGCTTGGGTTTACTTCAGCCACCTAATGCAACAGCAAGATCAGTTGATCAAGCGGTGGGCCAGGCTAAAGAGCTAGGTTATCCACTGGTAGTAAGGCCGTCTTATGTATTAGGTGGTCGTGCGATGGAAATCGTGATTAATGAGGAAGGTTTGCGTCGTTATATGAAAGAGGCTGTTTCAGTTTCTAATGACTCGCCAGTCTTATTAGATCGCTTCTTGGATGATGCAGTAGAAATGGATGTTGATGCCATTTACGATGGTGAAACCGTGTTAATCGGTGGCTTAATGGAGCATATCGAGCAAGCAGGTGTTCACTCGGGTGATTCAGCCTGTTCTATTCCTCCTTATGAGTTAGCAGAACATTTGCAAGACCAGCTCAGAGAACAAGTTGGTCAAATGGCGAAAGCATTAGGTGTGAGAGGCTTAATGAATACCCAGTTTGCGATTCAGGGTGAAACTATTTATGTATTGGAAGTTAATCCAAGAGCATCAAGAACAGCGCCATTTGTCTCTAAAGCAACGGGTTATCCATTAGCGAAAATTGCCGCGCTTTGTATGGCGGGTATTTCTCTAAAAGAACAAGGTTATACTAAAGAGCGTATTCCTGATTATTATTCAGTAAAAGAAGCGGTTTTTCCTTTTGTGAAATTCCCTGGTGTTGACCCATTGTTAGGGCCTGAAATGAAATCAACAGGTGAAGTGATGGGGGTGGGTAAAACTTTTGGTGAAGCGTTTGCTAAATCTCAACGTGCAGCAGGTGTGGACTTAAGCTCTACGGGTAAAGTATTAATCAGTGTCCGTGAAGTTGATAAACCTAAGCTGCCTGAAATTGCAAAAATGCTGATAGAAAAAAGCTATGAGATTGTTGCAACAAAAGGAACTGCAAAAGTAATTATAGAAGCGGGTCTTCCTTGTGAAATCGCTTATAAAGTAAATGAAGGGCGCCCAAATACAGTTGATATGATTAAAAATGATCAAATTCAATTGATTATTAATACCACTGATGGTGTGAAAGCGATTAAAGACTCGTTTACTATGCGTAGAGAAGCATTACAGCATCATGTAACTTATTACACCACGATGGCGGGTGCAAAAGCGGCCTGTTATGCTTTGGGTGAACTGGACGCGGGTGATGTAAATTGTTTGCAGGATTTGCATGCTAGTTTGAAATAATTGTTTTGATGTAGGTTGGGTTTGTTTTTAACCCAACTTATAAATAGTAATAAAAAAGGCTGGCTTCTGTCGGCCTTTATTGTTTTTTTGTCCTTGATAATGGACTGAGAAGATTGGAGATTTAAATGGTAGATAAGGTACCTCTGACTGTTGTTGGCGCTGATAAATTGCGTGAAGAATTAACTGAACTAAAAACGGTAGTCAGACCCAGAATTGTAGCGTCAATTTCAGAAGCTCGTGCTCATGGTGATCTAAAAGAGAATGCCGAGTATCATGCAGCAAAAGAACAGCAGAGTTTTACTGAAGGACGAATTGCAGATATTGAAGGGAAGCTGTCTAATGCACAGATCATTGATGTAACCGAAATAGATGCTGGAGGTAAGGTTATCTTTGGTTCCACTGTAGAAATTGAAAATATTGATACAGAAGAGGTTGTGATTTATCAGATTGTTGGAGTTGATGAAGCTGATATCAAAGAAGGCAGAATTTCTATCAGTTCACCTATCGCTAGAGGGCTTATAAAAAAAGAAGTTGAAGATGTGGTGACGATTACTACACCTAGTGGTAAAAAAGAATACGAGATTCTTTCTATAAAGTATATTTAAGAGCAGGCGAAAGCTAAAAGGCTCAAGGTGAAAGGGAGAGCGAAGAGCTTCTTTTTAGAGAACTTCTTGGAAGTATGTAGGGTGGATTAGCGCTAGCGTAATCCACCATTTCTCAAAGAATTGACGGCAGGAGCGGTGGGTGAGCTTCGTTTACCTTCTTCTCGGCCCCGTTACCTTTTCTACTTTAGGCTCTGGTTTTTTACGATAAATAACAATAACCTGACCTATGCTTTGAATTAGTTCAGATTTAGTGTCAGTAACAATTTGGTCACGGATTGCATTTCTCTGTTCTTTTTCAGCACGAACCTTTATTTTTATCAGTTCGTGAGTGTCTAAAGTGATTTCAATTTCTTTTAGTACGGATTCTGTTAAGCCTGCTTGGCCCACGATAATTACGGGTTTTAATATATGGGCTTGAGCCTTTAGTTGCTTTTTTCTGTCAGAATTCACACTTTTGTCCTATTAATAAAATATTATAATTCTACACTACAATCGATATGGCGCGTAGCAAAAGCAGTAATCAATGGATGCAAGAGCATTTTGATGATGAATATGTAAAAAAAGCTCAGGCTTTGGGGTATCGTTCTCGGTCTACTTTTAAGCTGGTTGAAATTCAGCAAAAAGACAAAATAATTAAGCCGGGGATGAATGTGATTGACCTGGGCGCGGCGCCAGGTGGCTGGTCTGATTTTGCACGTAAAATTGTTGGTAAAAAAAATAAAGTCATTGGCCTGGATTTATTGGCTATAGATCCCATTCCTGGGGTGGATTTTATTCAGGGCGACTTCAGAGAAGATGAAATTTTAGACGAGTTATACCAGGTCTTAGATGGTGCGCCAGTGGGCTTAGTCATGTCGGATATGGCGCCTAATATCAGTGGTAATAAAGGGATGGACCAGCCGCGATCTATCTATTTGGCAGAGCTGGCATTGGATACTGCACAAACAGTTTTAACAAAAGGTGGAACTTTTTTGATAAAAATGTTCCAAGGAGCTGGATTTGATGAATATAAGAGAGAGGTTGGAAAATATTTCTCTACCGTGGTTATCAGAAAGCCGAAGTCATCAAGAGCCAGAAGTAATGAAGTATATATTTTAGCTAAGGGGTTTAAATAATCAAATTTAGCTATATATTAAATAGATAATTGCGAAAGCATGGTTTTAAAGAGAGATTATTCGGTATGCTTAATACTGATATAATCACATATTCAGTAATAATGAGGGCCGTTCCGGTCTGGGGCGTGTAGCTTGAACGATATGGTTAAAAATGTAATTTTGTGGGTCGTCATCGCTGTTGTGTTGATGTCTGTTTTTAATAACTTTGGTGCGAGATCGGAGCGTGGTGACGGATCAATAACATATTCACAGTTTCTTGATTCAGTTAAAGCAGGTCAGGTCCAACAAGTTACTATTGATGAAAAAACCATCAAGGGAAGAATGCAAACGGGTGAAAAGTTCAGGACTTATTCACCAGAAGATCCTCATTTGGTTGATGATTTATTAGCTAATGCAGTAGAGATTAAAGCGCAACCTCCAGAAGAGCCTTCAATGTTAATGACATTATTAATGTCATTTGGCCCCATCGTCTTGTTAATTGCGGTGTGGATATTCTTTATGCGACAAATGCAAGGCGGTGGCGGTGGCGGCCGTGGTGGTGCAATGGGTTTTGGCAAAAGCAAGGCCAGAATGCTAGAGCAAGATCAGAATAAAGTGACTTTTGCTGATGTTGCTGGTTGTGATGAAGCAAAAGAAGAAGTTGAAGAAATGGTGGATTTTCTTAAAGATCCTGCCAAATATCAGAAACTAGGTGGTAGCGTGCCTCGTGGTGCTTTAATGGTTGGGCCTCCTGGAACAGGTAAAACCTTGTTAGCCAGAGCGATTGCTGGAGAAGCCAAAGTTCCTTTTTTCACTATTTCAGGTTCTGATTTCGTAGAAATGTTTGTTGGTGTTGGGGCGTCTCGTGTCAGAGATATGTTCGAGCAAGCAAAAAAACATGCACCTTGTATTATTTTTATCGATGAGATTGATGCGGTAGGTCGTTCTCGTGGTGCAGGTCTTGGTGGTGGTAATGATGAGCGTGAGCAAACATTAAACCAGCTTTTGGTCGAAATGGATGGTTTTGAAGGCCATGAGGGCATCATCGTTATTGCCGCAACTAACCGTGCAGATGTTTTAGATAGTGCCTTATTACGTCCTGGACGTTTTGACAGGCAAGTTAATGTTGGTTTACCTGATATTAAAGGTCGTGAACAGATTTTAAACGTGCACATGAAAAAAGTGCCCGCTGCTGATGATGTTATTGTTAAATATATAGCACAAGGTACGCCTGGTTTTTCTGGTGCAGATTTAGCTAACTTAATTAATGAAGCGGCACTCTTTGCTGCACGAAATAATAAACGTGTAGTGAATATGGTGGATTTGGAAAAAGCCAAAGATAAGTTGATTATGGGGGTCGAGAGGCACTCTATGGTCATGGATGAAAAAGAGAAGAGAATGACGGCTTATCATGAGGCAGGTCATGCTATTGTGGGTAAAATAGTACCTGAGCATGATCCTGTTTATAAAGTAAGCATCATGCCGCGTGGTCGTGCTTTAGGTGTGACGATGTTCTTGCCAGAAAAAGATCAATACAGTGCGAGTAAACAAAAGCTGGATAGTATGATCTCTAGTTTATATGGTGGACGAATTGCAGAAGAGCAAATCTTTGGTTGGGAACAGGTTTCTACTGGCGCTTCAAACGATATTGAAAGAGCCACTGAATTAGCGAGAAATATGGTAACCAAATGGGGTTTATCTCGTCGTTTAGGGCCTTTGGCTTATGGTGAAGAGGATGGTGAGGTCTTTTTAGGTCATTCTGTTACTCAAAATAAGTCTATTGCTGAAGGTACAGCGGTTACAATCAATGAAGAAGTAAGAAAAATTATTGATCAGAACTATAAGCGTGCAGAGCAAATTCTGAAAGATAATGAAGATATCTTACACTCCATGTCTGATGCCTTGATGAAGTATGAAACAATTGATAAATATCAATTAGAAGATTTAATGGATAGAAAGCCAGTTAGAGATCCACAGGGTTGGGATGATGTTCCACCACCTTCAGGTAATGAAGTGAAATCTGAAAAAGATGATACTGGAAAAAAGGACGACAAAAAAGATGATTCATCTATAGATGGTGCTACCGAGCAAAATTAGAGGATGAACGATTAAAAGGAGAGGCTTAATGTCTCTCCTTTTTTTTGCGACAAGGAATTTTCTCTTGAATAACAAATTATTAATTGTCTGATTTTATAACAATAGTGTCATACTTCTCTTTGTAGGAGCGTCCGCCCTCGGCGCGATTTAAAAAAGCGGTTGCTCAATGATTAGTGACTGAATTTTGCTTGGCTGCTCCTGTTTCCATGTTGTCCCTTAAGACTTGGAGTGAATAAACCCATATGACCTTGGTGACAGCATTCAGGTAGTCAACAGTCTTGAAAAACAGACTGAAAACAAACAAGAAAATGATTAAGCTATTTTTTTGTTCCCAGTCATATAATACAATGGCTGAAACTGATACATAATCAGCATTTTAAGCCTCAGGGCGAACACCCAACTACAAGTAACAATATTCCTTTTATGGGGCGCAGGCTTCAGCCTGCATTTGTAATGCGAAAAGAGCAGGCTAAAGCCTGCGCCCCATCATATAAAGATGAAGTTGCTCAACGTTTGTTACTTAGAAGGAAGAATTTTCTAAATATTCATAGCTATGGAGATATTGGAACGATGAAAAAAAAATATTTTGGTACTGATGGAATCAGAGGTGAAGTAGGTAAGCATCCTATTACACCAGACTTTATGCTTAAATTAGGTTGGGCAACAGGTCGTGTTTTTGCTGAAGAAGGGCATGGTTTTGTCGTAGTAGGTAAAGATACCCGGATTTCAGGTTATATGTTTGAATCTGCACTTGAGGCAGGATTGTCAGCTGCAGGTGTTGATACAAAGCTATTGGGTCCAATGCCTACTCCAGGTGTTGCCTATTTAACGCGTACCTTGAGAGCAAAGGCAGGTATCGTCATTAGTGCCTCACATAACCCATACTACGACAATGGAATTAAATTCTTTTCTGTCGAGGGTAAAAAACTAGCTGATGAACTCGAACATAAAATAGAGCATTATATTGATTCACCGATGACCACAGTTGAATCAGCAAAGTTAGGTAAGGCGCAGAGACTGACTGATGCTGCTGGACGCTATATTGAGTTTTGTAAGTCAACCGTTCCTGCTAGCATGGATTTTAAAGGTATGCGCATAGTAGTCGACTGCGCTCATGGTGCTACTTATCATATTGCTCCCTATGTTTTTAGTGAAGTTGGTGCAGAAGTCGTTACTATCGGGGCAGAGCCTGATGGTTTGAATATCAACGAAGAATGTGGTGCAACAAAGCCAGAGTTATTAGCAGAGAAGGTTATAGAATATCGAGCTGATTTAGGTATTGCCCTAGATGGTGATGGTGATCGATTGATCATGGTTGATCATAAAGGGGAGGTTGTAGATGGTGATGAATTAATTTATATCATTGCTAAATCTAATCAACAGGCTGGACGACTAAAGGGTAATGTTGTTGGTACATTAATGACTAATTTAGGCGTAGAGCATGCTTTAAAGAAGCTAGGCATTGATTTAATTAGAGCCAATGTTGGTGATCGATATGTGATGGAAATGCTGGTTAAGCATAACAGTGTGTTGGGCGGAGAAGGGTCTGGTCATATAATCTGTCTAGATAAAACCACCACTGGAGATGGTATTGTTGCAGCATTACAGGTTTTGGCCGAGATTCAGCAGAGCGGGAACAGTCTACATGAACTTAAGGCTGATACTCAAAAATACCCTCAGATATTGAAAAATGTAAGAGTTAATAAAAAAGTCAATATTGATGAGGTTGAAGCTATTCAAAAGGCAGTGAAAGCCGTTGAGAAAAAAATGGCTGATAAGGGGCGAGTGCTATTACGAGCATCAGGAACAGAGCCTTTGATAAGAGTCATGGTTGAAGGAGAGAATTATCACGATGTGGTTAAGTATGCTGATGAGTTGGTCGATGTAGTGAAGAAATCAATCTAAACTTGAACTGGAGTGCTTTACTCTATATCATAAGCGGTTTAGTTTTTCTTGGAGTAAGACATGCGTCAATCAATAGTGATGGGTAATTGGAAAATGAACGGTTCGCGTTCAGAAGGGATTGAATTAGCAAATGCAATTGTTGCTGGTCTAAACGAAGGTGATAAAGGTATCGCTGTTTGTGTTCCTTCAGTCTATTTATCTGATATTGAAAATGTGACTAAAAACACTCCATTAGCATTGGGCGGTCAAAATGTAGCTGATCATGAATCAGGTGCATACACAGGTGAAACATCTGCCTTTATGTTAAAAGAATGTGGTTGTTCTTATGGGCTAGTAGGGCACTCAGAAAGACGTACATACTATGGCGATACAAATGAGTCAGTAGCATCACGTTTTTGCCAGGCTCAAAAAGAAGGCATAGTACCTGTTCTTTGTATTGGTGAAACATTAGAAGAACGTGAAAGTGACACAACATTTGCAGTGCTTGATGGGCAGTTAAATGCAGTTATCGATATGGCAGGTATTGATGCGCTAGCTAATTCTGTTATCGCTTATGAGCCAGTATGGGCAATCGGTACAGGAAAAACAGCATCTGATGAACAAGCACAAGAAGTTCATAAATATATCCGCGAACAAATAGCAGCAAAAAGCCAAACAATTGCGGATAATGTTCAAATTGTATACGGTGGCAGCGTTAAACCAGGTAATGCAAAAGCAATTTTTGCAATGCCTGATATTGACGGTGGCTTAATTGGTGGAGCTTCACTAGATGCGGCTTCATTTTTAGCGATTTATAAAGCGATTTAAGTAGAAAAAGATATGTATCAAGTAATCATAATAGTTCATGTATTGTTAGGCCTGGGCGTTATTGGCTTTGTTTTAATTCAGCAAGGTAAAGGGGCTGATGCGGGAGCTGCATTTGGTAGCGCTTCATCTGGTTCTGTTTTTGGTGCACAAGGAGCATCTTCCTTTTTGTCCAGAACCACTGCAATTTTGGCTGCTCTGTTTTTCTCTACAAGCTTAGGGTTAGCCGTATTAAGTGGCAACCTGGAAGCTGAAGCTGATTTAATGGATGCACCTGAAGAAGTTTTTGCTGATGTTCCTTTAGTCAATGGTGCAGAAACTGTACCTGCTTTGGATAGTCTCCCAGCTATCAGTGAAGACTTACCAGCCGCACTTTCAGATCAAGCAACGGCTATAACTGAAATGGCCAGTGAGCAAGTTGAAATAGCGGGTGATTCAGTAGAAAGCAATACAATAGAACTTGTTGATACTGTTGATGCAGCATTAATCAATGAACTTGGTACTGCAAGCGTAGAGAAATAAACAACGATACGTTTCAATATTGCCGATGTGGTGAAATTGGTAGACACGCCACCTTGAGGGGGTGGTGACTTAGGTCGTGCCGGTTCAACTCCGGCCATCGGCACCAGAACAAAGTCCGTAGCGATATGGTAAGGTTCATAAAGCCTGCAAGTTGTATAGCTTGCAGGCTTTTTTGTGTCCGTAGTAGTTCGAAGAAAACCATTGATAGCCACACCCTAATGATGGTATTTTTGGCGGTACCTAATTGATAAAATACAAAAAGTACTGTCAATATGATCTGGATACCATTAAAAAGCAGATAACTATCCGCTCAAGTCTGAGTCAATACACTTAAGTTAAATTTGCGCCCTTTTTGATTGGTGCAAAAAATAATTTGTATTTATTCATTTGAGGGGGGCTTGTGTAAATGGAGTGATCTAATAATTTGTGATTCATCCTGTCCCTTTACCCTAATTATAAAATGCATGTTATCTGCACTAGTTAACCATCGTCTAAAATTTAGTGTTGAATTACCTTTGTGTATTAAGAGTTCTGTGTTTTTTCTGCTAGACTCTATTGGATATCTGTTTTAAGAGTCCGCTATGATTACAAAGCAATTACTTATTAAATTTAGCTTGTTTCCTGTAGTAATAAAATGCATCAGAAGTACGTCTAATCGTTGTTTTAAAACCCCCTCTATTGCCTTTGTATTTCTTCTAACCTTCCCTTTTTTGGCTTATGCAGAAATTGACACCTTAGACTTAAAAAAAATGTCACTTGATGACCTGGCTAATCTAGATGTCATTGTGACAAGTGCTAGTAAAAAGCCTCAGAAACTTTCTAAAACTGCTGCTGCAATGTTTGTCATCACTCAAGAGGATATTCATAACAGTGGTGTTACAACCTTACCTGATGTTCTGCGTATGGCTCCAGGAATTCAGGTGGCCCAAATTGATGCTAATAAATGGTCGGTAACTGCCAGGGGATTTAGTGGAAGATTTGCCAATAAACTACTGGTGATGATGGATGGTAGAACTGTTTATAACCCGTTATTTTCAGGTGTCTATTGGGACACACAAAATGCACAATTAGAAAATATTGAACGTATCGAGATTATTAGAGGTCCTGGCGCTGCATTGTGGGGAGCTAATGCTGTTAATGGTGTGATTAATATCATTACTAAAACAGCAGAACAGACTCAAGGGACAATGATCAGGGCTGGCATAGGGAGTAAAGTAAAGCAAGGCTTTGTACGCCATGGTGGCAAACTGGGGGAGTCGGCACAATATAGAGTTTATGTTGATTATAACAATCATGATGACTCTATCGATAGTTCTGGACTTGATACGGCTGATCAGTGGGATCAGGCTCAAGGTGGTGCCCGTTTAGATTGGAAGATGGATGCTAATGACAGTATTACTATTCAAAGCGATTATTACGAAGGGACATCAGGGCATAACAATTCGATAAAGCCTTTGTTAATACCTCCATACTCTTCAGTTGAAGATGTCCGGTTAAAGCTTAGAGGTTCAAATGTGATTAGCCATTGGAATCATCAGTTTTCCAAAGATAATCTATTAGATTTTAAATTTTATTATGATTATACAGAGAGGAGTAGTCGTAATTTTAAGCAAACTTACAACACTTATGATGTTGAAATAAACCATCAATTTAATAGTGCTGAATGGAATGCGATTAACTGGGGAGTGGGTTATCGGCTGATTACTGATGATATTTTAGGAAAAGCAGATATAGTGCTCAATCCAGTCGAACGCAGCACCCATCTTTTTAGCGGTTTTATACAAGATCAATTAACCTTGATTCCTGATGTATTAGAATCTATTATTGCGGTGCGTATAGAGCACAATGACTATACTGGAGTGGAATTCCAGCCAACCGCTCGTCTGCTCTGGACACCAACTAATCAGCATAGTATTTGGGCCGCTTTTTCTCGTGCAGTGAGAACACCAGCTCGCTCAACTGATCTTCGAATTGATCAGCAATCAATTCCTGGTACACCGTCACGTCTGGTATCTATTTTTGGTAATCCAGCTATTGATTCAGAAGAAGTATATGCCTATGAAGTTGGATATAAATTTAATTTTTCCAACAAATTTAAACTTAATCTATCTGCTTTTTATAATATCTATGATGAGTTACGTACACTTGAACGCAATGCACCAGTTTTAGAAACATCCCCCGCTCCCGCCCATATTCTGATTCCTGTTTACAGTGATAATAAAATGCAAGGCGAAACATATGGTGTTGAAATATCAAGTACCTGGAAAGCAAATGAAATAGTGGCTTTCAATCTTGCTTATTCATATACAAAACTCAATTTACATTATAAACACAGTAGCCTGGATACAACTTCAGAGTCTGCAGAAGGGGAAACACCACAACAACAAGTTTCTTTAAGGTCAGACTTAAACTTAATGCCTGATTGGTCGACTCATTTATGGTTCCGCTATGTTGATAGTTTACCGAAGCAGGATATTAAAGCCTACGTTACATTTGATGCCAGACTTGCCTGGCAAGTATATAAACAACTGGAAATCTCTGTTGTTGGGCAAAATTTAATTGCCTCTCAACATATGCAATATAACCCGGAAATTCTGAGAATTTCTTCCAGCCAAATTGAACGAAGCATACTGGGTAAAATTGTTTGGAACTTCTAACGCCAAATTTATTCAGTAAAGTGATAAGATTTGCTGGATTAATTTTATTTTTGATTATTTCCTCTTATGCTGATTATCTTTTTGCAGATAATCGCTTAAATAGAGAAAATCAAATCAAAGCCGTTTATCTAACTCACTTTGCCGAGCTAACCCGTTGGCCAGAAAAGTTGGATCATGACACTACGTTTACCATATGTTTATATGATCAACCCTTATTAGTTCCTTTTCTTGAAGAGTTAAGTCACGAATTAATCAATAATAAACAGCTAAAGGTTGTGCAAATAGAGAGCTTAAATATTCAAAATAATTGTAGAATCATCTACTTTAATAATACTGATACTATTGAATCAGAGCCGGAACTATCAGCCTTATATCCTGAAATGTTATTGATAGGTAACAGTCGCCAGTTCGTAAAAAATGGGGGTTCAATTAGTTTTGTTTTAGAGGAGAATAAAATCAAACTCATCATTAACCTAGGCCAAGTTCGTCATTCTGGTTTAGGTATTAGTTCTAAATTATTACGTATAGCAGAAGTGATTGAGTAATGTCTATCTGGAATCATTCTATCAAGAACAGGTTGTTGTCTATTTATTTAGTGACTATTTTGATGGCTCTTGTCCTTTCAGGA
>Ga0209494_1000883_pt1 | contig 13413 bp, 13 predicted proteins | sample EN1Hudseemescosm_FD_184628 | JGI IMG/M metagenome (GOLD analysis project Ga0209494, IMG submission 184628) | Methane-oxidizing microbial communities from mesocosms in the Hudson Canyon - EN1B Hudson Canyon (SPAdes) (version 2) | ecosystem: Environmental > Aquatic > Marine > Cold seeps | place... | reverse complement strand
ATTCACTCTATTTCTAATTGGTATAAGGATAATTTTTTTATTGAGCCAACTGAAAATAATATTGCTAAGGTATTTGAGTTATGAGAGAGCATTTTCTAAATAAGACAGTTTTAGTAACAGGGCATACTGGTTTTAAAGGGAGTTGGCTATGTACATGGTTAACATATCTAGGTGCTAAGGTAGTCGGGGTGTCAGTTGGTATTCCAAGTACACCTTCTAATTTTGCTGTATCACTAATTGCAGATGTTATTGAGGATCATCGTCTTGATGTTAGAGATTCCACAGCAGTAAGATTATTGATTGAGAAAGTACAACCTGATTTTGTGTTTCACTTGGCCGCTCAAGCTTTAGTTAGGCCGTCGTACAAAGATCCTTTACAAACAATAACAACTAATGCGGTTGGCTCTGTCAATATATTGGATGCATTAAGGCTGCTTAATAAAGAAGTGGTAGCTATTATGATTACTAGTGATAAGGCTTACGATAATGTTGAATGGGTATGGGGATATCGAGAGAGCGATCGTCTTGGCGGTAAAGACCCTTATAGTGCATCTAAAGGTATGGCTGAGCTAGCAATACGTAGCTATATAGAGTCGTTTTTTAAAACACCGGAATCCAATGTGCGAGTTGGTATCACACGGGCTGGGAATGTGATTGGTGGTGGTGATTGGGCTCTTGATAGGATTGTTCCGGATTGCATAACTGCATGGTCTAATGGAAAAACAGTTGATATTCGTAGTCCTCATGCGACAAGACCCTGGCAGCACGTATTAGAGCCGTTAAGTGGGTATCTTGTCTTAGCAGCTAACATGCTCAATAGCGATTCTAATCAAGGTGAGGCTTATAATTTTGGCCCATCTGTGAACCAGAACTTTCCTGTAAGTGAATTGATCAATGAGATGTCAAAGTATTGGGACCAAGTGAAATGGAATGATGTTTCGGGAGATAAGGGGCATATTCATGAAGCAGGATTACTAAAACTTAACTGTGATAAAGCTTTATTTGATTTAGATTGGCATTCTACTCTGCAATTTGACGAAACTGTAGAAATGACCGTTGAATGGTATAAGACTTATTATCAAAATAAAGAGCAATCTATGTATGATTTTACAATTAGTCAAATTAGAGAATATACAGCATTGGCAAATCGTAGAAGTTTAGCTTGGGCAAATAATGATTAAAGACGTGCTTATTACGCCATTAGATATTATTGATACCCCTGGGGGTAATGTGATGCATGTGATGAAGGAATCCGATGTTGGCTATGTGGCTTTTGGTGAGGCATATTTTTCAGAAATCAAGCTGAATGCAATTAAAGGATGGAAGCGGCATAAGGAAATGACACTTAATTTAGTGGTTCCAGTGGGTAAAATAAAATTTGTTCTGTTTGATAATAGAGGGGAATCGAATGGTGTATTCCAAGAAGTAGTAATATCGAAAAAGAACTATTGTCGATTAACAGTACCGCCAATGATTTGGGTAGGGTTTCAGGGCTTGTCTATTAGCGGCTCTATATTATTAAATATTGCAAATATTAATCATAACCCGACAGAAGTGGACAAAAAAAATATAGATGAAATTGAATTTAATTGGAGTACTTAATAAATGAAAGTGATTCTTTTGGCAGGTGGCCTGGGTACAAGGTTGTCAGAATATACACAAAGCATACCTAAGCCGATGGTTAGTATTGGTGGTAAACCAATTTTGTGGCACATAATGAAAACTTATGCAAGTCATGGGCATACAGATTTTCATTTGGCATTGGGTTACAAGGCTGAGTTGATTAAAGATTATTTTCTAAACTATAGAAGTTTGAATTCTGATTTTACAATTGATCTTGGGAGTGGGGATCTTACTGTGCATCAAAATGATACTGTAAATTGGAATGTAACTTTAGTCGACACAGGGCTTAACACCATGACGGGCGGGCGAGTTAAGAGGATGCAAAATTTTATTGGTAATGAAACATTTTTATTAACCTATGGGGATGGTTTGGCCGATATTGATGTAACAGCCTTAGTTGATTTTCACAATAGTCATGGAAAAATGGTAACAATCTCTGCCGTACATCCAGCAGCTCGTTTTGGTGAGTTAGACATAGACGGCAATATAGTGACTTCATTTAAAGAAAAACCACAAACAACACAAGGATGGATTAATGGTGGTTACTTTGTGATTAATCCAGATTTTTTTAATTTGATTCAGGATGATAACACAATCTTAGAAAGGGAGCCGCTTGAAAGGGCTGCGGAAATTGGCGAACTAATGTCGTATCAACATAATGGTTTTTGGCAATGTATGGATACCAAGAGAGACAGAGATTCTTTAGAGGGTTTGTGGCAGGCGGATAAAGCTCCATGGAGACAGTAAATAACGTAGATAAAAAGAGATTATTGTTAGTAGGAGGGACTGGTTTTATTGGTATGCATATAACCAAGGAAGCTTTGATTCGAGGATATCAAGTATCAATAATATCTAAAAAACATAAGCCTTTATCTGAGAGACTTGATGGCGTTGAGTATTTAACAATAGATATAAGTCTAAAAGAGAATTTATTTCATGTGTTAAGAGGGCAGACATTTCACTATGTAATAAATTTAGGTGGTTATATTGACCATTCCAATTATTTTGATGGAGGGGGCAAGGTATTTGATATTCATTTTACTGGCACAAAGAATTTGGTAGATTGTCTAAATAAAAGAAACTTAATAAGCTTTATTCAAATTGGTAGTAGTGATGAATATGGTGATAATCCTGCGCCACAAAATGAAAGTCAAAGAGAATCCCCAATATCGCCATATTCTTTTGCAAAAACTGCCGCAACACATTTGTTGCAAATGCTATATAAAACAGAAAAGTTTCCAGTAGTGATTCTTCGTCCTTTTCTTGTATATGGGCCTGGCCAGGAGGGTAATAGATTTATTCCGCAAATAATTCAAGGGTGTTTGAATGATGACAAGTTTCCTGTGTCTCAGGGGGAGCAGTTAAGGGATTTTTGTTTTATTGATGACATTGTTAACGTTGTTTTTCTATCATTAAATAATACTGATGCACAGGGTGAAGTAATAAATATTGCTTCTGGTGAGTTAATTTCTATAAAAGATATTGTCATCAATATCCAGAGTATTATTGGGATGGGAGCCCCTCAGTTTGGTGAGGTTTCGTATAGAGTTGGTGAAAACATGCAATTATACGCAAATATAGGAAAAGCTAAAACCCTACTTAAATGGGAGTCACAAGTGGATTTGAAGGATGGATTGGTGAAGACAATTAATGCCTACCGTGCATATGATTGACAATAAAAAACCACTGGTGAGCATTATTATGAACTGTTACAACGGGGAAAAATATGTTGAGGAAGCCATTAGGTCCGTTTTATGCCAAACATATATAAACTGGGAGTTAATATTTTGGGATAACGTGTCTACCGATGAAAGTAAGGATATTTTTTTTAGTTTTAAGGATATGAGGCTTAAATACAGATTATCTAATGAACACACAAATTTAAGTTCAGCTAGAATAAAAGCTATTCAAGAATCACAAGGAGATTTAATAGCCTTTCTAGATGTAGATGATTTTTGGCACAAGGACAAGTTAGAAAAGCAAGTTTATTTGTTTAGTGATAAAGATGTCGTTTTTTCATGTACATCATGCAAAGTGATATATGAAAAGAGTAAAAAAAGACTTGATATAGAACCGTCAAGATCACTAGCTGGTGAGATATTTAATGAATTATTGAAGAATTACTTTGTGGTTTTATCGTCACTTATAGTTAAGCGGCACGCGTACTATGCTATTGGGGGGTTTTCTGAAAAATATCATATTATTGGGGACTTTGATATTGTTACTAAGTTGGCATTATATGGAAGATGTGGAATTGCACACGATTTTTTAACATACAACAGAAAGCATGATAATAACGAATCAATCATAAAAAGTAGTGTTCACACTCAAGAGTTAATAGAGTGGAAAGAGTGTAATTCCAAATTACTTGATATAGCCAATAAGGAGAGTAGAGACAAGTTAATTAAGAATATTGAGTTTAGCATTATTAATAATGATATAAGTAACAGGAGTATAAATATTAATACTTTTAGGCTGATCTCAAGGCAGGCGCCATTAAATATATTAAAAGCCATATTAAAATTATTAAATAGATATATTTGATATTCATAACATGAAAAGAATTCCAGTTATTATTTTGTTTATAGTTGTTTTTTATGCTCTTTCTATTTCTTTATTACAATCATACTTTTGCAAGAGCATATTCATATTAGGTTTTTTCTTGCTATTTTTAATGTCAGTTTATATTTCCTGGAAGTCAAAAATAATAAAATTTACATTTGTTGAAGCTTCATACCTGGCGATGTTCTTTGTGCTGAATGTATATTATATGTTCATCAATTCTTCAGGTCTTATTTATGGGAGGTTTACATATATATTTCTGCTAATTCTACTATTGAGCAAGGTTATTTCAGTAATTAGTAGTAAGGAGCTAATTAGAGTAATTAATATAATGACTGCTGTTGTCGTTATTTTTTTAGTAGCAGAGTATTTATTTGTTTTAATATATGGGAATTCTTTTTTGATAGAGAATTTTTCTTGCAATGCTGCTGGGGTTGTTGGGTATAGGAACTTAAGTAACTACACTTTGTTCAACTCACTTTTAAGTCCAGCTGGAATGAATTCAATTTTACTTGGGGCGCAAACTGCTTCGCAAATGAGTTTAATGGCCTTAGTTTGGTTTTATCGTTCTTATAAATCAGCATCTCACCCTATTTTGAATAAAGTTCTGGCCTCTGTTTCTTTTTTGTTTATAGTATTATCTCCAACAATAACGACTTCATTTTTATTTTTAATAGTACTGGTTGTCTTAGGGTTGTCTAGTAATAATATAATTAAGTTTCGTACATTATTAGTATCATTTTTTATTATTTCTGCATTATCTTATTACTTGTTAGAAATGATTTATTCGAGATATAATGGGTTTGGCTATATAGTCGATGAATTGATTATGCCGCAAATTCATGGTTTTACTAATATGTCATATAATGAAATTTTTTTCGGTATTTCGCTAGACAAATTACCTGATATGTTCCCAATAACCGAAATTGCAATGGTTCATTTTTTTGCAATCTTTGGGGTTGTCGGTGTGTTATTGTTTTTGTCATTTATAGCGTATTACATATTCGTATCTTTCAGTTTAATTAATATTATAGATGGTGATGAGAAGGTTTTATATTTCAGAAGCCTTGCGATTGTATTGTTATTTTTACTTTCATGTGTGCATTATCAAGTACTTCTTCAAGTTGGCGTAATGGAGATTTTTTCAATTCACATGGCGTGCATAATTTCAATAGTTGCTCGTAATCGTGAAGCATCCGGTAATTATTAATATGTGTGGTTTTATTGCATTGTTTTCATCATCAACCTCTTGGGATAAGGATGTTTTGAAGAAGGGTTCAAAATCAATGACCAATAGAGGCCCTGATGATGATGGGGAATGGTGGTCAGATGATTGTTTTGTGGGTATGGCGCATCGTAGACTTGCAATTATTGATTTAAATCATAGTGCAAGGCAGCCAATGGTTTCAAACGATAACCGCTACATTATTGTTTTTAATGGAGAGATCTACAATTATAGGGATTTAAGAAAAGAACTACTAGAGAAGGGTGTTGAATTAAAGACACAGTCCGATACTGAGGTGATATTAGAATTATTTTCACTTTATGGTTCGAATTGTTTGAAAAAATTAAGGGGTATGTTTGCGTTTGCGATATGGGATAAGATTAATAAAGTTTTTTTTATAGCCAGAGATCCTTATGGCATTAAGCCGTTATATATTGCTAAAACTAACAAAGGCTTTCTCATAGCGTCACAAGTTAAGGTTTTATTAGAAACGGGACTTGTGTCAAAAGATCCCTGTCCTTTTGGCCAGGGGGGGTATTGGTTACTTGGAAGTGTGCCTGAGCCTTATACTTGGTTTCGTGATATTAGTGCACTAAGTTCTGGGAGTTTTATTAGGGTTGATAAATTAGGCGTTCATGAAGAAAAATGGCACTCAATATCCGATAGTTGGAGATACTTAGAACAATTCAATGATAAAGTTAATATGCAGAGTCAAGTTCAAGATGCATTGCATGAGTCGGTCAGAGCGCATTTAGTTTCAGATGTGCCGATTGGGATCTTTCTTTCTGGTGGAATAGATTCAACTAGTCTATTAGCCATTATGAATGATTTAGGTTCATCTAACACCATATGTATAACCTTAAAATATTCTGAATTTGAAGGTAGTAGTGATGATGAATCGATAGTGGCAGCTCATGTGGCAAAACAATATGGGTGTCGTCACCATATTAGAGTGGTTAGCAAGTCTGAGTTCGAAAAGGATCTGCCTGATATTTTGCTAGCAATGGATCAGCCTAGTGTTGATGGTATCAATACATGGTATGCGTCTAAATGCGCGGCTGAGTTAGGATTGAAGGTTGTGTTATCAGGTGTTGGGGGGGATGAGTTATTTCAGGGATATAAGAGTTTTAAGGTAATACCAATACTAGTTAGGTGTTGGCGGGTTGCAGCAAAGGTGCCAGGGGTTGAATTGGTTGTCTCATTTTTAATGAGAAGGAAAGCAAATCGATCTAGGAATCCACGTTGGAATTTATTTTCTACTTTAGCTAAGACAGTCCCTGGAGCATGGTTTTTACAGCGTAGCATATTTGCTCCAGAGGAGCTAACAGGGCTAATGGGAAAGAAATTAGCAGGTGAATTCTTAAAAGATTTTACTCCAGAATCAATGATTTTAAAAATGTCTGGCAAGTTACCAAGTGATTCAAAGTTAGCACTTAGTCAGATTTACTCAACGTGTTATCTGCGTAATCAGTTGTTAAGAGATAGTGATTGGGCGAGTATGAGTCACAGCGTTGAATTACGCACGCCATTAGTTGATATAGAACTACTTAATAACCTAAAATCAATCATACCCAAGTTTCATATGCATACTAATAAGTCATTATTATCTAATTCACCTAATATTCCATTAGATTCATTAATAACAAGAAGAAAAAAAACTGGTTTTAGCATACCTATCAATAAGTGGATAAAAGAAATTAACCCAGAGTTAAGTGAAATGGGTGTTAGTCGCGGGTGGGCGCGTGAGGTTGCTAACAGAATTTATCAGGATGTTAATTAATATCTTATTGAGGTATGCCTCATTTTACGAATACATATTTTCAAGTTCATTTTATGAAAAAAGTGTCTCAATATTGCAAGAAGATGCAGTTAGCATAGCCTTGTCCTATGACAAAAGTCAGGCGATTACCCTCTAGGTTGTTTACCTAAACTGTTTTATTTAGGTCGGTGTGGCCAATCTGCGACAGAGGAATTTGAAAACGTATTGTCGGGTGTAATGATTAGCATGAGTTGTAAAGAAAATTGTTGGGATAATTATGGTACTGAAAGTTTCATTGATACGCTGAAAGCAGAATACACAAATCATGAAGCGTATAAAAATAAGAAGCAAGCAAGAATGAGTTTGTTTCAATATATCGAAGGGTTTTATAATCATAAACGCAGATATTTTATAATGGAAAATGTTTTATCATCTCAGGTTGAAGAGAAGACTGTATAATTTGTGACTTTTTTATGAGGAATAGGTTGCCATGAGTGGAATTCATATAGTTCCGAGTATAGAAGAAGAAGCTAGCGGTCCGACTTATTCTGTAGTTCGATTGTGTGAGTCATTGGTAGAAAATGGGTGTGATGTTTTATTAATGACACTAAGTAATACTAAGAGAAGGTTTGAATTTCATAGGCCATATTTAAGGGTTAAGTTTCTCTATAGATTAGGTCTATCCCCAGCGATGAAAAGTGACATTGAAAGAATGGTTGAAGAAGGGTCCATTGAGTATATTCATAGTCATGGCTTATGGATGATGCCAAATATATATGCGGGATGGGTCGCTAAAAAACACAGTATTCCATTTATAGTTTCACCAAGAGGCGCTTTATCAGAAAAGGCTATGAAAACTGGCTCCATATGGGTTAAATTTTTTTTTTGGCATTTCGTTCAAAAAAAAGTTTTAATATCAGCTTCTTGTTTTCACGCAACTTCACATGGCGAGTATAAAGATATACGTCGATTGGGGTTCAAGCAACCAGTATCAATCATTCCAAACGGAATAGATTTTCAAGAGGATATAGAAAAAATAGAAAAACCTTTTAAAACGTTATTATTTTTTGGCCGAATACATCCCATTAAGGGTATTGAAAATCTTTTGCATGCATGGGCTGAACTTCAGGATATTTTTCCTAATTGGCAATTAGAAATTGCTGGGCCTGGAGAGAAGCAATATGTTGAAAAGATAAAATTAATCTCTTATACGTTGTCTTTGAAAAGAGTAGGGTTCGTAGGCCCACTATATGGAGAGAATAAATGGAGTGCTTATAGACGTGCTGACTTATATATATTGCCTTCTTTTTCAGAAAACTTTGGGATGACAGTTGCTGAGTCACTATCAGTTGGCACTCCTGTACTAACCACTAAAGGTACACCATGGAGTAGCTTGGTAAATAAAGGGGCTGGTTTCTGGGTGGATAATGACATAGAGTCTTTAATTTTCTATTTACGCGAAGCGTTGCAAGATGTTTTAAAATTAAGAGGAATGGGTATAAACGGAAAAAAATGGATGACCCAAGACTTTGCATGGCATGTGATAGCCCAAGACATGGCCGATTTTTATGCTTGGAAAGTGCGGGGTAATCTAGAAAAACCTGAGTGTGTAATTTTGAATTAGGAATGTACACTATGTCTTTAACACTACAAATTAAATTAAATTAAATCTAATGTTTCTATCTCAAATATTTAAGTTGGTTTTCAGTAAGGGACCTATGATTATAGGTGTTTTTTTTGTTACTTTTTTTTTGGTAAGTGGGTCAAATATTTTAGAAAAAAAATATCTACTTGAAAAGCAAGTCGTTAGAGGACGTAATTATTCTGGTGAATTTACTATTCCTTCTATGAAAGTATTTGTGTCTGTAGTAAATAGCCAGCAATTTAAAGCAAAACTTAATACCGGTGACGTTAGGACTAATGTGAATGATTATCCCAAAAGGGGCGTTATTGTTTCTTTTAAAGGTAGCTCTCCAGAGGGTATTATTGCGGCATCGAAATTATGGTTAAATGCAGTAAATAAAATTGAAGATAAGCAAAGGATAGAATCTTATCAAAAACATGCTAGTCGAATTAAATTTTTGGAAGAAGAAATTGAATTTTTAGAAAATCATGAGACAAAGTTCTCATCTGCTAATACATTAAGTGACATTGCTCTTCTCAATATATTGAATGATAACAGAGAAGTTGATTTATGGAAAAAATTGTCTAGTGCTAAAGAAAAATTAGACAAGCTCCGTTTTGAAAAGCCTTTCATACCAACTAAATATTTTTTAGAAACAAGTGATAGACTGGAACATTATTACCCAAATAAGGCGGTATATATTGGTATTTCTTTGATATCAGTGACGTGTTATATTATTTTTCTACTGGGTTTTAGTTATCGAAGGAATCAGTAGAGCATGGAAGATATTGATAATGTAGTTGCCCCAGTTAGTGTTGTTATGATTTCATTAAATGAATCTCATAATATGAACGATGTATGTCTGAATTTGAAAGGGTGGGCAAAACATATCTTTTTAGTCGATAGTTTTAGTAGTGATGACACTATCGAAATTGCCTTGAGCCATGGAGTTCATGTTGTTCAGAATGAATTTTTAGGCTTTGGTAATCAATGGAATTTCGCCTTGGAAAATTTGGATATTAACACGCCCTGGGCTATGAAAATTGATCCAGACGAAAGGTTGTCTGATGAGTTAAAGGTGAACTTAAGAAAGGCAATGTTGAGTGGTAATAGTGATGCGTTTTCATTAGATAGACGGTTATGGTTTATGGATAGGCCGTTACCTATTCATCAGAATATTGTCCGAGTTTGGCGCACGGGGAAGTGTAAGTTTAGTGATGTATCTGTTAATGAATATCCTATAATAGATGGTAGTATTTCGAAAGTTAGTGGGAATTTAGAGCATTTCGATAGTCCAAATCTAGAGCATTGGCTAGCAAAACAAAATAAATATACGACACTTGAAGCTGTTATTGCATTTGAACAAGGAAAATTGTCAGATGAGCCTATTTTATTGGGTACAACTTTGCAAAGAAGAATGTGGCTTAAGAAGAACTTTTACAAGCTCCCGTTCAGATATCTTATTTTGTTTTTTTATTATTGGATATTTTGTGGAGTGTGGAGGGCTGGATCAGTTGGTTATATGTGGTCTAGGTTGCGAACAGATGTTATGAGGTTGGTTGAATATAAAAGAAAAGAAATGGAAATCAAAGAAAAGAAATACAAATAACAAATTTAATTTATGATTAATCATAATTATTGTCCAGTATGCGACTTAAGTATAGTTGAGTGGAAAAGAAAACTTATTGCTGATCAAGAGTATAAAATTGATATGTGTAATGGTTGTGGATATGCTTTTGTTAACCCTAGGCCAACATTAAAGTTCCTTTCTGAATACTATGCTAATTTTCATATTTCTGATGAAGATATACAGGTAGGTGAAAAGGGTGATAAATATGCCTATTCTGTTGTTGATGCAATACGAATAGTTAAAAAGATTTCAGAATTAACGAATAATATCGGTGATCTTAATTTTTTAGATGTTGGTTGTGGGCATGGCCTTGTGACAAGAGAGGCAATATATAGTAGGTTTCATGTTACAGCATTAGAATTATCTGATATTGAAAGAGGTGTCGCATATAAGCTTACTGAGCTAATGCCGATTAATTCTAGTTTTGAAGATTATAGTTGTGATTCTGACTCCTTAGATGTCATCAACTTAAGTCAGATTTTAGAGCACGTTGTTGATATTAATTTATGGGCATCAAAATCACATCGGTGTCTAAAAAAAGGGGGGGTATTGGCTATAGCATTACCAAATTTTAACAGTTTCCTTAGATATTTATTAGGAGAGAATGACCCATATATATGCCCCCCAGTTCATTTAAATTTTTTTAATAATAAAAACCTAATAAAGCTTTTAGATAGTCATGGTTTTGATATTGAACATGTTGAGTTTGTATCAAGAATTCCAGATGAAGCATTATTAAAAAGAATTCCAAAATTTCTACTTTTTACGTTGCCTGTTATAAAAATAGCGATAGCAACTATATTTAAGATATTCGATATATTGCATATTGGCATAATGATTAATATTTATGCTAGGAAAAGATAAATGTGCGGGATTATAGGTATATTTGGTGATGACCCGGATGTTGTTAAAAAGGCAAGCCTTCTCTTAGAGCATCGCGGTCCTGACGACCATGGGTTGTTTGTGGATAAGTTTTTCGGAATTGGCTTGGGCCATACACGATTATCTATACTCGATACTTCATCACACGGCCATCAACCTATGTTGAGTAAGGATGGCAAGGTGGTGCTCGTTTTTAATGGGGAGATTTATAATTTTCGTGAATTACGAGATACTTTAAAGGAAAAAAATTATAAGTTCGATGGGGAGTCAGATAGTGAGGTATTGTTATGCCTATATTTACTAGAAGGTAAAGATTTCTTATCCAAACTTAATGGTATTTTTGCCCTTGCTATTTGGGATTCTAGGGACAAATCTTTATTTATTGCAAGGGATGGCTTAGGTGTTAAGCCGTTGTATTATGCTGCTAGTAACAACTCTTTTTCTTTCTCAAGTGAAATTAAGGCATTGTTGCAGTTATCTAGTATAGAAAAAAAAATAGATGAAGAATCCATCAACCGGTACCTTAGCTTTTTATGGTGTCCAGGAAAGGGAACACCAATAAAATCAGTTTGTAAGTTATTGCCCGGTGAGGCCATGATTATTAAGGATGGCATTGTCAAGAACAGATGGATTTGGTACCAGTTGCCAGTTTTTACAGGGATTTTGCCAGATCTTTGTAAAAAGAAATCACTTTCTGGTGTGACTGAATATTTAAGACAAGCAGTTCATCGTCAAATGGTGTCTGATGTCCCATTAGGTGCTTTTCTTTCTGGTGGGTTAGATTCTAGTTCAATTGTTGCTTTTGCTAGAGAAATGAACCCAGATCTAAGATGCTTTACTATTGATATTATAGGTAAGCAAGATAAAGGTGTTATTAATGACCTTCCTTATGCTCAGAAAGTTGCAAAACATTTGAATGTTCCTTTGGATGTTGTCTCAGTTGACTCAAACAAAATAGCGCAAAATCTTGAGTATATGGTAGCTCAGCTTGATGAACCTTTGGCAGATCCGGCGGCACTTAATGTTTTTTATATTAGTCAATTAGCAAGAAAGCAAGGCATTAAAGTACTTCTATCGGGGGTTGGAGGAGATGATTTGTTTACAGGATATAGACGCCATCATGCACTTCAGTTGCAAAAATATTGGAGTTGGATTCCCCAAGGTATACGCGTAGGCATCGAAAGAGAGGCAAAAAAGTTATCCGTTTCAAATCCTTTTCAAAGAAAATTAACTAAGTTTCTGAATGGAGCAGGATTAGAAGGTATTGACAGGCTTGTTAACTATTTTCGTTGGGCAGATGATTCTTTATTACGAACATTATATTCTAAAGAATTTATTGACAATTTAGGGCAGAGTTCTGCAGAAGATCCAATGGTTGATTTTATTATGCCTATTATTCATAACAGGACACCATTAGAGCAAATGCTTGCTTTGGAACAAAGATTCTTTCTTGCGGATCATAATTTAAATTACACAGATAAGATGTCAATGGCTGCTGGTGTTGAAGTAAGGGTCCCTTTCTTAGATATTGATTTGGTGAACTTTTCTGCTCGTATTCCAAATAAGTACAAACAAAAAGGCAGTACAGGAAAATGGGTGCTAAAGAAGGCAATGGAACCCTATTTGCCTAAAGAAGTGATATACCGGCCTAAAACAGGTTTTGGTGTGCCATTAAGAAGATGGATGCAGTATGAACTAAGAGAAATGCTCGGTGATTTGTTGTCAGCAGAGAGCTTACAGCGACGCGGACTGTTTGAACCTACTGCCGTCCAACGACTGATTGCCGTTAATGATAGTGGTAAGGTGGATGCAAGTTATACCTTATTGTCGTTATTGTGTATTGAAATTTGGTGCCGGACTTACTTGGATTGATACGGGGTATTGGGGTGTAAAAGAGTAACGAAAAATAAGAAGCACACGATTTTTGGAAGGCAGTTTCCTGTCGCGAGAGTTTGTACCTTATGGGTAAGACAAAGTTGCTTACGTGTTGTAAGCAAAGGCTTTAATGTACTTGACGCGGGCGTTGGACCATATATTTCTAGAGTGTATCGCATCACATCACATCACAGCCCGAGTATCCCTAAAGCCATCGCCGAAGTCTGACGATT
>Ga0209494_1000881_pt1 | contig 13432 bp, 6 predicted proteins | sample EN1Hudseemescosm_FD_184628 | JGI IMG/M metagenome (GOLD analysis project Ga0209494, IMG submission 184628) | Methane-oxidizing microbial communities from mesocosms in the Hudson Canyon - EN1B Hudson Canyon (SPAdes) (version 2) | ecosystem: Environmental > Aquatic > Marine > Cold seeps | place... | reverse complement strand
CGCTTATATCAACATTCCACATAACATTGATGATATTCGGATCACTAGGATAAGCATCACCAAAGCCAAGTACGTTACTTTCTCCAGCACTCTGAATAGACATCCTTGCGATGTCGTTAGTTACAGTAGTTATACTATCTGACGAATCATAGAAGATAACATTCCATCCATAGTTACCGCCAGCAGAGGGTGATTTGTGTCCCCATCCATCAGCCAATGCATTTGGTTTATCGAATGATTGTGTAGTATGAATATAAGGCCCATTCCATCCCGTGGTTGATGCAGTCCAGGTTCCTGTTCCTGTGCATGTAGTGGAGTTGAATAAAGTTGTATCGTCACAGAACCCCCCGTTTAGTAACTCCTGCAATGCGAAAGGCAACCTTCCTACATCAGAAACAAACGATCTAGTACCGTCTGATGTTCCGTATATTGCTTTAACGATTTTCTCATGACGATCTTTTGTTACCTCATAACTATTTCTAAAAGTTATCTCATTAACAGCTTCAAGTGCAATTGACGAAAGGGCGACTATAATAAGCATAACAGCCATTAACTCAATAAGAGTAAAACCACGTTGCTTGTGAAATGTGTGATATGACATATAAAAATAAAAAAGTAGGTTATATGCCGCACTTTGTATGTGAGGCCCGAGATATTACAAAGGTTTGTATATGGCTTGAACATTGCTTGATTGCTAACTAAAACAACATAAGGACAAGAGATGTTTGACAAGCTATTAAACTTTGCGGTTGATTTATTACCAATTGCAGCAGGATTTGTGCCAGCAACTTTATATCAGGTTAAATTCAAAAAAGAATTAAGCGTAGCATATTCAGTTTGCGGGTCATTAGTTATTGGCGCTGCTTGGTGGTGGTGGCTTTATGATCTAAAAATAAGTCAAGAATCAATACTAATGATAATGCTTATAACGCTAGGGTCATATTTAATATTTAGATTTGAAGAGCGGCAAACATAAAAAACCGCAAAGAGATCACTCTAATTGATTTATTACAAGGTAACCTTAATAAAGTGGAATTGACACCTGCTTCCCTTCCTATGTAGTACAAGGCCATTGTATTACATAGAAAACCCTTTGAAATAAGGATTCTTCCTTGCCTTCCCTTATGTATGTAATGTAACATTAGCTTATACCTAGATACATTACATACAAAAAGAGCGATCAACGATGAAATTAGTCGATGCCGTCAACGTCTCAGAAATAGAATCCGTCTCTCGCATCTTGCTAAAGGACAATAAGCAGAATCGACTGTATGCCGATATTTGGAAAGTGGGAATTAACTTTGCACTCAGGATAGGCGATCTGTTAAACATAAAGTTCGATGACTTGGATTTGATCAATAATGAAATCTCACTGATAGAACAAAAGACCACTAAACCACGTTTGATTAAAATTAATGTCGCTGCTTTGGCCATCATTCAGGAACGCAGGGCCTTATACCCTAATGACCTGTATTTATTCCAAGCGCATAGCAACCGTGCCAAGAAAGACAGTCCTGTTTCAACCGTGAGTGTCAGTCGCGTCTTTAAAGCCGCAGGGGATCGTTTAGGACTAAAGATCAATACCCATTCCATGCGGAAAACGCGCGGAGCAGCGATGTATCAGGCGGGTACGCCCGTGGCTGTGATTCAGAAGTTATTTAATCATGCGAGTGAAGCGGTCACCTTGCGTTACATTGGTATTACGCAGGCAGATATTTCACAAACTTATGATGACTTGGTGTTGTAAGCCGTTGGGCAGTCCTAACTAACTCTATTCAATTTAAAATTCTGGGCCTGCTCGAAAATCTCTTTATATACCTCATCTTCATCAACAGGCGGGTATCCGTACTTATCCAATAACAGTATTAAATCAACTTGTATCTCGGCTTTAATGTCTTCTCGTTTATTCCAGTCGGTATACTTAGATTTATCATCAATAATCAATTTCACTTCTTTAGCAAGTTCGATCAAACGGTCTTCGGGGTACGTGAAGTCATATTTATGAGCTAGCGTTAGCAGGATATCGTAAAAGGCCTTTTCCTCGAAGTTAATACCCATTTCATCAAACGATGCCATTTCATTCCGAAGTTCATTATAAAGATTAATGATCTCTTCAGAGAAATCGCTAAGAACCTCGCTACGCAATACATCCTGCTCATCACGTTCATTATATTTATCAACTAAGGACTGAAATTTCTTACTAAAATCGACACCTTTAACTTTATTGGTTTTCTTAAATTCACCAATCGCTTTGGCTAATAGTTGTTGTAGTAATTGCAGTTTAGTATTGGGCTGTTTAATGACTTCAAGTTTAGCAAGGTAGTCTTCATCAAAGATATCAATCTCACCATCGCTTGAGTCACCCAGTTTAAAAATCTCTTGTACGCCATCACTTAACAAAGCATCTTTAACCAACGCTTGTACTCTCGTATTCATTTGTTCAACATCCGGGGCACCGCCTGTTGTTATTTTAAACACAATCGTTCTTACTGCTAAATAGTAATGAATTTTATCTTTATGTTGTTGGTCCAAATCACTACTACCGACACAAATATCATAAGCAGCCTTCAATCTTTTGGTTAAATCCATATAAGTTTTTTCAAACTTGGTATCACGTAAAACAAAATCAGCAGAATTGTTTAAGCACTGTAATTGCTCAAGCGGTGTTCCTGAAAAATAAGCCGTAGAATTAAACTTATGGAACATGGCACCCAATAAACTCAAATGATCTTTAACGACAATGACAGATTTCTTAATATCCTCAAGGTCTTGGTGTTGCCCACCTGTATATTGGGATAAAGCCAAATTCATTTGCTTCTTAATTCCAATATAGTCCACCACTAGCCCATTTTCTTTACCTTCAAACTTGCGATTTACACGTGAAATAGTTTGAATTAAATTATGCTTTTGCAGCGGCTTATCTATATACATAGAGTCTAGGAATGGGACATCAAAGCCTGTTAGCCACATATCCACTACAATAGCTATTTTGAAGTTGGACTTCCCATTTTTAAATTGACGGTCTAATTCTTTGCGATAGTCTTTATTGCCAAGTTTATCCCATAGCGTTTTTTCATCATCCTTGTCACGAGTCATAATCATTTTAACTCGTTCCATTGGTTTCACTTTCTTCTTATCGCTCTCGGATAAGGATTCCCCTTCATCACAAACCTTAACCTCATCCCATTCAGGACGTAATTTAATAACTTCCTTAAACAACTGGTATGCAATGGGGCGACTACTACATACAAACATAGCTTTGCCTTTTTGGGTTGCGCCTTCTTCAACACGACTCTCATAATGTTCAACGAAGTCTTTTGCAATAGCTTCGATACGGTCAGGGTCGCCAAGTATAGTAGACATACTGGCCATTGCTTGTTTGCTTTTATCTATTTGATATTCATTCGTACCAGCATCCGCACACTCTTTATAATACTTTTCAACTTCAGCTAACTGATTAGAGTCAAGCAGCACTTTCGCTGCTCGACCTTCATAAATGATGCGAACAGTAATCTCATCGAAAACTGATTCTGTCATGGTGTAGCTATCAATAACCGCACCAAACACATCTAGCGTCGCTTCTATTGGTGTACCCGTAAAACCTACATACGTTGCATTGGGTAATGAGTCATGAAGATACTTAGCAAATCCATAGGTCTTCTTCACTCCACCTTCCGTGACCGTGACTTTTTGCTCTAAATTAACTTGGCTGCGATGTGCTTCATCCGAAATACAAATCACATTGGTTCGCTCAGTTAGTAACTGTAAATCTTCGGTAAATTTATGAATAGTAGTAAGGAATACACCGCCACTTTTACGACCTTTTAAGTGTTCACGCAATTCAGCACGACTTTCAACACTAATGATATTTTGATCACCCACATAGGTTTTAGCATTAGTGAATTGACCGGCAAGTTGATCATCTAAATCGGTGCGATCTGTAATTAAAATAATCGTAGGGCTACCTAACGCTACATCTTTCATTAATAAGCGAGTTAAGAACAGCATGGTGTAGCTCTTACCACAACCCGTTGCACCAAAGTAAGTGCCGCCTTTACCATCGCCATGCGGTTTCATTTGTTGCTTAATATTGGAAAATAACTTGGATGCTGCGTAATACTGAGGGTAACGGCAAACAATCTTCTCTTGTTTGCTGGATGTGTCAGGTACGTAGATAAAGTTACGGATTACTTCCGTCAAACGTTGCTTGTTAAATAAGCCACTAATTAGAGTAAACAGTGAATTAATACCGTCTTTATCTAGTTTCTCTTCGCCTGTAATTTTGCGCCAAGAGTAGTAAAACTCATAGGGAGCAAAGTAAGATCCCATTTTATTATTCACACCATCACTGATCACACACAAAGCGTTGTATTTGAATAACTCAGGAATATCACGGCCATACCGAGTGGTTAATTGTACATAGGCATCATGAATCGTCGCCTCTTCACGAATGGCACTCTTAAACTCAAATACTACAAGTGGAAGGCCGTTGATGTAGAGAATTCCATCAGGGATACGCAACTCATAACCGTGTATCTCCATCTGGTTAACAATTCGATAATGGTTATTATCAATATCGTCATAGTCTATAAGTTGAATGTATAAATCTTTCTGGTTCGCATCTTCACGTTTTAGTAAAAAACCATCAGAGACAAACTTCATAATGGCTTTATTAGTGTCGTACAAATCTGATGCGGGTAGGTACTCAAGCTTATGGATAACCGAGTCAATCTCAGATTCAGTGATTGACTCGTTTTGATAACGTGTTGCTAGAAATTCATAGAGATCGGATTTTATCAGCACATCGCTAGGAGTTCTATTTATCGACTCACCACGAGAATGTGGATAGCCTTCTTTACCTAGTAATTCGATAATGGCTTGTTCAAGTCTTTCTTCCGTGAATTTCATTATTTAGTCCACTATAGATAATTTAGTTAATAATACTGATGCTAGATTCTTTAATATGTTTATATCTGATGCTAACGATTCTTTTAAACTTTCTATAGGGCTAACAAGTCGGCAAAAACTTTCATAGATTGAAGAAGAATCACTTCGTGCAAATTGAAACTGCATTATTCTTGTTGGTGATGTATGCTTAACGGTTGTTCCAGTAGCACCGCCAACTATTTCATTTCGATACTCGGTACAGCATAAAAGTTGATAAATAAATTCTTGAAATATAAATTCATCTTTCAATTCTAATTTCCCAAGCCGTTGATTATGCAGTAGCTTGTATCCAGGTAAAGATGGTATTAACGCTGGATACCCTAATGTATCGCTTGCTTTGCTTAGGTCTGTCATCGTGACCATGACATCCCCTTCATTAAAAATATAATCTAGGGGGATATCACTATGATAAAACCTCATTTTATCTAACTTCATACCTCCCCCAATCTTAAAATTACCAGGGGATAAAAGTATATGTCCATTATCTATATCTGAAAAATATTCTCCCTTGAAAGCAAAACCGTGTTTAACATTTAAAATATCTCCTAGTGATGAAACATTCCAGTTTAAAGGAATTTCACGATTTAACTCCTCACAATACTTCATTTCACCACCAGAAGACTTATAAGGGGCCCCTTCTAACTCTGGCTTACCAATAGATTCAGCGTATTCTTTGGATATGGGGAATTCAAAATCAACAAACCACTGTTTATAAATCGCTTGTGCAGTGTCTTCTAACTTTTGAGTGAGCTTTTCGTTCAGTGCAATACGGTCATTAACTACATTGTATTCACGTACAACCCCACGCTGCTGTTCGATTGAAGGGATTGAGAGTTCCATATCACAAAAATCAATCCAGCTAAATCCTCCACGCACACTGTTATCAGTCATAAACCAAGCATTACGATCAAACTCTGAACGCCTGCACCACATCATCAGGTATTCGGGTAACAGATCTTTTTCATCTTTAACTTCAAAAACAACATAAGCAGGTGAAACTATCACTGGATTTTCAATATCCAACATAGAAATAGGCAGCACTTCATCCCGCCCAACATGCATAGGGTTAAAGGCAAACTGATTTTTCTTAACAACCCTATATTTACTTAAATCTGTGCCATTGATGTTTGCTACAGAAGGCATGAAGTGTTTATTAATATTTATCCCTTTCAAATCAGAGATAGAATTATCAGTATTTTTAAGTTTGATTTGGGTGACGTAATCACCAATACGTTTATAGTTTGATCTCATAGCCCAACTCTTCAAATACAGATAGTAGTTCAGTTTTTGATTTTTCTTCTTGTTTTAGTAGTTCACTAAAATCACTCCGTATTTGAGTCATTTTTTCATCAAAATCTACATCTTCATCATGATTTTTGAATTCAATGTATTTACTAGGAACAAGAGAGTAGCCTTTAGCTGCAATCTCTTCTTTAGTGGCAGAGTAACAATATTCCGCTATATTTTTATATTCAGATTCAGCACGTACTTCTTGCCAAGTATGCAATGTTTCTGCTATTTCAGAGATCTTATCAGAAGGAAATTGAACATATTTTTTCTCAAATACTTCTCCATGTTTACGTAAATCCATAAACAGAACTTCACCTTCACGAGAGCGGTAATATCGGGTTACGTCTTCATGCGGAACTGTGTGTTCTTTTTTGTTTTTATTAATAACCCATAAGGTTACACTAATATCAGTGGTATAGAACATCTTCATTGGTAAGATGATGATAGCTTCAACTAAGCCATTTTCAATGAGCTTCTTACGGATCTCTTTTTCTGTTCCTTCACCGGATAATGCACCATTGGCAAGAATAAACCCCGCCACGCCATTTTCAGATAGCTTAGACACCATGTGTAAAATCCAGCCATAGTTGGCATTGCCTGTTTGTGGTGTTTCATATCCATCCCAACGATGATCATCAACTAATTCATCAGAAGCACGCCAATCCTTCTGATTAAATGGTGGGTTTGCCATAATGAAGTCGGCTTTGAGCGTTTCATGCTGGTCATTGGCAAAAGTATCTTTTGCAGCAGCACCTAGATCAGCAGTTATACCCCGAATAGCAAGGTTCATCTTTGCCAGCTTGTAGGTTGCTCCTGTGTATTCTTGACCATAAACCGAAATATCTTTGGTATTACCCCTATGACTTTCAATAAATTTCAAGGATTGCACAAACATCCCCCCCGCCCCACAACAAGGATCGTATATTTTGCCTTTGTAGGGTTCGATTAATTCAGCAATTAAATTAACGATACTTTTTGGCGTATAGAATTCGCCTTTACCTTTACCTTCTGCAATGGCAAATTTAGATAAAAAATACTCATAAACTCGACCGACTACATCTTCATGTGGGTTTGCTAAAGTATCAATGTTATTAATTACATCAACTAAAGCGGATAACTTGCTAACATCTAGCCCTAAACGAGAAAAGTAGTTGTCTGGTAATGCACCTTGTAAAGCTTTGTTAGTTTTTTCGATAGTGCTTAATGCGGTATCAATTTTTAGTGCAATATCTTCTTGCTTTGAGTTTTGTTGTACAAAGCTCCAGCGACTTTCTTCTGTTAGGTAAAAGACGTTGTTCATAGTGTAAAACTGAACTTTATCGATAAACTTTTCTTTACCGTCATCAATGAGTTCTTGTTTTCGTTTTTCAAAGGTATCACTGATAAACTTTAAGAATATAAGGCTTAATACAATGTGCTTATATTCAGATGATTCAACGCTCCCCCGCAGTTTGTTAGCTGCATCCCATAGTGTTTCTTCAAAACTCTTTTGTTTTTTGTTTGCTGCTTTAGCCATTTCAATTCCTCTTTAACTTTTATTTATCCGTTATTATTTTAATGGCAGCTAGTACTAACCTACTCTAATTGCAAAAAAACTTAATTCATCACTTTATTTTATCTAAAACCTCTACAACCCACGTAACAACTGACTCTTTCGTGTGTCGTCCTGCATCATAGCTCACTCGGTAAGTATGGTTTTTACCCGGTATTTTAATATCTTTTAACTCTTTAATATCAGGAAATAAATGCTGATTAAAGTTAATATCTTCCCCTGGCTTACTGGCATCACTCAACTCCTTACATCGCTGAATATCCCATACACTCATCGGTTCTATATATTGTTTGTTATCATTCTTGATTCGGTTCGCCCAATCATTCTGGGAGCACGTATCATCTAATTGTGACAGTACCTTAGCTGCTCGTAAGAACCTACCATCATGTTGCGTATAACAGTTAATCACATCCGTTTGCTGGTTCTTTATATCCAGCTCTTGCCAAGTCACGACACGATCTATTTTCAGATCGATAGCAAGTGACCCTAAAATCAAGACCTGTTTATGGCGTGGTGATCTAACATCTCTTATTCGTGCGATCGCTTGGGTTATTTCATGCTCTCGTGTTTGTTCTAATATTGCAGCGGTATAAGGATCATTAAAATGTCGTCCTTTGCCTTTACCTCTATTCTTATCAACCCCAACTCCCAATTGATAGCCTCTCAATTGTTGGTAATTAAACCCATCACTGGACTTACTGCTTAGTTGTACCTCATTCGGGTTTTTAGTTAAATCTTCAGATTGCAATACCGCTTCCGAACTAGACATTTGATTACGCCCTAAAATAATACAATGGTAATTTGAATACTGATTTAAACCCCGCGTATCATTAAAGTGAGCAATGGCTAAATACCCATCTTTACCGTTCACTTCCAAGTTATCAAGTAAATCAATAAAGTATCCATTTTTCTCAACCGCCAGGTTTGTCACTAACAACGTGGGCTCTTTATAAACTGCATAATTTGAAGTCGCTGTTCTATTAATAACTTTAGCGACTGCTTTTAGAAATGTCTCTGTTTTTTCATCCGATTGGGTAAGAGATCCGGCACTAAAGACTTTATTATTACACTGCGTGACACATAACCGTCGTTCCGCATTAATACGTATAAAGTTAAGCGGCGGATAAGAGGTGTCTGGACGCTTTAAGGCATCCGTAGCAATCAACTCAGAGGCATCGCCATCAATACACAAAATAGGGACTTTACGTAAGAACTGAGTATAACGATCTGAACCTAAGCGACTTAACTTATCGCCTAAATTATTTTCACTGCCATGACGCGTTAAAGACTTAGTATACAACCCTTGATGTAAGATAAACTGACCGTCAATACAGCTAAAATGAGACGACTCACTATTGTCTTTGCAAATACGCAACAAGATAGAAGCAAAACGATAATCCTCACGATTGTCATTAATATACCCCCTCTTTGCTCTTAGTACTGTTGGATTGTCGCCCGGTACAACCTCATTATTTTCTGATTCACATTGCGCCTCATAATCGAGTGTAAAATCAGTCAATGTTGATATTTCTGCAGCAAGGCCTTTATCAGACCCCGCCTCTTTTAAACAGGCTTTCCATTGTGTTACTAGCTGCTGATTGTTCGCAGGCGAATGCGTAAACGTCTCAGCTAAAGCGCGTACACCTACTAAACTTAATGCCGCCTTTAACTGTTTCGCTTCATACTTTTTATGCCCAATTAACACGTTGTGATAATGCTCATCAATAACAACTAGATCAGGCTGCTTTTCAGACTTAGATAACGGTGTTATTAAATAATGTTGAGCTAAGATTAAAACATCCGCTGATAGCTCAAACTGCTTTAAATAAGCACAGCCTTCAAAATAACGACATTGATTACCACTATTACTACAAAAGGCTTCCGTCACAGACGGAACACTACTTTCATACGGTTTAACCTGATCATAATTAGCACACATGCCTTCAACACGCCTACCCTTACGTATCTCAATCTTTAAATCAGGAAACAGTCTCACCATTTCTTCTTTTAACTCATTTGCTAATTTATGTCTTGGCACATACAAATGCAAAAACAAAGGCCTTCCTGCAGCTTTCATATTACAAGCTGCTTGAAAGATAGCACGTGTTTTACCTAAACCTGCTGTTGCCGCAATCACCGTATTAGGAACAGATAAGGGACCTAATCTCTTATCCAGCTGAGTTTGAGCAAAGGAGCGCTCTCCATAAATTTCAGGCACTAATTCAGGGTAATCGACGGCTTTAAAGAAATTTAAAATAGTTTCATTCAAGACAGTACACGCTTCATCAACCGGCAAAACAGCCTCCTTCTCAGGAAAAGCCTGTCTAACCAAGCTATACAACTTGCCGCCATGTGCGCGAGAGCTGATCTGAGGCCCTTGCGTATCACTATCTCGACCATTAGCATAGAATATTGCACACGTGCGGCCACTCCCATAATCAAGGCCTTTACCCGGATCTGCTAATTGTTTTTTATCGTACAACCTTGGGTTTTTTAAAACATCCGATACGGTTGTATCGCCCTCCTCAAAATACAAAGTCATATCAAAGTCTAAGGCTTGAATATCCTCTTCAGATAACTCACTACGCTGACCTGCTTGATGCTGTTTAAACACATGACTATTAGAAACGCCGTGATCTGTTACCTCTAAATCATCAAAACAATGACAATCCAGTGCTTCACCCACACTCTGATGCCAAACAACATTCACATCTTCTAATTCAACCCCCTCAGAGACCACTGGTGTTCCGCAAAAATCTAACTGAACGGCGTTTGCCATAGACGTATCAATTGATACGGGCTGTCTAATAGGTTCCCCCGTCTTCAATGATTGATCTACCGTGTGCTGATACGTTACTAACTTATTCGCTAAAGACTTAATAAACGCAGGCATTAACAGGGGCGTACTACTGGGAAAATAAAAACGATACCCGCTTTTATTAAATTCTTTTACCCGAGACGAACTAGAGCCCTGACTAAAGCACAGTACCGACTCAAACCCTGGAACAAGGTGACAAAGTATTTTATACATTTCAGCAGGCGACGTAAGCTCCCCTTCACCTGAATCATCAACATCTAAAATAACCAAACCATTAATTGGGTTAAATCTGTGTGATAAAAACTTCTTAGTTCGAGTAATAAAAGGTGGGATATAATTAGGGTTTAAGTGCGCTTCATATTCCACTTCAGGTAATCTTTTATCATATTTGGTGCTAGAAAGACACGTAACTGACTTGTTATAAACACTGCGATCGAAAACATCAGCGGTTAATGCATTATGAGGCCCTGCATCCATTAAGAAATCAGGAAATGCTTTAAAGTCTATTTCTATATAGTTAGCCTGGCTTTCAGTCATTGGTAAGCTAGGCTTTTCAGAGCAAATAGTCCCGGCTTCATCACGATAATAACGCTTCGATAAAGGTGTTATAGAATTATAATAAGTAAACGCAATTAATGTTTGCATAGATCAAATGGCAATAAAAGTAAGTTAATAAGACTCCATTCTCCCATATTAACGGTTTTGTGTGGGGGGTACCAAGGTTGTTTTTCTAATAAGGATTTATATTAGAGATTTAACCCTGGTAAAGTAAACAGAACACACTCTTTACAAACCGTTCCCAATATGAACAAAGGCAAAACCCTAACTGCGTTTGAAATGTTAAGTTACTACTCAATTACATTACAACCTTAATGATTAAGGCAATAACAACCTGATAATGCCATTTAAAGCTACGTATTCGACGTTTAAGCGACTTTCGTGCTTACTGCCACTGATTACTCGAGTTAGCTCGTATTCGCATAGTGATGGGTGATTATTCGGGCGCAGGGCTTCGTGCGTAATTTAATATTTAGTTCTCTGTAATAATTATAAAACCTAATCTCTGAATAGCACTTGAAGCATATTGATTCATAAAGCGTATTTAGGGTTATCCATAGAAAAGTCTGCTGCTAATAGTAATTATTAGACTGAGTACGATTCTTAAAATTCTGTATATTCCGTTTCATTCGTCTACCCCAAATATCAGCAAGACAACCTTAATCTAGATACTTACTGGATTTCAGACCACATTATCACGCTATAGCGCATTATGAAAAATGCTGATAATAACGGATTGATGAGAATTATCATGAGAAAACTAACCTTTACTCAAACAGCTCCTTATTCTTTTTCTTTACTGCACACAGCATTTCTTCGTCGCTTATCTTGTCATCTAGGCTTTGTTCATTAACCTGTTTCGCGTACCTCTTAAATGCCTGGAACGATTCTTCCCTAGTTTCTCTTATCTTTGAAACAGGCCGGTAATCTTCAGTAAATTCTGGCTCCTTATGCTCTATACGCCAGAGAGGGGGAAGGTTAGCATTGGGAGTAAAAGGGCGAATTAAAGGGATACTTTCAAAACTATCATCGCCTAAAATAGATGCTGCAATACAATAGAAGGGACGCTCTTCCCTGCCATGATCTGACCTGATCTTAAAGTTAAACTGAAATTGATCATTTTTCGATGATAGTACCTTGTCTTTTGCTAGTTTATGACAAACTTCCTCTAAATTTAATTCTTTAAATATACCTTTAAAATTACTTTCCTCGATTAAATAAACAGGTATATTCGTTTCAAAGTAACCTCCCTGAAGCAACCCTTTATAACCAGCACAACTTTGCTTAGAATGTTCGCTTTCAGTATCAACAAAATTAGCCAAATTATTAATAATATAGTTACGTAACATACCTTCATAAGAGACTTCAAACTTGGTACGCATGTGCTCTAGCCAAATATCTCTAACATGCTTTACTGCATCATAAACGACTTCCTCAGTCAGCTTTAAAATACCAAATTCAACAGCATATTTCCCTGCAACGGCAACTAATGCAAAGTGACGCATAACGCGTCTCTCTAAGCTATCAAAGCTTTTTCCTTCGGATAAAATCGCTAAGGATTTTTCAATATCTTGCATCACTATTTTTGAAATCTCAGCTTCTGACTCTGCTTTCGCTAATAGCTGACTAATAAAAACTCTTGATACGTGTCCACCATCTTTACCGCAGGCTTCTTTAAGTGATTCAACGAAAGCGGCCGGATCTGCCTCCCCTGGAAATATTTGGTCTTTAATATGTATATCTAAAAACCTGACGGCTTCGCCTTCTTTTTGAGCAACGCCTCCTTGTGCTAATTTACTAAAACCAGATAACTCACCACTTGAAATGCCTAGCATCGTCCAACTTCTCGTTTCTTTAACTTCCCCTGTACTACTTGCACGAGCCCTGCCTACCCCGCCACTAACCTCGTAAATAGTACTTTGAAATTCCTTGTCCTCACATTCACCAATTTCATCTAATAATAAGATACTTCCATCAAACTTAGTGGCTGTCCCTTGTATTGCAAGCGCTGTTGTATTCCATTTCTGAATCATTGATCCTGGGCCATTGCGTGGATCAACTCCTGACCCATAAACGCTGCCTGCTAATTGAAGCATCAAACTTTTACCGCTGCTACTTTTACCCCACAAATGGATAAATAGAGTGCCTAAATCCGAAAAATTTAAGAGCATTGATGCCATCGAATACATTAAAACAAAGGATGGTATTTTTCCTTGAACTGCTTTGTTTGCAACATTAGATTGCCAGCTTTGATAAGTTCCTAATAA
>Ga0209494_1000879_pt1 | contig 13462 bp, 7 predicted proteins | sample EN1Hudseemescosm_FD_184628 | JGI IMG/M metagenome (GOLD analysis project Ga0209494, IMG submission 184628) | Methane-oxidizing microbial communities from mesocosms in the Hudson Canyon - EN1B Hudson Canyon (SPAdes) (version 2) | ecosystem: Environmental > Aquatic > Marine > Cold seeps | place... | reverse complement strand
TCGTTGCAATACTCGTTTCTTTTCTTCTTGTACTTCGCCTCGCTTCCTCCAATCCCAAAGTAAGTCCCGTGCGCGTTTCGCCGCGGGCTCGAGTGAAACGATGGGCGTCTCATATACAGCGGGAAGTTCGTAATCGAACATGATTTTTTCCATTGGCGTTAAACGTCTTGGGTCATGGATCCACGGTTCCGCTAGATGATCCAGCTCCGGGACCCACTTACGGATAAAATCACCGTTAGGGTCCTGCTCTTCGGCTTGTTTGATCGGATTATAAATCCGGATAGTATTTGTGCCGGTCACGCCCGCTTGCATCTGGAATTGTGCGTAGTGAATGCCGGGTTCGAAATCGAGAAATTGTTGGGCAAGATGGTGCACACCAAGGCGCCAATCAATTAGTAGGTGATGGCATAGAAAACTAACTAACATCGCTCGCATGCGAAAGTTAAGATAGCCCGTTTTATTGAGACTTCGCATACAGGCATCGACCATGACGTAGCCGGTTTGTCCTGACCGCCAGGCGGCTAGATCATGCGCAACTTTGTCATCATTACGATAGGGGAAGTGATCATAACCTTTATTGACTGGTTGAAACTCCATTGTGCATTCACTTTCAAACTTCTGAACAAAATGACAATGCCAATGCAGACGCGAATTAAACGCACGAAGTGCGCGAGACCAATACCGCTTTCGCCAATTTGAGATCACGACCTGGTAAACCTGTCGAATCGAGATATTACCCCATGCCAAATGAGGGGAAAGCCTTGAGCAACTTTCCAAACTCAGGGCAGGTTTCGAAATATTACGCTGATAGTCTTGGCCGCGATGGTCAAAAAATGACTGAATTAGCGCCCAAGCAGGGCCTTCGCCACCGGTTTGCATTAGTGGGTCGGGTGCAGACCAAACTTGGGCATACTTTGCAGGTACGCGCTCGCTACTTACATTTCCAATATCCGCCCAGTTCGCCATATGCAACGGTGCATCGATAATTTGTTGGCGCATAGTGCGCTGCCATGCTTGGTCCCAATCTAGGCGGTTGCTTAACCCTCGTATCACAGCAGAGTAAGCACTTTCTTGCCAGGGAATGCCATGATCGACAAACCAGGTTTTCATGCGACGATCTCGGGCGAAGGTTTTTGCTATGCCGATCTCTTCCGTACTGAAAATACACTCGATATTGAAGGATTCGTAAAGTCGGCAAAAAAATCGCTCAGGCGATTCAAATGACACACATAATGGCGCATTGTGTGCTGATAAAACTGTTTTTAATTCGAGTAAACTTTCCCATACGAAGCGCCAATGGCGTTGGCTGTAATGCGGGTCTTCGATTAACTCAGGCTCAAATAAATAGAGGGGTAGAATTGGTAGGCCGGTTTCGATTGCCCGATTTAGAGGCTCATGATCTTTTACTCTTAAATCACGTTTATGCCAAACGACGACGATTGACGGTTTGGTCATTCAAGAGGTCCGAACCGCGTTACTGCGTCCAGCTTTGTGGGCAAAATCGGCCAGTCAGCGGCATCTCGGGAATCGACATTTTGTAGACTATCCGCTCCATGCCACAACCGTATATATTCTCCACTAGGATCATACATATCGGTTTGTTTTTGGATATTAAATTGGCGTTGGCCTCGCGGATCCGCGCCGATGCCAGCAAGGTATTGCCAATTACCCCAATTGGAGGCTGCATCATAATCGATTAGCTGCTGTTCAAAATAGGCTGCGCCATAACGCCAGTCGAGTTGCAACTCATTGACTAAACAACTAGCTACAACTTGTCTGCCTCGATTGCTCAAGAATCCTGTTTCCGCTAACTCATTCATACAAGCGTTAACCAGAGGCCACGGAGTAGATCCGTTAACCCAAGCTTGGAATCGTTCTGGGTAAAAGCTTGTTAGAGGCGCAGTTGCTCGCCTTCCTTTTTTCCAAAAAAGTTTCTCGCCCGTTTGACGTGCGGACCAAAAGAAAAATTCCCGCCAAAGTAGTTCAAAAAAAATCCAATACGTCGATTCGTTAGCTCCATGTTTACGCTCATATTCTCGCAAAGCATCCACAATGGAGATTGCAGAGAGGCTTCCCTGTGCAAGCCAGGGTGAAAATTTAGTGCTTGAGTCAAAACCTTGCAGTGCATTTCTTGTTTTTTTGTATGTCTGCGGTGCTTTCGAATTAAAATACGCATTTAAGTGCGCCACAGCCGCGAGTTCGCCACCAGATAATCTATTCGGTGTGGCGAGCGAATTGATCTGTGTCGCGATTCTCGGGTCTTGAAAGTTAATTGCATCGCTCCACGGTATGGCGCGCTTCTGTTCACGCGGGAGAATTTTTGAGAGCTCAAGCTTCTTCCGAAATGGTGTAAACTGCTTTGGCATTTCCGCTACGGAAAAAGGAAGCGTTTGCTCTTCGAAGAGTGTGTTGCTAGAAACTAGATGAAAGTTTACCTGTTTATAGGCCTTGTCGAAAAACGCCCAAAGTTGCGTCTCATCGAACGCTGCTTGTTGCGCAGCAAAGACAGCGTCAATTGAATAGTTTGCAATTAAACCGCCCAGTTCATCACACGCACGGCCGTTGATTACGAGTAGCGAATGTCCATTTAATTCAAGCTGAGCCTTGAGGGAAGCTATCGCATCGTAAAGAAATTGTTTTCTAGTTGAACTGACACCCTTCAAGCCGGGCATTGAAGAAGGGCGGAGCAGATCTCCAAGGAAAGCGACATGCAACACACTGTCGGCGGCCGAGTGAGCTTTGTTAAGAGTTGGGTTGTCGAATACCCGTAAATCTTGACTGAACCATACTAAAGCGCGCATTTCTTGTTGTTCCCAATATATAAACGGCCTAATTTTTTTGTCTATTTTGACGGAATTGCGATGCTTTGTACTGTGTTGCGCAATACCCTCTGTCGACGTCTTTGTGTCGTTTTTGAGCGTGTTTAGTTACGCGACCACTTACCCGTGAGCGCCAGTTTTTGAAACCGCGTGTCGACAAATTGCGCCTCATTAACACAATTACTCGCGACTCGGAGAGACCAAATAAAGTCTCGATTGCTTCAAACGGCGTGCGATCCTCCCATGCCATTTCGATTATGCGATTTAGGTCGAACGGTTCAGGCGTATTGGTCTGTGCGCGGTGTTCATTGGGTTTCATATAACAAATTACGAGTACAAGACTAAAAAAGATCATTTTAGATGAGTCAAAAAACTCCCCAGAAATAACAATTTGTATAATGAGTAGTCGAGCTTAGGCCTAGGCCATCCGAATTGAAGGTCGCTCTAATTCACCACTGATTATTTTATCAATGTGTTTTTATCTTAATTATGTTTGTTTTTAATAGTCATTAGAATAGATGCAGCCACGATAAAATCTATCGGCTTCATATTCTTTTAATCAAGATGTGTGGCTTACGAATGCTAGGTCTATCTCGAGCATTCAAATTGAACAATCGCTCTCGAGGAAATTTATATTATTAATCAAATGATGTTTTTGCGAAGTATTTGATGGCAGCCTAGAACGAGTAACCTGATTTGTTAGCGATACATTCGGTTATTTCACTAGAAAAGTTGCTACTGTAAGTTTCGCTGAAATCACGATATTTTTGCTCGAATTCTGCAGTGTTTCCATATTCTGTCAGCATACCCTCGTGTACGTTAAACATGGGGGCCCAAAATTCTTCATTGCATGCATCAGCATGCTCCACCACAGCGTTTTCACATTCGCGATCACCTTTACAAACTGGCAATATCTTTTCTGCAGTTTCACTAATGTCAGACGAGATGGTCATATAAAAAGCAACACACGCGGCGACGATTAGCAAAAGAAGAATTTTGTTCATACGTGTACCCAGTTTGTAATAAAAAGGTTTTGCTATGAGCGCGTTAAATGGTGGTCATAAAGAAAGTCTTGAATTCGGACCTTTTTGTTTATTTTTAAATGCTTTGAGTCCATTCGCTTTTGAAGGGTGTTCTCCACCATGTGAATGCCCTAGATTGTTGCACAAAAAAAGAGCGGCCAAGGCCGCCCGAATATCACTTGCGCTTTTCAACTAGTTAATGCGCCTTTCTCGATAAGACTGACTCATTTGCAACATTAGGCGTGCGCCAAACTTGTAGATTGAACTTTAGCAAAGGTAGAAAATAATAAGAAATAGAGAATTAATCGATTTCGATACGAGTCACTTATGGTTTGGGATATTGCCAAAGTTACGCGAGTAAAAAATGGTTATTCAAAGTTTTTTTGATGCTTTTTTGTTCTTTCTTAAAGAGGTAAATGGAGGAGGGATATATAAGCCTAGAAAATTTATGAGTATGGCTCTGCGATAGTCTTCGAGTCGCAATGCTTGTGCCTACCCGTCTTAAGTGTAATCCAACTTTGTTGGCTTAGATTGATCTACGCGCCTGAGATTTAAGCGTGCCAAAAACAATGCTTTAAGCGCTGCAAGATGCGGAAATTCAATCAACATTCCGATGGTAATGCCAGCATAGATTAAGGGTTGATCAGGAAAGGCAACGTTAGCCAGACCAAGCATCAACGGTGCATTCCTAGCGCCTGTGGTGAAGGCTAATAGGCAGTGCTCAGGATATTTAAGATGGACCAACTTTGCGACGATTTCGCTGAGAAGGTAAGTGACTAAAAAGAATGTGAATATTGCAATCAATAATAGCGGCACTATTGTCAGATACTCGATAAGTTGATTGATGTTTGCTGCAAATATCTGCGCGACCAAAAGAGTCAGAACGATAGGGATGCAAAATCTGCAGATTGGCAAAAACGTTTTTATCAATTGCTCTGGGGCAATGCAATGTAGCGCGATGCGCAAGATTACAGCGGCCGCTAAGGGCTGCAAAAACCATTCAAGTAAAACGCTCAAGTCGACCTTGTATGCCACCGTCGTATCAAAGGCTAAGAGGTAAACGGGAAAGAGTGCGAGTTGCGTTAACATGTTGATCGGCAGCAATGCCGCACCCAGTTCGACATTACCCTTCGCTAAGCGCGTGAATCCCAGATACCAGTCGGTGCAAGGAGCCATAAAATAAATGATTAGCCCAGTGTACAACAGCCCGTTTCCCGACAAGAAGATCGACGCGACCCCGAATCCGATCAACGGTACGACCAAAAAGTTTATTGCCCATGCAAGACTAATGAATCGTAAGTTTGTCGCGCCTTTCAATACGCCTTTAAGGGGCACCTCAAAAAGCAACAAAAACACAAGAAATAAAATGCTAGGATCAATTGACTGGTTTAGAGACTTACCAGTCTCTGGTGACAAAACCCCTAGCCCTGACCCGAATAAAAGGGCAACTAACAATAAACTTGTCGTATGACCCACTAGACGGGTCAATAAATTCATAAACTTTTTGCACACATAAAACGCCAAAACAGTTTGCCTACTTTTAACAGAAACACTGCTGTGTTTCACAACAGGTAAAATCATCGAGTAACATGCCTGCCTGTTGGTAGTGGCCTAAAACTGAGGTATCTAGGCCCAATTCTGCGCCAATGATGGTGCATGGGGTGATAAATCGGCCGCGAAATTTATAGATAAAACAGAGCAACATATTCCCATGAACCAGCTTAGGGCCAGACAAAAAAAGGTTCCTATGCTTCGTTGATTCATCGTATTTGTTGACGACGGGCAAACCATCCTCTGTCATTTCGAAAAGCTTATCGACCGGACCAAGATGCGTATCAAAGCCTGTGCAATTGATTGGTTTAACAGTGCAGTCTATGCAAGTTCCAGCCTTCGATATAACCGTGTATCCAGATCCGGATTCGCATACTTCTTCCACTTCAAAGCCCTGCTCAAGTTGAACCAGCTCCATATTGGCCATCGATGACAAACGTTCCGCCGTGTGAGGGCTTAGTACACGACTTGGGTCATAAGTATCTTGTTGGTTGCGCGATTCTTCCAAAATAGTCACGCGTTTACCGCGCGTTGCGAGGTTGAAAGCGGCGTCTACACCGCTCTCATATCCGCCAATGACGATGTAATGTTCATTATTGCATTCGTCCCATGATTCGATTTGGCTGTTATGTATACAAAGATCACTTCCGATGAATCCATCGACCCTAGGAGCAGAAAACTCGCCACCGGCCCAAATCACATACTGTGTACGGATAGTTTCACCAGCTTCAGTATTTAGCGTAAAACTGCATTCTTCATCCGGAAAAACGCCTTTGATCTTATTGTTCTCGTGCACTTTTATATCATAGTGATCAACGACATTGCGCAAATAGGCCGCATATTCTTCGCCGCTAGGGTGCTCTTTGCCCAAACTGAAAGCAGGGGAGGTATCGGGCGTGATGGCATTTAAATCGGTTTGATGATAACCATTGCTGGGGAACGAGGGCGTAATCATACGCATCTCTCGAGGCCAGCCTTCAAAACTGCTGCCTATGGTGCTTGCATCAAAAACCAGCATGTCCTGGTTTTCGATGTTCATCTGTTTCAACAGCGCTGCGCAGCCCAGCCCGGCGGGGCCGGCCCCTATGATCACCACTTTTGCCTGCTTCAAACTATCCACCTGTAAATTAGAAAATGATAATCATTACCATTATAAATGTGATGATGTAACATAATAAATATAAAAGATATTCTTTCAAAACTTATGCTTCGAGACGGGATATCGTTTTGTTGTGAGGCCTGCCCAACTCAAATAACTTTAATAATGAGGAGAGCATTCAGCCCATTTGTATATTGCCACCTAGCTGACGGCTTATTGGGCTTTATAGTAAGCGCACCGGTGATAGATGTGTTAACTGTTCTTTCATAAATGCATCAAGCGGTGCTGCTGATTCTTGAGCGTTTACCTCTCTTAATTATTGTAGCTGGCTACCGTAGGCATTTGCGTATCTCGCGTTTTATGACTCAACATTTTTGGCAATTTTAAACGCTGTTTTATCGATTTTTTCGTCCGATGCGACTTTCTTAGCGAGCTTGCTGCCTGTGCTTCTGCAGCGTTTGGCCTTCAGCCGTCTTCAGTGACCAAGTGGACGAGTGATACTGCGCATTCGGCAGTGTAGAGAATATATGCCTCAGATAGTCCGAGATTCGAAATAGCAAGAAGTCCTTAGTGCGTCGCGACTCAAGAGTCACAGCATGAAAAATAATAAAAAACCAACTGGATATAATTGCGGTTTCGTATTTCTGGAAGTCGAAGGGTGATTGAATAATCTATTTCATCTACATTTTTTATAAATCAACGGGACTGATATTGATTTTTAACCCTTGCCGACCATTAACCGGATTTTTAAACCGATGAAGAATTTGTATATCAAAATTAAAAATTGCTCGACACGCGGATTCCAGTCGCAGCTTACTTAACTCAATGTGTTATATACTATAAAAAGATATACCAACACTTAGAGGACAGTTCGTTGTGATGAGTAGTTCAAGGTTTACAGATTTTAAGGCACGAATGGGTAAGTTTGGTCTACATTTTGATGAGAGAATCCAACAGCGTGATAATAACGGTCTGCTCGGGATGTTCGCCAGTGACTATATTCCGAAAGGTACTGTCTTAACGCAGTTTACACTAGCGCAGGGTATCCCAATATCGAAGGAGATTGATTTCTCCAAAACTTCTCGAGAAGACCTTGTTTCAAATATTAAAGTCGTTCATTCCATAGCTCGAGAATTGTCTGATTCAACCTCAGTCTATAAGCATTTTTTTGAATACTGTGGCGACCTATCGGATAGAAGCAATAGCGTTTGTTTTTTTGAGTTAATCGATTTTGAATCGTTGGCTAAGCTGTCTCCATTATTGGCAAATTCAGCAATGGTTAGTCGAATGCAATTTGATCTGATCACCGATGGCGTCTCGAAAGCTGATCCATCACTTAGTGCTGATAGCATCACCTTGGCGGCCTTGATCTCTCGGGAAAGATGCTGGTCGGAGTTCGGTTTCATGCCCGGTATGGATCTTTTTAATCACAATGCCAAATCAGGTTTGTTACCAAAAAAGAAAACAATAAATGGTGAAAACTACGTGGTGTATATTTCTGAGGAAGATATCCAAAAAGATGAAGAAATTAAAATTTCCTATGGTGCCAAAGATATGTATGACTTTGCTACTAATTATAATTTTTTCGACCCCAATGACTATAAAGTCATTAAATTTTCACAGCGGATATTTCCAGTAGTCAAAGATGACCTCACGCTAAGCGTCATAAAGCTATTGGAAAATAAATTTAGGGTTCATCTTATTGAGCATGAGGGTAAAAAAAGAATTGAAATCTTGGAGTGTGGGGCCTACTTTTTGGAAAATAGGCCTAATTCCGAGATGTTAGAGCTAGCAAGTATACTGGCGATTTCTAATGAGCAGGAGTTGAAAAATGGACGAGCATGCGACAGATCGATTTCAAGCTATTTGTTGACTGTAATTGACACAATGATGCGCTCGAATCGTATTTCCGAATATTTAATTGAAGACGTTCCGGATAAGCTTCAAATGTTTTATAAGGTTTTGCTTTTAGAACACGAGCAGTTGAACCGAAACAGGAAATTTGTATCTGAAATGTCTAAAAAATAACATTGTTTTGAGTCCGATACAGTTCTTCATTACTGGAAAATATACGTGCACTATATTCGGCACGGATGGTAACTTTATCCACTCTGATTTTTTCGGTTTGCCATGTTGCGAGCTTCCTTTACGGCCCTTGTTACTAAATTTAGAGCGCGATATGCACGATTTTTCTCAGAAACCTGCATGCATGTAAGATGCTGTGATTTAAAAGCCTTTGTGCGTTTTCATACCCAAAGCTTAAAACACAAGGCTATAAGAAATACGTTAATTTTGGACTATATATTTAGGAGGGCTAGCCGAGTCTTGATCCGCTAAAATTAAGCCTAATGCTGCTCCAATAGTAATAAGTTTAAAACTAATAAACGCCTATCAATCTCACGTTTAGTATCTTGCCTGGATGTCCGCATAGTAACCGGAATTATGATTAATATGCGCCCATTAAAAGTTCAAATACCCTTATGGGTCTTCGCTTATCACCTGAAATCATCCGTTCGATCACGGATCTGAAAACCGCTCTCCATTTCGATGACCTTGGGTTCTGTTAAGCCATTAAACACGGCTTTTACGTCGATTGATTCAACCGCTTGGGTGATGAAAGTCTTATAGTAATAGATGCCGTTTAACGTGTCAGCAGCGGACGTCCAAAGGGTGTAATCAGTGAGGGCTACGTCTGGATCTGCTTCGCGAATAGCACCTTTGGGGATGTCAAAAACGTTGAGGATATGAAATGCTTTAAAGATGGCGTCATCGACCGTTTCTGACGGTAAAGCGGTATTAGCAAACGCGACCGCACGTACAAAACGAGTTGGCGATGTCATATCGCCGGGTAAGCCAAGCATACCGCTACCCTGGCCAAAAGGCGCAATGCGCTCTGTGCCTACTTCAATCGCCTCGACATTTCGGGACTGAAGCCCGACATAATTGCTTAAATTAGTAAGGTGCCAGTCATAGGTCGGATTGTTGGTTACGGCGTTGACGGTATTTTCGTGCACCGTTAAGCCATCTTTGGTGTATTCAATAACTATCGATGCGCCACTGCTGTCGGTTACCGCATAGTGAAAGGGCACACGCCCCTTGATTTCTTCAACATAGGTACCGACCACTTCAATCATAGGCAGCGCAGCCACTACCTCTTTGACTGATGCGAACTGGCCAAGGATCCAATTCCCCATCTCTTCAGAGGAAACTGCACGATGACGGTTTTCGTCGTTGACTGTGCCAAATTCGGCATTGCCGGCGAAATAGAATGCCCCGAAATACAAGCCCTGTGTATTCATTCCGTCGAATACGATTTGTTTGTCGAGCCCGTTAGCGCCAAGAAAACCGTATTTCGCGGTATAGGTAAAGCCGGTGTTGTCGGGATCTAGAATAAGCGTGTTAATTTCGGTGCCGGCCGGGATCGCGAGCACATTTGAATCGATATCAAATGCAAATTCCATCGTCCGAGCTGGGACAGTTCCCCCATCAGCTGAACGCAAAACGATGCCGGTGCAAGCCATTACAACCTGTGCTGTAAAAAAATAAGCGATGAATGCAACGGTTATTGTTCTTAAACGTAATGAACTTTTCAGATTACGCGTCATCGTTTTTTCCTTTTTATATTAAGAGTTTAGAAGTCGCTTGTTAAGTCACAGAATGTACCTTAACTGACTAGTGTCTTCAACCGTCTTACCGCGCCTTTTCAAAACTGGCGTAGCGGTTCCGAGAGATAAAGATTAAAACAGTTACAGCCCAAAGAGATAGTCAAAAAGTGCGTTCAGTGAATATATTATTTGGGAAGTCTGGAATAAGGGGGAAACAATTGTACTTTTACGGGTCATCCCAACTTAAGCGTTAGGAATTAGTTGGTGGAGGCGGGGGGAATTGAACCCCCGTCCGTCAGCGCTCTGCCATCGGCTCTACATGCTTAGATTCCGTTAATTAATTTAACCTTCCACAGCCCAACGGGCAGGACGTGGTCGGCGATCCCGGTAAAAGTTTAGTAAAACGACCCCGAGTAAGCCTTTTTACGATCCTGTTCTGAGTGACAGTCAGTAGCGCGATACAGGAACCTTGCTAAAGACCGCTAAGGTCGAAACCTTAGGTCGTGTTCTTTCACTGCTTACGCAGCTAGTTGAGCACCGTAGTTGTCATCATTTGCAACTATAATTTACAGCGATTGGAGTACGAGTGCCACTGTACACTCGGCATGCACCTCTGGTTTCGTCACCAGCGTCGAATCCAAGTCGCCCCCAGTTAACTAATCCAATTTCAAGCATTTGGTTTCCAATATGGCGAACCGAGGCCGCTACAAAACTATGCTATCGGCGCTTGAACCTATCTAACGTTAAACGTTTGGGTCTAATCGTGGCAGACCTTGGCAGATGAGGCTAAGATTATTAAGACTTAACGCATCTTCGTTGCTGGCCATGCGGAGTGTTGTGCAGTCCACAGTTCGCTATTGTCGATGATTCTTTGCTTATATGCTAGCGGATAGCTAAAAAAATGTGCGAAGTTTGTGGCTCTTGGCTCTTGTTTTATTGCATTGTCTAGTTGAGATAAATAATAAAAATTAGGGAGGATTGTTTTGGTTAACGCTACGAGCGCCAAAAAACGAGTATCGATTCAAACAGCAGTATTATTAAGTCTATTTGTAATATGCGGCTCCATGGCCGTTGTCGCTTCCGGTTTGCAGTATTATTTCGGACAAGATATTGCCAAGCGCGCGGCGCAAGATTTGTACGTCAACGTTGCTCAGGGTGTCGAGCATGCTATGGAGCAGTTGGACAGAAATACCTCGAATGTGACACGTCTACTCGCTAGATCTAAAGGAGTATTCCAGAAGCCCGCTTTGGGTTCGGATCATCCAGCCGTACCTATTTTTGCTGAAATAATGCTCGCCTCACCGCGGCTTTATTCTATATATATCGGTGATGCTAGTGGTGATTTACTTCAGCTAATAAATTTAGAGAGTGAGCCAGGTTTAGATGCGACATTCGCAACGAACGCAGACGAACGCTGGCTATTGATCCACCATTTTAGTGCAGAGGGCCTTCGCCAACAGGCGCGCACTTATCTAGATAAAGATTTACGCTTACTTCGCTCTGAAGTACTAGCTAGTAGTTACGATGCCACCCGGAGGCCCTGGTACCAGCAAGCGATACAGGAACGCGACTTAATACGTACGAAGCCCTATGTTTTTCAAAGCACGGGAACAGCAGGCGCGACCTATGCATACCGAATTGCCGATACTGAAATGGTGTTAGGCGTGGATGTAACGCTCTCAGGATTATCGGCACTGCTAGCCAGTTTATTGGATGAAACGGGCAGCGAAGCCTACATTTATTCGGAATCAGGACAGGCGATTATCTCGTCCTTGGTCGAAAGTGGCGGCGCTATTGGCTCATTGAAAACTTTTTATACGGACTCCTTGCTTGACGAAACACGGTTTGACCGTTTGAGTGAGCATCGATACGAGGGTGATACGTACTACGTTTACATTACACCTTTAAAATTTGCATTGAATAGAGATCAGTTCATCGGTATTTCTGTGCCGATTAAAACCCTTCTTGCCCCTTATATGTCTCAGATTTATGTCTCTGTGCTGGTGAGTCTAGTTTTAATGGTGGTATTAATTATTGGGGCTTGGCTACTGGCGCAACAACTAATTCGTCAAATAGAAGCGCTCGCTTTAGAAACACGAAAAATTGCAACGCGAGATTATGCAGGCGTTGAACGCTTATTCTTACCGATTTCTCAATTAGATGATCTTTCTCAAAGTTTAGTGGACATGTCCGCAGCGATTAAAGCTTATGAGCATTCGCAGAATGCGCTAATGGATTCGATTGTTAAAATTATTGCAGAGGCCATTGATGCAAAATCACCCTATACAGCAGGCCATTGCGAGCGCGTGCCACAAATTGGCATGATGTTGGCCAAAGCTGCGAGTGACAGTAACGATGTGTATTTTAAAGATTTCAGCTTTAAAACCGATGATGAATGGCGCGAATTTCATTTAGGTGCATGGTTGCATGATTGCGGCAAAATTACGGTTCCCGAACATGTTGTAGATAAGGGGACGAAGCTCGAGACAATTTATAATCGCATACACGAAATTCGTATGCGTTTTGAAGTGCTATGGCGGGATGCTGAAATTGAGATGTTAAACGCGCAATTAAAAAATGCATCCCAATCAAATCGGCATCTAGAAGAGTTGAAAAAGAGGCAGCGCGAATTAATAGAGGATTTTGAATTCATTGCTCAGAGTAATGTTGGTGGTGAGTTTATGAGCGAGGAGGCAGAGGCGAGACTCGCTAAAATTGGCGCCCAAACATGGGTGCGACACTTTAGTGATCGTTTGGGTTTATCTCCAGTAGAAGAGCTTCGGATCGCCAATAAGCAGTTACCGCCGCAAACACTTCCAGCGGAGGAGCAGCTACTTGCGGATAAGCCTGAGCATATTATTGAGCGGGAAAAGCCTTACGTTTTAGCAGACCACCTAGGCGTTAAAATGGAAGTGCCTGAACACTTATACAATCTTGGTGAGCTCTACAACCTCAATGTAAAGCGCGGGACCTTGTCCAGCGAAGACCGATTTAAAATAAATGAGCACATTATTAGTACAATTAGAATGTTAGACGAGGTGCCATTTACGGACGAGCTAAAGAACGTACCGCATTTTGCCTCGACCCATCATGAAACTCTGCGAGGAGACGGATACCCACGTAAGCTCGCAGCGAATGAGCTTACGATGCCAGATAGAATCCTGGCGATAGCCGATATTTTTGAAGCATTAACTGCTGCGGATCGACCCTACAAGAAAGCGAAGACAATCAGTGAATCATTAAAGATTATGAGTTTCATGGTCAAAGATGAGCATATTGATTTAGAGCTATTTCGCCTATTTTTAGAGCAAGGTATCTACCAAAAGTATGCTGAGGCATTTTTATCACCTGACCAATTAGATGAAG
>Ga0209494_1000877_pt1 | contig 13465 bp, 8 predicted proteins | sample EN1Hudseemescosm_FD_184628 | JGI IMG/M metagenome (GOLD analysis project Ga0209494, IMG submission 184628) | Methane-oxidizing microbial communities from mesocosms in the Hudson Canyon - EN1B Hudson Canyon (SPAdes) (version 2) | ecosystem: Environmental > Aquatic > Marine > Cold seeps | place... | reverse complement strand
TTCGAGGAAGAAGTCGAGTATCAAAGCCTGGCAACCCTGTCATTAGAGCCAAACTCTATATGGCTGCTATATCAGCCCTACAGCATAAACCTGATATCAAAAAACAAAATCAGAGGTTATTAAAAAATGGTAAATCTAAGATGAGTGCATTGTGTGCTGCAATGAGAAAATTAGTCCACATCTTTTTTGGTGTTATAAAGCACCAAGAATCTTATCAAGTTCAAGTTAATATTACGACTTGAACCTGGTGCTGAGAGATGGTATCTGCGTCCGATTCAACTACGCACAAAAGCTGCTTCGTTAAATCTACCTCATTGACTTGATGGCTGTCGGGATAAAATTCTTGCCTCCCGAGCGAACTTACAGTTCACTTCGGATTGGCGAATTTCCCTGTCGCCTACTGCGGACTAAAAATCATCACTTCGCTGCGCTCCGTGTCCCTGATTTTCAGCGAATGTTGAAATATTTATCGGAAAGGTTGGGAGCTGTTGAGGATGAGATTCATATGGTTGATGGGTTCCCTATGCCAATATGCAAAATAACCCGAGCAGCAAAAAGTGTAGTGGTCTATTACCTGAGAGCGCTAATAGAAGATAAACGTACCGATATTTTATTTGTAGGCTACCAAGCAGAAGGCACAGCAGGGCGCATTATACAAAAATATGGGGCAAAAAATGGTTATGTAACAATGGATGGCCAGCTTTATAACATTAATGCGGGTGTTTATACCTTAAGTGGTTGTTCGGCCCATGCAGATCAAGCGACATTATTGCGTTTTGTTAAACGTATGCGCATAAGGCCAAAAGAGATAAGACTGGTACATGGTGATAAGCACGCTAAATCCGCCTTACAGGGTAAATTACAGCAAGCATATTCAGGCATCGATGTTTGGATTCCATGAGTTAAGGTATAAGTGGCTAAGTAAGGTGCTGGATTGGGCAAATAGCTATGCTGGTTGCTCTCTGTTGGTCGACTCGTAATGCTTCTAGCTGTGTGTTATCTCATGAAGTATTTTAGTAGGGATCCAAAGGTTTTCTCATAGGTTCCTGCTAAAAGCATGCAGGAAAGACTCTGTAATAGTGGGGTGATTGATATTGATATTGATATTGATATTGATAGCGAGTAGTATAGATTATGCTAGAAAGTTTGTAATGTTGGAACCTGACAAATACCACTACGATTAAGCATTAACATAAAATGTTAAACTTGAATTATTTTGACTAATATTAGATTATTACATAGGAGAGGAAGATGAAAAAAACCATAGCAGCTACCATTTGTGGCTTGTTTATTTTAATTAGTGTTTTTATCCTGAAAATAAATGATATAACTATCAATAGTATCAATGAAAGTTTGAGGGCTAACCCACCTGCATCAGGTGTCGAGACTATTTATAGGCGGAGAACGCGTAGTGGTGACATATCGTATTCAAATATTACTCCTCGAATATTAAGTGACTCTAATGAGACCGAGAGAGTTGTTGAAACCATTAATGTTCGAGGTATACTTGATGCTACAAATAATGAATTGCCAGAAGAAATAATTGATACTTGTGAAGTGAAAAAAATTGGTGTTAATGTTGATTTTTTTAATTATTACAGTGCAGAAATGCCATTAAAAGACTTAGCGAAAATGTCAATGGGGTGGATTCGAGCATGGGGTTCAATAATGGAAGATATCCCTCTTGATCTGGATAGTGATGGCTATTTGAAAACTGTTGATAGCGGAGGTGCTCAGACTATTATCAGTGATGATAATTGGGGGCGAGCACTAAGTGACAATAAATATGTCGTTTTGTATGATGGTGAAGGGGAACTTGGCTTCAATTTAACTGACACTAAAATAATTAAAGAAGAGCCTGGTAGGATAGAAATAGAATTGGGGCAAGGTCGTGCAGGGATGATTCAAACATCAACAAATCCTACAAATTACCTAAGAAATATAAGAATTGTACCATTAGAAAATGAAGATGATTATGAAGAAATAATTATTAGAGAAAAGTATAAGAATGTATGGCAAGGAGCTAGAGTTATTAGGTATTTAAATGCTCAAGGAATAAATAACTCTAAAGAAGTGGAATGGAGTAATAGGCAAAAACGAACTACGTTTGGTGCGGAAAAAGGTCAATCATTAGAAGATATTGTTCAAATGTCCAATGAGACTAATACTAATCCATGGTTACTGGTGCCTCACCTTGCAAATGATAATTACATTACAGAAATGGCAATATATGTACGGGATCATTTAAATTCGGATTTGAAAGTGTATTTGGAGTACACAAATGAGGCATGGAATGGGCAATTTTCACAATCTCGGTATTTACAGAAATTAGCAGATGAGAGTGGAGGAATGTTGGTCTCTGAATATGGGAAGAAAGCCAAAAAGCTATTTGAGATATGGACTACAACTTTTGGGGGCAGCAGCAGATTGGTTAAAGTGATTGGGTCGCAGAAGTCTAATGCATGGGTCAGCGAACAGATTCTAAAAACAACTGGCTTGGCCGCGCTAGTTGATGCATTGGCAGTTACTGGTTATATAGGTATACCTGAGGAAAAATTTGAAGCAATCCTAAGTATGAGTGATGCAGAAGTTTTTAGTTATTTAACAAATGATGTGTTGCCATTGAGTAAGGATAGGTTAATTCAACATAAACAAATTGCTGATGAATATAATTTAGAATTGATTGCTTATGAAGCCGGCCAGCATCTTGCTCCTGTATATGGATGGACAGAAAATGAAGACTTGGTAAATAGGTTAATTAGTCTTAATAGAAGTCCTCTAATGTATCAATTGTATATGGATATTTATAAGCAATGGACTGATATTGGTGGTGGGTTGTTGGTATGGTTTCAGACTTCTTATCGACCCTCTAAGTGGGGAAGTTGGGGCTTATTAGAAAATACAAGCCAAGATCCTCAATATGCACCAAAATATCAAGCATATAAAGAGATATTGATGAATAATGGTTGTTATTAGATAATTATAATCAGCCTTGTATATCCACCGCCTTAGGTGGTGGATTGGGTAAATGCTATGCCGTTTTCCCTGTTAGTTTGTTCATGATTTTCCTCGTAGTGTTATTCCATGGCGTAAGCAAGAGGATAGTACTTTAATTTAATCGATTAGAATAACGGGATAACACAGCCTCCTTCAATGGGGTAAACAAAACTACCTTCTTAGAAGGTGGATTTTTTTAGCGATAAAATGAATGGCTAAATAAGGTTTTCTGAGCTCCTTACAAACATTACTTCGGTGGTAATGCTTGGTTAAATTCAGAGTTTTAGTTGTATTATCCGTAACTTCTCATTATCCGCCGGCACAGAATAATACAAAACACGTCATTCCTGCATGCTTCTAGCAGGAATCTATATTTGCAATAATAGATCCCCGATAGAAAGACTTCGGGGATGACGTTTTCCCCTACAATAATGAGAAGTTACTACTATCCGTGTAAATCTAAATTTAAAGGTATAAACGTTGGGAAATGCGCTTGCATATATAGTGATGGCTCTTTGGCCTTTATTTGCAGTTTATTGGTATCGAACAAAAAGCATACAAGTTGCAACCATATGGACGATACTGGCTGGCTTCATGTTTTTACCCGTTAAAACGGTAATCGACCTGCCTATGATTCCAGCAATGGGTAAACACTCTATTCCAGTGGTCTCGGCATTGCTAGGCTGTTGGTTAATTAAACATAAGCGTATTTCGTATTTTAAAGAACTAGGTAATATAAAGTACCTAGTTTTGTTGTTGTTGACGGTTCCCTTTATAACAGTCTTATTAAATAGCGATTCAATGATTATTGGAGGTCGATTTTTACCTGGACTAACCTATTATGATGGTCTATCAGCGGTTATAAACCAATTTCTTCTTATCACCCCATTTTTCATTGGCAGGCAAGTGTTTAGAGGCTATGATGATCAGTTAATTATGTTTAAATTGATTGTAGTAGCGGGTTTGTTTTATTCAATATTAATGCTATTTGAAATAAGAATGAGTCCGCAGTTGCATGTTTGGATTTATGGTTATTTTCCACATAGTTTTGGGCAACAAATGAGAGGTGCTGGCTTTAGGCCTGTCGTCTTTATGGGGCATGGGTTGTTAGTGGCTTTTTTTACAGTGATCGTTCTCATTACTTCGTCAGCCTTATGGAAAAATAGAATAAAAGTTCATCAATTATCACCAAATTTAGTCAGTAGTTATATGCTGGTTGTTTTGGTGTTGTGCAAAAGTATGGCTTCTTTATTCTATGGGGTGATTGGACTAGTAATGGTCATGCGGACTAAACCAAAACTACAGCTTAGAGCTGCTGTCATGCTAGTTTGTCTCGCTATGTTTTATCCTACCCTGTCAATAATGAAAATATTTCCTCATCAATGGGTTTCTAATACAGCTAAATCAATAAGTCCTGAGAGAGCGCAATCGTTAAACTTTCGTTTTGAAAATGAAAGTATGTTGTTAACACGTGGCCGGGAAAGGTTCTTTTTCGGTTGGGGAGGATGGGGTCGAAATCGTGTGTATAACAAAGAAAGCGGTCGGGATGAAACGGTAACGGATGGCAGATGGATCATTACTTTTGGACAGTTTGGTATTTTTGGTTTTATTGCAGAATTTGGGTTGTTAGCAGTTGTGGTATTTCAAGCCAATAAAGCCCTAGAGCTGCTCAAATCTAAACCAGAGCAAACATTACTGGCAGTACATGCCTTGTTAATTGGAATTATTATGATTGACCAGCTTCCCAATGCCTCATTGGCCCCCTGGATATGGCTTTTAGCAGGAGCTTTGCTAGGCCGATCGGATACTATTCTGGCCGAAAATAAATTAAATAAAGGTGCTTTTTAATATGACGCAGACTTTGAAAAAACAAGCAATTAGGTCGGGTAGCTGGGTAATCTTAGGGCATGTATTTTCTCAAATACTACGGTTTGGGAGCAATTTGATTTTAACCCGACTTTTAGTCCCAGAGATGTTTGGTGTAATGGCAATAGTAACTGTCATTATGGGAGGGCTTGCTATGTTTTCTGATGTGGGTTTGATGCAAAATATAATTCAAAGTGAACGCGGTGAGGAGCGTGATTTTCTCAATACAGCGTGGACGATACAAGCCTTACGAGGTGCATTAATTTTTATTATTACTCTGATTATTAGTCTAATCTTCTATCAGCTTGGATGTATAGGCTACTTATCACCATCGACCGCTTATGGAAATGCGCAATTACCCATGATATTAGTTGTTATGTCAATAACCGCCCTAATTGCAGGTGCTAATTCAATTTACTTGTCATTACTTAACAGAAAACTATTGATGGGGAAGTTAATTACTATCGATCTCGTTAGTCAAGTTGTTGGCTTGATGTTTATGTTTATCTGGGCGCTGTACAGTCGTGATATTTGGGCATTAGTTTTTGGCACTATTATTTCATCATTTATGAAGCTGCTTCTATCCCATAGTAAGTTGATAGCAGAGAAATGCCACTGGTGTTGGGATAAATCCGCTGTGCATGAGATATTTCATTTTGGAAAATGGATATTTTTGTCTTCGATTTTAGGTTTTTTACTCAATCAAGGCGATAGAATCCTACTAGGGGGTATGATCGATTCACAATTGTTAGGGGTTTATACTGTGGCATTCTTTTTAGCCAATGCTTTGAAAGATGTAATGAGTAATTTAATTGGTTCGGTTTTTTACCCTGTTATAAGTGAAATAGTAAGAAGTACACCGGATAGTCTAGAAAATATATATTATAAAATTAGAAATAAAATTGATTTCGTCGCTTTTTTTACAGCTGGATTCATATTTTCTGCAGGCCAACAAATCATTGGTCTTTTGTACGATCAAAGGTATCAAGATGCTGGATGGATGCTTGAGGTTTTAGCCCTTTCTCTTGTTAGTGTCGGAAATATACTGGCAGGCCAATGTTTTTTGGCTCATGGAAAAGCAAAATTAATTAGTCTCTTAGTTGGAGTGCAAGTTATATTTTTATATTGTACAGTTCCATTAATCTATTATTTTTATGGGTGGGAGTTAGCTATTTGGGCGATTGCTCTAAACCCTATTATCGGCTTACTCTTATCCATGTTGCTAATGAAAAAATATTTTTTTCTAAATATAAAAAAGGAAATATTAGCGCTACCATTTTTTGGTGTTGGGTTATATGTTGGTGAAGGATTTAATAGGTTAGGAGTTGGCTTGTGGGGGTAGAAATAGAGTGAAATAATTTGGTGCTAGCATGATATCTGCTATCAGATGTGTGTGGTGTTAAGGTGGAGTAATTAGACCGTGATAAATCACCTAGCTCATTTCATCATTATAAATGTTTTATTGTATACGTTCCAAAATCTGCAGGGACGAGTATTTGCAAAAAATTATTTGACCGGTACCGAAGTTGATTTAAAGGTATATTACTGTCAGGTTTCACTACGTTGTACCCTGACTCTTTAAAAGGTCTGCTCAAGAGTATCAAGTAGTTAAGTTGTTCCCGCAATTTAACTAGGAGAAGTAAATGAGCAGATTTCAAAAATTATCATATGTTGTCTGGTTTTGCTAGTACCATATTGTTTTTGTACCAAAATATCGTTATCAAATTTTAAAAGTGGATATTGGTAAGTATGTTTATCAAAGCATTTATACTCATACAGAGAGAGCTGGATGTGCAGTTATTGAATTAAAGGTACAAGCTGATCACATGATCACTTACTTGTAAAAATACCCCAAAGGTTTTAGTATCAGATTTAGTGGGAAGAGTAAAAGGAAAAACTACAATTCAAGCTTTCCAAAAAATTTTCTGACTTGCGAACAAAGAAGTATTAGGGGAATCATTTTTGGTCAGTTGGTTACTGTATTAATATCGTAGGTATAGATGCAGAAATGATCAGAAAGTATGTAAAGTTCCAAAATAATAAATAACCACTAAAATATTGGGAAAAATTTGATTTTATTTCTACAAGGCTCCGTAGGGGGGGGGCTGAGAATGGCCTTTTAGGTCGAATTACAACGTTTAACTCTGTTTTCTAGGATAAAAGAAATATAAATGAATAGATTAAGAATAACATTTATTGTTCCAGAACTTAATCTCAGTGGTGGCTTACGTGTAGTATCAATTTATGCACAGTTATTAGCGGAGAGAGGTCATCAGGTAATGGTTGTATCACCAGCAGGAAGAAAGCCCTCGATTAAGCAGTATTTGAAATCTATAATTCATTGGAAAGGCTATACGTTTCAATCTGATTTTGATGCGGCCTATTTTAATAGTCAAGATTATGAGTTGAAAATTATTGAACCTCATCGCTCCGCTGTTGAACAAGATTTGCCTGATGCGGATTTTGTGATAGCGACATGGTGGGAGACAGCAGAGTGGATAAGTGATTTCTCGCCAAGAAAAGGGCGAAAAGTATATTTTATTCAGGGTTATGAAATATTTAGTGAATTGATGATTGACAGGGTTAAAGCTACTTATTATTTGCCTTTTCATCAAATATGTGTTGCTAAGTGGTTAGTTGATGTCATGATAAACGAGTTTGAATCTTTATCTATTGACTTGGTTTCAAATAGTGTGAACATGGAATTATTCAATGCTGAAAAAAGAAATAAACAAGTAACTCCTACTATTGGTTTTCTTTTTTCTGAAATGAAGTATAAGGGGGTTGGGGTAGCATTAAAAGTTATTCAAAAGCTTAAGACGTCTATTCCCAACTTGAGAGTATTGTCATTTGGCTCTAAAAAACCCATTAATATTGAACTTCCAGACTATATTGAGCTTTATGTTAACCCTTCCCAGAATGACATTCAGTACATTTATTCTAATTGTGATGTCTGGCTGTGTTGTAGTTTAAGTGAAGGATTTGGTCTGACTATTCTTGAAGCCATGGCATGCCGAACACCAGCGGTATCAACAAAATCTGGTGGTCCGGAAGATATTATTACTGATAATGAAAATGGGTTTTTATGTGATGTGAATGATGTAGACTCGTTAGTTACTGCCAGTAAAAATATTTTATGTTTACAAAGCTCGGATTGGCAAGATTTTTCTCATAAAGCATATAGCCATGCACGTCGTTATAGCTGGCATGACGCTACTGGTTTATTTGAACAATCATTAATTAATTCAAAATAACTGTTAGGTTAATTTTTTAAATGAAATTAGGTATTGTAATCGTTAATTATAAAACTCCAGAACTAACGATCGAATGTTTACAATCGCTCGTTGTTGAACATGAATTTTTGGATTTTAAAGTCATCGTTGTTGATAATGATTCACAAGATGGATCATTTGATGCTATTCAATCGGCTATTGAACAGCGTAACTGGTCTGGATGGGTTAATGTTATCGCTTCAAGCGTAAATGGCGGCTTTTCTTATGGCAATAATATTGCTATTCGACATTATTTTTCGAGTAATAATCCTCCGGAATTTATTTGCCTCCTTAATCCGGATACGTATATTCGAGAAGGTGCAATGGGTAAATTAACCCAGTTTATGCGTAATAACCCTAGCGTAGGTATTTGCGGAAGCCGAATAGAAAACTCTGATGGCTCAGTGCAATTGTCATCCTTTAAATTTCATAGCTGGTTGACTGAACTGGATCGTGGCTTTAGTTTTGGTGTGTTAACAAGGTTGTTAGCTCCCTGGATTACTTCTGAACAGATTTCTGATAATGCTGTGAAAACAGATTGGGTTTCTGGTGCCTGTATGATGATTAGAAGTGAGGTTTTTAACCAAATAGGTCTATTTGATGAAGCCTATTTTATGTATTATGAAGAAACAGACTTTTGTTTGCATGCAAACCGTGCTGGCTGGGAATGCTGGTATGTGCCAGAAAGTCGGATTGTTCACTATGTTGGTCAAAGCTCGGGAATAACGGGTAAGGTGACTATGAAAAGAATGCCTAACTATTGGTTTGATTCCCGTCGTCGTTATTTTTTAAAGAACTATGGTATATTCCATGCTGTTTTAGCTGACTTATTTTGGTTGATTGGTTTTTTTACGTGGAGAGTTAGAAATAGTGTGCAAAGAAAAGTGCATAATTATCCCCCCCGTTTATTAAGAGATACTTTCCAAAATAGTTTTTTTTGTCGTGGTTTTGGCGTTAAAGGGACAAGAAATAAATAGAATCTTTGGACGTTTAAACTGTCTTTTCTATTACTCTTTTCTATCCAATAGGAGTTCGGTCTTTTTAGTGGATAGCTTTCATGTGTTGTTGTCAGATTGATTGCTTAACTAATTTAATCAATCTCGTAAAAAGAACTTTCTTAATGCGAACATGAGCAGAATATTATTCGTATAATAAGGTGGGTATTTCCGTAGGGAATTATTTTTTATAAGGCATATTGGTCGTGTATCAGAGAGGCAGGTTTAATGCATCATAAATTAGGTACGGTAGTGATAGGTCTCAATGAAGGGGGGCTGTTGAGGCGATGTTTTGAGTCTATAATCCCAAGCTGTGAGCAACTTGTGTATGTTGACTCTAATTCATCAGATAATAGTGTTTTTATTGCTAGTTCAATGGGTATCGAAGTAGTAGAACTTGATCTCAGTAAACCTTTTACTGCTGCACGCGCTAGGAATGAAGGCTATAGCCGTCTTTTGGAGTTATTCCCAGGAATGGAGTTCGTGTTTTTTGTGGATGGTGATTGTGAGGTATCCTCTGTTTGGATTGAACAAGCATCTGAAGAATTAAATGAGCGGCCAAATGTCGCTGTTGTTTGTGGACGTTTACGAGAAAAACGCCCTGAACAATCAATCTATAATCGAATCTGTGATTTAGAGTGGGATACTCCTGTCGGGAGTGCAATGAGTTGTGGTGGAATAAGCGTTATGCGTGTTCAGGCATATCAGGCTGTTGGTGGCTTTGACCTTAGTGTGCTTGCTGGTGAGGAGCCGGAACTTTGCTATCGGTTCCGTAAGGCTGGTTGGCAAATACTACGAATTGATAGTGATATGGCTTTACATGATGCTGCGATCACACAGTTTTCGCAATGGTGGCAACGAGAGGTACGCACGGGCTATGGTGGTCTGGATGTGCAACTTCGTTTTGGGTTACAGGATTTTTCAAGTATCAACAACTCTGCAAGACTTTGGTCAATTGGGTTCTTGTTGGTGATACTGGTAGCCGCTGGTTTGGGTTGGTTATTAGTGGATACTATTTTCGCGTTCAAAGCCGTTAGTGTTGTTTTGATGATATTGCCGGTGCAGGCTTTACGCATTGCTACGAAAGGGATGCGTCGAGGATTATCGATTAAGGATGCATGTCTTTATGGCTGTCTGATGATACTCTCCAAATGGCCGCAAATTATAGGTCAGTTAAGAAGGTATAGGGAGGGAAAGAGCAAGTTGGGTAAAGAGAATAAGGTCATTGAGCAGAAAGAAGGGGGGGCAACAGGTTCTTTCTGGCAGGCCGACCTGAAGTGTTACTCGATTAGACCATGGTTGAGCGAACAATCAATTTGGTCTATTGCGGTTTACCGGTTCGGTCGTAGGATAGACCTATATCCTTATGGGCTTAGAAAAAAAGGGGCAACTTTTTTTTATTGGCGTATTTTCCGTTTAGTTGAAACGATAACGGGGATTAGTTTGCCTAAAGAAGCAGAGGTAGGGCCAGGCCTTAGGATTTATCATTTCGGTAATATCTTCATTCACCCTAATGTACAAATCGGGGCAAACTGTACTCTACGACAAGGGGTTACAATTGGAAATCGAAAATCAGGCGGTCCTGTGCCAGTTATTGGAGGCAATGTCGAAATTGGTGCCTATGCTCAAATACTTGGTGATGTAAAAATAGGTGATGACGTCAAAATTGGTGCAATGAGTGTCGTCTTAAATGATGTTCCATCTGGTGCTACTGCCGTTGGAAATCCTGCGCGCATTATTAAAGCGCAAAGTTCAAGTCAGGAGTAGGTTTTAGTGGGTTTAGGTAAGGTTATTAGAGTGACATCTATCAAAGAAAGGTTTTTCAGACAGCTTAAGTCTTTGTATCACAAAGCTTATATGGGGTTAACTAGTCAATGCTATAAGTATCAACTGTACAAGAAGAATGGGTTTGTTCGGATACATAATATAACGGAATCAACAAGCACTGATATAGCTTTCACTATTAAGGGGTATACGGAAAAAAATATAAAAAAATTGCCTGATTATTTTATAGACGATGTATTTCAGGCTACGCTTCTTGTGAAATTCGAGGATGAACTAGTTGATAGTTCCTGGTCTTACCCCTATGGGATAATTGAACTAAAGAATGCAAACTTTGCCTTTCCATACGTGATTCATCGCGTTGGCAATGTTGTTGTTAAGCAAGCTACAGGGGATTGTGAGTATTGTTTATGTCAGCCACGTTATCTGCTTTCGTATTTATCAACCTTGTTACCAAAGAAACAATCGTTTGATTCGGTAATATTCCTGCCCCTTCCTTTTTTTGAAAATTACTACCATTGGACTATCGAGACACTGCCGCGGCTTAAATTGATTGCAGATGATGAGCGGTTCAATCGGCTTCCTATTGTACTTCCCAAGCAGCGGTGTCCAGAATTTGTATACGAAAGTATTGCTCTTGCTGGTTTCTCTGATCGTATTATACATTTGGATAAAGGGAGCTATCATGCAAAACAGCTTTTTATACCGACTCTTTACACGAACCGAAGTGAACTCTCATTGGATGCAGTGCAGTGGCTGAATGATAAGATTCTTGGAGGTCGATTAAAAGAAGATTCAGGCGCTAAGGAATTAAATTATGAGCGGATTTTTATTTCTCGTGAAGATGCTGACTCAAGGAGGATCCTGAATACAGGAGAAATGGATGAGCTGCTAAATACTTTTGGAATTACAAAAGTGGTAATGTCAGATTATTCTGTAGTTGAACAAGCACGAATTTTCAAGAATGCCAATCTTATCGTTGGTATTCATGGCGCGGCACTTGCTAATGTGGTTTATTGCAACTCAGAAGCAACACTTTTGGAAATATTTATGGATGGCTGGTTTACAAAAGCTTTTTATAATCTTGCTAGAGCTAGGGAAATGGCATATGGATGCCTACTTTGTGAGCAGGATAAAGGAAATATTCATGTTGATACGAATAAGTTAGAGGAGTTGATAAATAAAGCGATTAACGAATCATAAATGTTAGATTCATGATAATGATGTGGCTGTTAAATTTGTGATTAGAGGTAAGACGTAAGTTTAGTTTACTGATAAAAATAGTAGCATTTTGTGAAATTAATTTATCTGTTATTTACTGTGAATCATGGTCTGTTTTCACTTTAGGTAATGAGTTTTTGTAACGCTATTTTACACTTTACATGACTAAAAATATTCCTAACGGGCTACGGTCATATTGATTACACGATTAATTTGGGATGGAAAAGAAAACATGAATATTGCTATCGTTGGCTGCGGCTTTGTTGCCGACTATTATCTTACTAGCCTTAAAGAACACCCGGAACTCAATTTACTAGGAGTGATGGATAAAGTGCAATCACGCGCCGAAAACTTTGCTCGATTTCATGATTTATCAGTCTATTTATCCATGGATAAGTTACTGGATGATTCTCGTATAGATATTATTTTGAACCTGACTAATCCAGATGCACATTACGAAGTTTCCAGAGATTGCTTGTTAGCTGGCAAGCATGTCTATACTGAAAAACCCCTGGCAATGAGGTATGCTGATGCATTGGATCTAGTCGAATTAGCAGAAAGTAAGGATCTTCAGATTTCCGGAGCACCTTGTAGCTTGTTAGGTGAAAGTGCACAAACTTTATGGAAGAGTTTACGTGAAAAAGATATTGGCGATGTATATGCAGTTTATGCGGAAATGGATGATGGCTTAGTCCATCAAATGCCGTATCGGAAATGGTTTAGTGCCTCTGGAATTCCATGGCCTGCGATGGATGAGTTTGAGGTGGGGTGTACATTAGAGCATGCTGGCTATGTACTTGGTTGGTTACCAGCTTTTTTTGGCCCAGCTATTTCAGTGACGGCGTTTTCTTCCGAACAGATTACTGATAAGGAAACAGACGAGCCATTGGTGAAACATGCCCCTGATTTATCTGTCGCCTGTGTTAAGTTTGCATCGGGAATGGTGGCGCGATTGACGTGCAGTATTATTGCTGAGCATGATCATGCATTACGAGTCTTTGGTAAGGATGGCATATTGCATGTTGATGATACTTGGCATTATCGTTCGCCTGTCCATATTAGGCGGTATATTAAGATTCGACGAAAAATGATAGTAAGTCCTTTTAAGAGTAAGCGTCTTTTGTCTGGTAGTAGTCCTTCTCGATTGTTGAAACGTGGTTCTCAGAGTATGGATTTTTGCCGTGGCGTGGGGGAGTTAGTGCAAGCTATACAAGAAAATCGCCAAAGCCGATTGTCATCAAGGTATTCACTCCATGTTACTGAGCTGGCGCTAGCAATCCATAATGCGGGTGAACAAGGTGGCTGTTATCAGGTGCAAAGTACTTTTGATCC
>Ga0209494_1000875_pt1 | contig 13481 bp, 7 predicted proteins | sample EN1Hudseemescosm_FD_184628 | JGI IMG/M metagenome (GOLD analysis project Ga0209494, IMG submission 184628) | Methane-oxidizing microbial communities from mesocosms in the Hudson Canyon - EN1B Hudson Canyon (SPAdes) (version 2) | ecosystem: Environmental > Aquatic > Marine > Cold seeps | place... | reverse complement strand
CAGCAGGCATTAGAAGAAGCCGTTAGCTTCTCGCCCCGTACAGTAAAACGACAAAGCAAACTGGGCGAATTGTACCTAATTAATCAGAATATTGAAGCCGCCGCAAGGGCTTATCGTCATGCAAGACACTATGGAGAGAATTCGATTCATGACACCCCTGAATTACATTTAAACTTAGCGAATTGCTTGTGCGACATGATCGAAGATACGGCTTCAAACACTAATCTTTATATTTCTGAAGTTGAAGAGATACTCGATTATACAAGTAACCATTTTAAAGAAGACGCAATTGTCGATATTTGTGCTTCAGCAATTCGTGCTCGGTTACAGTATCACAGCGGCTTACACAAAGACGCGTCCGTAACATTGGATGCCGCCATCGCTAAACTTGACACCGACTCTATTGAGCCAGTACCAGGACTAACAATCGCCAAAAGCCTTTTTAGTAGCAAGCGAGGCCCTGAAGCAGAGCGAATATTATTAAATCTGTATAAACGCTTTGCGCATGACAGTCATTGGCGGCAGCGAATCGAATCACAATTAGAAGAACCTGAATCTTATCGTGTCCGTATCAAGGCGCACAGCTTCAATCAGCAGGGGATACAACTGTTTGAGCAAGGTGATTTTCAGGGTGCGATTGGAGCCTTTCAACATGCCCTGAGACTTACGCCAAAACATACCTCTTTAAACTTAAACTTTGTTCAAGTTATGTTAGCGGCCTTCCAACATAACGAAAGAACCTTCACACCAAATTTAAAGCAAGACGATCTCAAGACAGCTCAACAGAGTCTTAAAAAGCTCGATTATTTACCGAGTTCTCACCCACAATATCGTCGTGCTCAGTACTTGTCGAAAAACTTAAATAAGCTCATCACTCAACAAAAAGAGACGTAAGGCTATGTCAGAATCAAGCACACCAGAATTTTCTTTAATTATCGCTTCAGCTGTTCATGACATGAAAAACTCACTGGGCATGCTGATCCATTCAGTTGACGATCTCTGCGAGTCTCTGCCGGAAGAGCAGAAACAAAACCTTGATTTAACAACCATAAAATATGAAGCAGAGCGCGTAAATAATGATCTTATTCAACTCCTAGGCTTATATCGGCTACAAAAGAGCAAATTATCTGCACACATCGACGAACATCATTTGGATGACATTCTCGCCGAACAGCGCGCACAATACTCTGAAATTTTCAGCCCTAAAGGCGTTGAGTTAGAAGTTAGGACTGATGTTAATTTAAGCTGGTATTTCGATCGTGAGCTCATTCAAGGTATTTTGAACAATGCGCTAAACAACGCAATTCGCTATACGAATGACAAAGTCTTGATTTGCGCGCAGCTTGAGGCTGTTAACGATCACGAATACTTGAGCGTTTGCGTTCATGATAACGGCAAAGGCTATCCGAAAAGTCTCTTAGAAGCCGATCCCTGCGCTATAAACAATAACATCAACTTTAAAACAGGGAGTACTAGCCTAGGACTTTATTTTGCTGCCATGGTCGCGAAGTTACACAAGGAAGGCGACTTGTTAGGTCAAATCAAATTAGAAAATGATAGCGAGCTCGGCGGTGGTGTCTTCAAGTTACTCCTGCCTTAGTTGATCGGCAGCTGGGTATTGATCACAAAACAGCAAACAGGACATGTGAAGGAACGCTAGTCTCGGGCACGAATCGTGTAGTTTGATCCGGCTGCCCATTTTATGTCGGTCATGTAAATATGTCCGAAAATAGCTGGGTCATCGCTGCCTGCCACGCGAATATTTTCCATGCTTACCTTATCTATCCCCTCCGGCATATAAAACTTCATACCGCCATCGGCGGTGATCTCAATTTGCGATTGGCCTTCATGGTAACGCAAGCCCTCGATCGTCACGTCTGCATCTATCAAGCTCGAGATTGGCCCCAAGCCCGCCATAGTTAAAACGGTGTCAGCCAATTCATACGCAATTTGCTCTTCATCTTGCTGATAGTCATCATCTTCGTCATCATTATATTTGTTAAACAAGCCGGCGCCTATACCATCATCGTTTGTTTGCAAGCCCAAGTTTGGCCGAGGCGAAAACAGCCCCTGCGCTGACACGCCCTCCATTTCTTCTTCACTCATCATCTGCAGGCCACCCAGCTGAGGCATCATTGCATCAATATTCTCTTGTATAGGTCGTGGTTTCACTCCGGGAACAGAAACTGCCGTCGTTGCCAGCGATGGCAATGAAACAAACGGCGTGACAATTAACGTCATAAAAGCGGCCAAACGACGCGTGCGATTTTGTTGGCGCAATACCGCCTCAACATCAGAATTTGTCACCCAGCCTTTCTGAACAAGTACTTCACCTAAGCGAGTCTTGGTCGCCGCTTGCATAATTAGTGCTTGGTCTAATTGAAATTCAGAAATTACGCCGCGGTTAACCAGTAATCGGCCTAGGCGCGACTTTTCCAACTGTTCTTGCTTAACCACGGTGATCTCCTGAGCGTAAACGTACACAAAAATTTAAAAAGCTTTAAACACTTGCTTATTTAATGATTAAAGTTTGTACGATAGACCCTAATCACTCCACGGTCTTTTCTTATCGATATGTGTGTATTTGTAAGTAGACTTGTGGCGAGTGATACAAAAAATAAAATGGCGGTCGAATTTGTTTAGTCTTCAAAGGTAAGGCAGCCCAACAAAACTTGAGCTTTTTGAAGAAGCTTTTAAAATGCCATCACCCTATTTATTTTATGGATCCACTAATGCTCAACGTCACTGGTCGCTTTTCACCACTATTTTCTTATTTATCCCGCTGCTACAAAACCAACACACGGCAAAACACCGTAAAAAATCTTATATTCGTTCTGAGTCTATCATTCGTGCAATCGAGTGTTGCAGCTGATGAAAAAAATAGCGAAGCACTCATCGTGACAAACAAAGGAACCATAACGATTGCACTATTCGATAGGAAAACGCCAAAATCCGTGGCTAACTTCAAGGCGTACATAAATGAAAAGTTTTATGATGGAACCATATTCCACCGTGTGATTGAAAACTTCATGATCCAAGGGGGCGGCTTTAACCAAAATATGGTGCGTAAGCCGACTAACTCACCAGTCGAAAATGAAGCACAGCCTTTCGTTCCAAATAGACGCGGTACCATCGCGATGGCCCGCACAAGCGACCCAGACTCGGCAACTTCCCAGTTTTTTATCAACTTAATTGATAACTCGTTTCTTAATAAAACGAACGCAAATCCTGGCTATGCGGTTTTTGGTCGAGTCACTGCTGGTTTAGATATTGTGGACACCATCGCCGCTATTAAAACGGGAGAAAAAAGTGGTTTTAGAGATGTGCCACTTGATCCTGTCATTATCGAAAGTATCCGTATCAAATAAGTCCTTCACAAACGACTATAACGGATAATCATGCCTTCCCGCCCTTTAGCACTCCCCTACGCCAACATAGAATGGCGTAGGGGCACGCCCTATTCTAATGACTTTCGGGACTTTTTCTTTCAGACGGACTGCGGCTTGGAGGAGACGCGCTATGTTTTTCACCAAGCAAATAATCTAAATGAACGGCTTACCGCATGTGAAGAGCACAGTTTTTGCATTGCTGAAACGGGCTTTGGTACAGGCCTAAACTTTTTTGCGACGTGGCTTCTCTGGAAAAATCTACCCGAACCTAAACCAAAACTTCAGTTTCTGAGTTGTGAGGCCTTTCCCCTCCGTAAAGAAGACCTCAATTTAGCGATCTCCCGCTGGCCAGCGTTTAGGCCACTTCTTTTCGAGTTCTTACAGCAATACCCTGAACACGTCGAAACGACGCATGTGTTATCTTTTGAGAAGGGCAAACTTGAACTGATGTTGACGTATGGCGATGCGGGCACCTACTTTTTTCAGCGTCCTTTCTTAGCTGACTGCTGGTTTCTTGACGGCTTTGCGCCTCGTCAAAATGATAGCCTATGGAGCAATGAAATCATTGCGGGTATTGCAAACCATACGAAAAGCATGGGGACGTTTGCTACTTTTACGTCTGTCGGCGCCGTTCGACGATCTCTCGAAAAAGCTGGCTTTGAAGTAAAAAAAATAAGTGGTTTCGGTGAAAAAAGAGAAATGCTGTTAGGGCATTTGGCCGCAAAAGATAAAACTATAGACACTCAACTAAATTACCAAGCAGCGATCGCTAGCTGGGCCACTCCATCATATATAAAACACGGCCCAAACGGTTCACAAGCACTGAAGCACGCTAAAGAAAAAACAAATATCGAGGATTATGACGTCGCTATTATAGGCGCTGGGTTGGCTGGCTTATGCACAGCTGATGCGATCGCACGCCGCGGCGCAACCGTACTTTTGCTAGACAGAGGCAACGCCGCCTCAGAGGCAAGCGGGCAAGCCCAGCTTGCCATGTATGCAAAATTTCCTCGCAAGCCTAACAAGGAAGCTCGCCTGTTTCTGCAGGGTCTGTGTTTTAGCGCTAACTACTTTTCCTGTGCACAAGCTAAAAACCCAAGCCACACTTTTTGGCATCAAACTGGCCTGATTCAGCTGGCTTGGAATAAAGAGGTTGAAGAAAAGCAACATGCTTTTGTCAAAAATTTCGGCGATACATCATCACTTGTAAAACGCCTAAATAATAATGAGGCCTCGACGCTTTCGAATGTAGCAACACAAAGAGGTGGCCTTTACTTCCCTAGAGCAGGCTGGCTAGACTCGAAATCATTTGCAAGCCATATCATTCAAAATACAAGGATTGATTTTAGGCCAAAAACGAACTTTCTAAACGCAATTTACTACGATGAGACTCAATCTTGGCGCCTCGAAACCGAACACATTAACAGTCGCGAGCAAACCCACTTTAACGCGAAAAATATCGTGTACTGCACCGCAAACCAAAGCAAACATATGCCAAGTCTAAGCTACTTGCCTATTAAACCAGTGCGAGGCCAAATAACTAAGATAAACTCTAAGCAAGTACCCACAATAAAAACGATCTTGTGCGGCGAAAGCTACCTTTGCCCACCTATTTCTGATGAGCACTTTTTTGGCTCTAGCTATGTTATTGGAACAACCGACCTTAACTTAAAAAATAATGAGCACTCAGAAAACATCGAAAAACTCACAAACTGGCTACCTGAGTGGAGTGAAAGCGAAATACTCAAAGAGACTATAAGTGGAGGTAGCACCGGATTACGTTGCACTACACCTGATTATTTTCCTATCGTCGGGCAACTTGTTGATGCAAAGAAATTTATATCGGACTACGCTCCATTACGGGCAAACGCGAATCACTGTAAAGACGCCCTACCTCCTTATTTAACGAATGCTTATTGCAATATAGGCCACGGCTCAAAAGGTATGGTAACCGCACCATTAGCCGCTGAACACATCGCAAGCCTTCTTTTCGCAGAGCCCTCTACATATACATTTGAACAAATAGAAATGTTAAGTACCGGACGATTCTTAGCGCGCGACTTGATCAGAAAAAAGATATAGGGGTGACCATGCTTTGCGTCGAGTCTCAGGGACAAAAATGGCTAGAGGCTCGGACTCAGTTGACGCCCATCGGGTGCAAAAGCAGACACACGATAGCGCAAACTGCCATCACCAGAGGTATGATCTTCACTCCATAGGACCATGAATTTGTCGTCTAACACAGGCGTAACATCGATTATTGTGTCGGTACCAGGCGTACCAAATTGAACTTTAAAAGGCGCATCGGAAGACGATTCTGTTAAGTCAATTCCCCACACAAAAGCATCTTGACCACCGGAGGCGTTATTACCGTCAAGCCTACCGTTCGTAACACCCGCGAGCATTCCACGCTCACCATCATCAAGCAATTCACTCCTAGTGACTTTGTCACTTTCGCTTGAGTCAATTCGTGTAAATAGCTCTAAATCAAGCCCTCCATCTTTAAAATTGAACTGGGTGATATACGCGTCCTGGCTGTTAGTGGAAGAGAATTCTCCGTTAATAGGCGATTGTTCCCCGAAAGAAGAGAAGAATAACTGGTCACCGTTGCTACTGGAAAAAATTGTAGATACTTTTTGTTCGCCACTAAAAGATGAAATGAAGGGGTTACGATCTTCAATATCCGCACCTCCATCCCGCGCATCTAAAAAATCAATACGGGCTTGACTTCGGTCTTGATCTGCTACGCTCTGTGTTAGCACATGAATATCACTCGACACCGCATCAAGGTCAACCGCTTCGTCATCCTCATTGGTACCAACAAATCGAGCCCATTCTTTTGAGAAACTGCCCTCATTCAAACGGTACACTAACGCATCAACCCCCCCTCTATTTCCAAACTTTGGCAAACTCCCCTCAATGATTTGACCCGAAGTTTCCGCAAGAATGTAAACTTCACCACTATCACCACCTATGATTCGAATGGGCTTGTCAGCTTCCTCAGTACCAAGCTGCAATAAATTGCTTAGTTGAAAGCCACTAACCTCATCGACATCTATTACTCCGACAACAAGATCATCTTTTCCATAACTTGATAATCCGAGCAAGCCATTAACTTTAAGAAGGACCAATAACCTGCGCGACCCAACAGCTGATGAATCCGTGTATAAAAGATCGATAAGCTCAATATCAACGCCAGGCTTTCCAAAAGAATATTCAAAAGAGCTCCCCAAATCGAACGGCTTACCATTTCGATAGAAAGTTCGAATTTTAGCTTCTTTATTAGCTGCTTGTTGCGTTAAACCGACTGATATCAACCCATTTTTAGAGGCCGCAAGTGCTGAAGCGACGCCTAAAGAAGATTGGGCAGCAACGATTTCATTATCTACCAGGTTATTGAGTGGCCATTCATTAAAAATAATTTTAGCATCGTCAAAATCAAAGACATTACTGACCGACAATCTTGTAACCAACTGCAAATCTTTCCCAAAATCGTTAGCAGGCATATAACCACTGTTAAAATTTACACCAAAGCTCGATGATGACTCACCCGGATTGAACAAAATATTTTGCGACAATGGTGTAAAGCTATAATAATCTGAAGGTACAGTTGTGGCGTTCTCTTCAACCGCTTCGACTTCCTCCGGTAATGAAAATACGCCAATTTCAAGGGGCGTTGTCGCCTGAGAAGCAAGATCAACGGGCAATGTTAAGGTTTCTCCCACACTCAGAATTTTTGTAATTGGCTCAAACGTAATTATAGGCTCGTTATCCTTGATATCGACGCGAACGAGAGAAGACTGAAAATCTAAGCTCCCTCCCTCGACTTTATACACTTCGATTTCAAATGTTTCGGTACTCTCGAACAGTTGATCATCCAACAAGGGCACAAAGATAGAACAAAACCCAGATGATTCATTAAATTCAAATGAGCCTTCCGTTGTTATGTAATCTTTGTCTGGTCGGGCACTGCCTGTATTTCTCTGGCTGGTCTCTGACTCTGTTTCAAGGTAAGAAGATGTAGTTCGATAAAATACTCTAGATGACGAAATTGGTACTCGGTTTACATTGAAATTCACCTGCAATAGATATGCAGTTTCTCCAGATGGCAAAATAACCGTACCTGCATCATATTTTTTTGCGTCTTCGCAAATCAAAGCCTGTGTAATATTGGTAGGCGTGACATATTCATTACCCTCTCGTAAGTTTGATGTTGTGATATTAACAGCGATCGAATTCACACTTAACGTAAAGTCATATTTCTCTACGACTGTTTCTCGGCCGTCGGTTACCTCGATAAAATATGAAAATTCTGCCGAGCTAAACAGTCCATCGTCATTTAATTCTTCATTTAGTTGCGGCACGCCTGTCAAACGAAATGCTGCTTTAGCTAACTCTAAATTTTGAATTTCTAACTCAACAGGATTCCTATTGGAGTTCCCCAACTCTTCGCGAAACTTTTCTCTTTCAACCGGATCGCTGATACCCTCTAAGTTTTGAATATAACGAACTCGGTAGTTACCACTGCCGCCGGTAATACCAAACTCAAATGAAAACTCAGCGCCAACATACACCTGAGGCGGCGGAGATCCGATAAGGCGTAACTGATCTTCTGCAGCCTCCTGAGACGAGAAAACGCCTCCATTATCGGAGCCTCCACCCATACATGCGACAAGTGATAAAACGAGGAAGGCACTAATGGCCCGTAGTGAAATTTTTAACAAATAAGACGCCATGATGTTTAGCAATGCCGGTATTTCAAACGGTATAATTGGAAAGAGATAGTATTAAAAACGAGAAGAAAGTAACAGCATAATAGTGCTAGAAGCCATAACAGGTCACACTATCTAGCTGCTTTGTGGTTCATTAATCATCATCATAGCAGCCGACTCATCAATCACTGGGATATCAAGTGATTCGGCCTTCACCAATTTTGATCCTGCATTTTCACCAGCAATTAGGTAATCTGTTTTTTTCGAGACAGAGCCTGAAACTTTTGCGCCGGCTTGTAACATTTTCTGCTTCATCTCTTCTCGAGAAAAATGGGGCAATGTGCCTGTAATTACCACAGTTTTGTTAGTAAGCGCTAAATTCTGATTTGCTACCAGATTTTTCGAAAATTGAGGCGCTAACCCGAGGCTAGTGAGCGCTTCAACAAGTTGTCTATTTGACGGACTATTGGTGAATTCAAGTACATTCGAAGCCACAATTGGGCCAATGTCTTCCAACGCTATCAAGGCTTCTTCAGTCATATCAAAAAGATGCCAGATCGTATCAATCGCTCCGGCTAAAGTGCGTGCGGTGGTTTCGCCGACTTCGCGAATTCCCAAAGCGTAAATAAAACGCTCAGCCAACGGTCGCTTCGAGTTCTCAATAGCTGCCGTAAGCTTGTCCGCACTTTTCTCACCCATGCGCTCAAGCAAAACAAGATCCGGTTTTTTTAATCGATAGATATCCGAAACACAAGTGAGCAGTTCTTTGTCAACCAATTGCTCCACCAGCTTATCACCAAAACCATCCACATCCATGGCCTTTCGCGATACAAAATGTTTGATAGTCTCTTTAAGTTGTGCGGGACACGAAAGCCGTCCTGTGCAGCGTGCAATCGTTTCGTCTTGCTCAATTGGAGAGGCACAGACGGGACAGGCATCTGGCAATAGAATTTTAGTCGTCGACTCGGAGCGTTCCTCTAAAATCACACGCTGAACCTTGGGGATTACATCACCAGCACGTTGAATAACAACCCTGTCGCCTATTCGCACCCCTAAACGTTCAATTTCCTCCATGTTATGCAAGGTTGCATTACTGACCGTAACGCCACCCACGAAAACTGGCGTTAAGCGCGCTACCGGTGTAATCGCACCCGTTCGACCCACCTGAAAATCAACTTCATTCAGGCAGGTAATCGCTTCCTCAGCTGGAAATTTATACGCCGTTGCCCAGCGTGGCGCGCGCGACACAAAACCGAGCTGAGACTGCTCCGAAAATGCATCGACTTTGAACACAAGCCCATCAATTTCGTAAGCTAACCCAGTACGCATTTGTGATAATTGGCTAACATACGTTTTGAGTGCGTGCGCATCGCTTATTTTTTGCACATAGTTGTTTACTGAAAAGCCCCAACGCTTTATGCACGCTAGGGCTTCGCAATGAGTGCTGGCAACGATCTGATCGCCTCGCTCATCGTTATTCGCAACATAACCAATTGCATAAGCAAACATACTTAATCGACGTGAAGCCGTTACAGCTGAATCTAACTGACGTAAACTTCCTGCAGCCGCGTTGCGCGGATTAACAAATCGCTTTTGTGATTGCGCCTCTGCTTTGTAATTTAGCGTTTGAAACGCCTGTTTAGACATGTATATTTCGCCACGCACTTCAAGCGACTCAGGCCAATCATCGCCCAGCAACTGTAGAGGCACATCATGAATAGTTTTGACGTTTAACGTTATATCCTCCCCAGTTGTGCCATCCCCGCGCGTTGCAGCATAGTCTAGTTTTCCATTTACATAAAAAAGACTAACAGCAATCCCGTCTAGCTTCGGTTCGCCAACTAATGGGATAAACCTTTCACTCTCTAACCGACTAGAAAGACGATTACAAAACTCATCTAACTGTGCCTGATTGAAGACATTGTCCAACGACAACATTGGCACCTTATGTTTGATCTGCGAAAACGAGTCAAGTGGCGGTGCCCCAACGCGTCGCGTAGGCGAGTTGGCGTCTTGTAAGGCAGGATATTGTTGCTCAAGGGCAACCAGCTGCTGAAATAAACGATCGTATTCCGAATCGGGAATAGTTGGGGCGTCTAAGGTGTAGTAGGCGTGACTATGCTGCTTTAAAATTTTTGATAATCGAACAATTTCAGCTTGAGCTTTTTGGGGGGACATGTTGCGTCGCGCTTGTGTTAATGGGTTCAGGCGCGCGCTTTGGCTAGCTGTTTACGTTCAAACTCTTTGATACGTTGGCGACAGTGCTCAATTGTCTGAGATGTCAACGTACTGCGGTTTTCATCCTTTAATTCACCCTTCAGGTTCTCAGCAAAACAGCGTGCGGTTTCAGTCATGTACTCAAAAGCTTTTATATAGTCTTTCGGGCCAGGCACACTCATGAAGAAGCTTACGCCCGGCGTCTCAATTTCTTCTAGTTTATCTGGGTCAAAATACCCTGGCTCTACCGCATTTGCGACACTAAACTGAATTGGACTTAACAAGTCATCTTGCTCATGACGGTGAAAGATAGACATTTCACCATGCTCCATTCCACAAGCTTCTAAAAGTGTTTTTATCGCCGCGCCAGAAAACTTTTCACCCAATTTTGCGTCGACATTAATCACAATCACCTCATGTTCCTGTGCATCACTGTAATCGATATTTGTAGTCTGAGAGGCCTCTACGGCAGGAATGCGAATACCCGTATCTAAAACCGACTCGGATACAGCAGGCTCCGCCTCTTGATGTGTTTCTGAACCTGACAAATTATCATCAACGACCGGCTCTATTTTGTCAGAAAAATCGGCACTGATTACTGGATCACTGGCATCTAGGGATGTGTTCGCGAACGATCCTTCTGAATCGACTGAACCTGTCTGAGCAAGCGGCTCATCTGCATCAGGTAGTCTCGAGTCATCACCGCGTTCAATGATACGAACCTGACTGCCTGGCAGCTCTGGGTTGTAGTCATCATCTAATGGCGATGTTTCAATATGACCACCCATATCACGAGACATTTTCAAAGAGTCATTTTTGGCAAGACGAACACGACGAAACCCGTCTACCAAAATACCTAAGATAATCGCTACTCCAGCGATAATAAGCCAATCTCTTAGATCCATTTTATCTCTATTACGGTCTTATTAGTTAACCTCAGCGCATGCAATTATCAAAAAATAGCGTGCGACCATATGCCTGTATATTAGCTGCATTTATAAGAAGAAACCAACGCATAACTAGAAAGCTTCCAGCTTGTAATAATTTGGCAAGTTGTCCTTAAAATTATGCGCCCGCAATCTCCGCCGCTTTTTCAACATCAACCGATACAAGACGCGAAACGCCTGGTTCATGCATTGTCACCCCCATGAGCTGATCCGCCATTTCCATGGACACTTTGTTGTGGGATATGTATATGAACTGCACGCTTGTCGACATACTTTTCACCAAGTTAGCAAAACGGCCAACATTTGCATCATCCAAAGGCGCATCTACTTCATCTAACATACAAAACGGTGCTGGATTCAACTTAAAGATAGAAAAAATCAAAGCCAGCGCTGTTAGAGCCTTTTCCCCACCCGAAAGCAAATGGATTGTTGAATTTTTTTTCCCCGGTGGTTGTGCAATTATCGCGACACCTGTTTCCAACATGTCATGATCGGTTAACTCTAAATAAGCGCTGCCACCGCCAAAAATTTTTGGAAACAGCTCTTGCAAACCAGCATTAACACGATCGTAGGTTTCTTTAAACCGAGTCCGCGTCTCTTTATCAATCTTTCGGATCGCCGCAGAGAGCGTATCGAGCGCTTCGGTTAGCTCGGCATCTTGTTCGTCCAAATAATTTTTACGCACACTTTGCTCTTCATACTCATCAATCGCAGCAAGATTTATTGGCCCTAAGCGTTGAATTCTATCGGCTAATAATGAGAGCTCCTCAGTCAGAGCTTCTACCGTCTCCTCACTACCTAATTCACTTAGCACCTCGATGATATCCGCGTAATTTTCTTCAACTTCTCGCACATACTGATGCTGCTGCAGCTCGACCGCCTGATATTCCATACGCAAAGATTCAAGCTCAGAGCGTGTCTCTGATAATTTTACCTCTTGTTGACTGCGCACAGAATCAAACTCACGTAATTGGGCCAGCAAACTATCGAGAGCCAGCCGCACTTTTTCAAGCTCTTCTTCGTCAATTTGATGCGTCTCTAACAAGATTTGTAACTGCAAACTTAACTCTTCAAGCAAGCCTTGGTCTGCATCTTCACTTAACAAAGTTTGCCTACTCTCGCTCAAACGATACGTCGCTTCTTCCGTCGTTTGAACAGAATATTTCAGCATGCGAACCCTATTATCAACCTTCTCTTTTTCAATATTTTTCGCATGCACCTGCGCTTGTAAATTCTGATCTCGAACTCGCGCATTGGCAATGCGATCCTTCATTGACTCACGCGCAGTTAATAATTCCGCTTTGAGGCAAGTCCGCTCATCTACTTTCAATAATGCTTCTTGCCAAGCCTCTTGCAGCAGCTCGAGCTCTGCCTGCTCTAAGCTCATGGATTCGTTAACTTCAGTAATATCCTCTCGATTTCGTGAAACGCGCAATGCAAACTGCTCAACCTTCGCTTTTTGGGCACTCACTTCAATACTTTTTTTATTAAATGCGAGCTCAGCCTCACGAAAATCTCCCTGCGCACAATCAACGGATGCTCTTAACGCCTCTGATGCCGCATTGGCTTTTTTGACGGCATCATCAGCCAGGCCTTTCGCATCCTCTAACAACTGCCACTCATGCTCTAACTCATCAATCTGATTGCGGCGCGCGAGAAACCCCAACGATGCTTGAGCGCTAGAATCAGGGGTTTGTAACCAGTCAGACCCAATGCAAACACCCAATGGTGTAATATAAGTGAGACCCGCCGGCAACTCTCGCCTCAAACTGATCGCATCAACTGCGCTTTCAATAGGTTTAAATTGGTTTAATAGTCGATTTAATACCGCCGAACCTTTCACTTTTTCAGCTAAGGTGCCAGGCATAGCAGACGCGCTGGCTACTGACGTATCAGCGGCTTTCGCGTCAAACACGTTTAAACCTTCAAACGCTGTTTCTTTAGCATTCGCTAAGCCCTCAAAACCGTTTACTTTTATTCGGTTTAGTTGTTGGCTCAGCACAGCCTCAACGGCGGTTTCCCATCCTAATTTAACCTGAATATCATCAACCAATAACCCTCGCGCTTCCAAGCCTAAGGATTCAAACGTATCTTGAATTTTTCCGGTTGTTTGAACGCGCATGCTCTCCTGCATCGCTTTTAGGCCAGCTAACACCGCGCTATTTTCGTCGGATGCTTTTACAGCGCGCTGGTGTTTGCTTTGCGCCAAACGCATG
>Ga0209494_1000873_pt1 | contig 13493 bp, 11 predicted proteins | sample EN1Hudseemescosm_FD_184628 | JGI IMG/M metagenome (GOLD analysis project Ga0209494, IMG submission 184628) | Methane-oxidizing microbial communities from mesocosms in the Hudson Canyon - EN1B Hudson Canyon (SPAdes) (version 2) | ecosystem: Environmental > Aquatic > Marine > Cold seeps | place... | reverse complement strand
AACCATGTTCCCAGCCAATTCCACTTGTTGGTGGTGGCATAGTCATATCCATGAAACCACCATCAGTACCTTCAAAATCTGTAAGGAAACCTTCAGATTTCAAACTTACAGGAGTTGCTTGAGAACCATCTTCAATTTGGAAATCATCAATATTTGAGAAGATTGTTAGCTGATTGTTGTATTGAGGATTCCATACACGTGGAATAGTATCAACATCAATTCTTGCATTCGAAGAATGTTCAATCATGTTGGTCGCAATCTTCAAAGAAGCACCAGTTACGGTTTCCCCTGCAGGTAAGTCAATAGTGCCATCATTAATGTTCAAATATGCCGATCCATCTCTTAATTCAACATCAACATCTGAGTCGCCATTTGCAAATGTGCTGACCGAAGATGCTGTTGCTAGTGGTGCGAAAAGCATCAATGCTACCAAAAACAATGATGTGCTAATTTTTCTATTCTGTTGGCTCATAATATCACCTGCTGTCCCCTGCGAGGGACAATCCACCTAAAACCTCGTCGCATCAATGTCAAAAACAGTATTTTCTAAACGACCCTCCTACGGAGGGTGGAAATCACAGCAAAAAGGTGAGATTCGGCGTTTTTTGTATTATTTATTACAAATAATATTCACAAATCAACATTTCTTCTCAACTGCCAAGCTGCATCACAAATATTGTCCATGCCACCAACGCGTTCTTCACTTTTTTCCAACCATTCTTGATTGGCTACTGTAGTAGGATGATTTGGACCTAAAGCATCACAAACTTCGGGACCTTTACTTATCTCATATGTTCCGATTTTGTCCGCAATATGCATAATTGTTGTTTTGTCAAATCCCAATAATGGGCGAAGAGGTTGTAACATGGTAGCCTGTTCAATAGAGCCCAAATTTCCCAATGTTTGGCTTGAAACTTGACCTAAATTTTCACCAGTCAATACATGTGTTGCTGGAATATTTTGTGCAGCCCTATCCGCCAATCTGTTAAACATTCTTTTCATGTGAATAAAATACTCAGTATGATTCCATTTTTCTGTGAATAATGACAATTGTTCAGCAACTGGAACTACTGTCAATTGTCGCGACAAATTAGCTCTTGCTGCATCGCCAAGAGGGCCTTCCATTTGTAAAAAATGACGTAATAGTGCAATCGTCTTCTGCTCTGCAGCAGGGCCAGTAATAGGTTCTTGGCTACAATGTAGTGGATGTATTTTCCATCCCTTTACTAGCATACGAGCGACTGCAACTGGTGAATCGATACCTCCAGACACCAAGCCTATGCACACTTTGTCACCGCTCATGTCTCGTCGAGATGCCAGGGTATCATCAAACCACCCCTTCGCACCTTACTTTGTTACATGGCTTCTTGAAGGAGAAACATTTCCCAATTACCATGGAGCCATATACAAAGGAGCCGGTTACCCTCATTGAAGAGGTATTTCCTCAAGATACAAACTCATACAATACCCTCTTTGGTGGCCGTCTTTTGTCATTGATGGATAAGGCTGGAGGAATTGCTTGTGCTAAATTCGCTCATCGCGAATTTGTAACAATTTCAATAGATACTCTGAAATTTATTGCACCTGCTCATCAAGGGGATCTTCTTGAGGTGACTGGCCAAGTTGTATTCACAAGTTCTCACACTGCATGTACTAAAGTCACTGCATTTACACTGAATAAATCCGATTGGAAAAAGAAGAAGATTTGTGAAGGATATTTCTTCTTCGTTGCAATCGATTCAATGATGCGTCCAATTCCAATTCCACAATTTATTGTTGAAAATGAAGAAGAGCAAGTAGAATATGATGCTGCATTAGCAATTCGCCAAAACATGTTGAATAATAAAGAATAATTCTGTGAATTATTTGCTTATTTTCATGATATTAACACTGTTGACTATTTGTCGTCAGTTCCATAAACCAGTGATAATTAGCCCGAGTTATGGATGTAGTAATCGTCGGCAGTATCGCATATGATTCCCTGTCTACTCCAAGTGGAGTATCCGATGATGAATTAGGAGGTTCTGCTACATATGGTGGGTTTTCTTCTTCATTCCATGGTAAGAGATTGTCCGGTGGAAAGATTGCCTTAGTAGGAGTTGTTGGAGATGATTTTCTCTCATCAGATATTGACAAGTTAGTCGATGCAGGGCTTGACATTAGAGGCATTGAAACAGCTGAAGGCGGAACATTTCGCTGGAAAGGATCCTATCATGGAGATATGTCACAAGCTCAAACTCATGAAACTCACTTGAATGTCTTTGAACACTTCCAACCTAAAATTCCTGAAGAATACCGCTCTCCAAAGGTGCTATTTTGTGCCAACCTACATCCTGCATTACAAATGGCTGTAATTCAGCAATCAAAACCAACTAGAGTCTCAATATTAGATTCAATGAATTTGTGGATAGATATTGCTCGAGATGGTTTGCTTGAAGTTATCAAACAGGTTGACTTGGTTGTTCTCAACGATGGGGAGGTGAGAATGCTTGCTGAAGATGACAATTTGGTGCGAGCATCTCATAAGGTTCAGAATATGACTAATGGAGCGATATTAGTTGTAAAGAGAGGTGAACATGGAGTCTTAGCCTTACATCCGGACGGTCTGCTTTCAATGCCAGCATTTCCAGTATTGAATATCGTTGACCCAACGGGTTGTGGTGATACTTTCGCTGGTGCATTGGCGACAATGTTAGCGCAAGGTGATGGCAATATTTCAAAAGAGGAATTGGCTGAAGGATTAGTACATGCAACTGTTACTGCTTCTTTTACATTGCAAACATTCGGTACAGAAAAAATCTCCAATTTAGAAATTTCTGAATATGAAACACGTTTGGAAAAATACCGTTCAATCACCAACACTTCTTGATGTTATTACAAATCAAGTCGCGGTAGTCCACCTTTTCCAGCGGTACTTGATGTATGTGTTTCACTGTCAACAAGATCTCCAAAAGATATTGATTCTAATTCATTTTGAGCCTGTTGCTCAATCAATGAATTTGTACGACTGATGTGTTGATGTAATCTATCAACTTCATGTTGAGGTAAATTACCTCCTTCTTTTTCAGAAAGATTTTGAATACTGGATAGAACCTCTGATTCTAAATTTTGATGTGAACGAACGCGAAGTGATTCAGTGGATTCACTAATATCGTAACCGGCTTCCCTACCGAGCAAAGTTCTAGTTGCATTTGTAGCGACACGAGTGGCTGATAGAGCGACTCTAGTAGCCTGCCTTGCGCCTAAAGAAAGTGAAGAGCGAACTAGTCCACCAACTACTCCACGACTTCTAAATGGAGTTCTACTCTTCATTATCAATCTAGAATGATTCTGAACACCATTGTCTCTTTTCTTTAAATTTGCATATTTCTCACCAATAACTTGCGTTGGTATTTCTTGACCATTTGCAGAAGATGGAATTACTTCCTTTTCGTTAGAACGTGCATTTGCAACAATTGAATTTGTACTAATTCCAGTCAATGAAATAGGTAATGAATCTGGAGCGTTAAAGGAGGTTACCGAATCTTCTGCATCTTGTACTCTATTTGCTAGTGGTACATGTGCTCCATCAGAATTCCAGAAATTAGGAAGCGGTTCTGGCAATTGACTTTCGCCTGCTTCCTGTTTCACTATTGGTTCAGAATAATCCGGTGGTGAAACTAATGGAGCATCGCCCGGTATTGCCATACCCATAGGTTGATGCATTGGTGTTTGAGTTTGATTGTAAATTGGCTGCTGAACATTTGTTGGAATTTGATGCATTTGCGGGGGAACAAATTGGCCATTATTTTGATATTGCTGATTACCATATTGGCCCTGATACGGCATCTGAGTTGGAATTTGATTGTGAACTGGATTTGGCTGTACTGCTCCATATTGTTGGTGAGGTTGTTCGTTATACCTCCTAGTTTCAATATTATCACCTGCTCTTTGAATCAATCCATCTGCTGAAAAGCTTGGGAATAATCCTAGATCGATTTCTGGTTCATCGTTTGTAAACCAATCAGGTAAACCTGTTTCGGCTTGAGTCTCATCTGCATATTCTAATTCCAAAACTTGTTCTTCATCAGAAGAAAACATTGCTGAATCAAACATTGCCATCGGACTCTCTTCTACATCGCTACCAAGAAATGTACTGATTGAAGTTGGAGCTACGATGTTTACAGGTTTTAGCATATCAAATGACTCTTCAAGGCTGGTAACTCCTGGATAATCAGTATCCCTTTCGAGTAGTTCCAAACCATCTCTTGCTTCTTGCATAGACATTCCTTGACTTATTCTTTGAACCAAGTGATTCATTCTCATCAGTTTTGCATCATTCCCCATAATCGCAAAGCAGACATTGTCATCTGTTTCAATAGTCAAAGTAGGTCGACCTGTAAGAATCCAAGAACTGATGAAAACTCCACCGATAATCATAGCACCGATTCTATAATCCAATGGGTCAATAATTCGGTATCCAAACCATACAAACACCACTCCAAGGAATGCAACCCAAAAAGGAGCGAGACGAGAATTATGATGATGTGTGTGAAGTATTGACGATAATCTAATACTGGTTAAATGGCCTGTTTTTGATTCAAATGATAGCATACGCTCATCAAGAACTGCGAGAACCTTTCCAGGGGTCCCATCCAACATTAGTGAACCGAGAACCTCTATGTTCTCCTCACACGTTGGACCATTTGCGTGTCCAATCGATTGCATCCCAAACAGCCAAGCGACTGGCAGGGGTTATCAATCCACCGCTAAATGTTCAGTTTTAGAGGGCGAAAACTGAACCCTTTTTTTCCCACCGTAGGTGAATTACTTCAGTTTCAATATTGCATTGCCCATTATTCTTGGCCTAGAATCCAATTGCGCAATCAAAGTGGGTTGCGGATTTTCTCTTCTAATGAAAATTGGAGATTCCCAATTTACTATCGCATCACTTCCATCAATTGATTCAATACGTCCAACTACAAATTGCAAATCAGCACTAGCATGGATGATGTCTCCAACTGCCAATTCCCTCTTCTGGAAAGGTGAACGCGTTAGAGTCATTGTTGAGGAATTGTGCTGCACCACTGCCAGTGGAATACTCGTTGCTGTTTTTTTGTCTTCGACTGCAGGATGAACTAAAATGGTACCACTTCCCAAGTGGTCTTCCTTTGCATTACGAAGAGCGAGACCTACTCTGTCACCGGCAACTGCTGCATCTACATCATCATCCATCACCTGAAGTGATTTTGCATTACCCGTTCCATCCGCTGGAAGTAATATCAACTCATCATGAACATTAACCGTTCCAGATTGAACATAACCAATTGCTACCAAACCAATTCCTTTTACATTGAAATGTTGGTCGACTGGTAGAACTAATGGTGCCTGTTGAATCGCTTTCAAATCACCAGCAACTTGGTCCATTAAACCGTACAATTTTTCGCGCAAATCAATCCCATCGTTTCCTTCAAAAGACCAGTTGCCCAAACCTGCTTGTTTGAATATCATCTTGACTTGTTCTTCATCGACCCACTCACCTTGTGGTGGGTTAATTATTACCAATCCTTTGTCAATTCCAGCACTAGCAAATGCGACTACAACTTCACCTAAAGTTGCATCTATTTTTGTTATCTCAACCATACCAACTTTTGCTGCTGATAATGCATTTAAAAATGGCCTCAATCTCTCTGGAAATTTCGCTGGACGAATAATAGAAAGTATTCTTGGACCTTCTGCTCCAGATTCCTTGTGAACATAGGTATGAACATCACGCTGATCTGTTGCTTTGGCAATTTCTTTGGCCAAATCATCGGAACCAACCATCGCTATATTGAGGACAGGCATGATACGGCGACTTGACCCGCCTTCTTGATACAATCGCTTTGAAATGAGAGTGTTAACAATCATCCAAGCAATTCTTGATGCATATCAATATACTGAATTGTGATATTTCTATTATTGAAATCTTCCTCATCCATTATTCTTCGATGTAATGGAATTAGATGTTCAACACCAGTGATTATTGTTTCATCGAGAGCAGTTTTCATCCTACGGATTGCATCTTCTCGGTCATGACCCCAGACTAATAATTTAGCTAATAAGGAATCAAAACATCCCGGCATTTCGTAACCAGGATGCGCATGAGTATCACATCGAACACCGAAACCTGATGGGAAATGACATTCCCATAGACGACCCGGACTTGGAATGAAATCTCTAGGGTCTTCTGCATTTAGTCTACATTGTATCGCATGTCCTCGAATAACAATGTCCTCTTGAGTGAGTGGTAATTTTTCTCCTTGGGCGACTCTAATTCCAAGTTCAACTAAATTGTATCCAGTTATCAATTCTGTAACTGTATGTTCAACCTGTACTCTAGGGTTTACTTCAAGGAAGTAAAAATCTCCATTCGCATCTCGCAAGAATTCAAATGTTGCTAATCCTTTGTAGCCCACAGATTCTGCACCTCGGCAAACCAAGTCTCCAATCTCTGCACGCTTTGCTTCATCTAACCAAGGTCCTTCTTCAACCAACTTTTGATGACGACGTTGGATAGAGCAAAATCTCTCTCCAAAGTGAATTGCTTTTTTACCATCTGCTAGTACTTGGAACTCAACATGTTGAGCCCCTTGAATATATTTTTCAACGAAAACCCGTTCATCTGCAAATGCTGATTTTGCCCGAGATTGACATAACTTTAATGCACTCTCAAACTCGTCTGATTTTTCAACAATTTGCATTCCGATTCCTCCCCCACCAGCAGCTGCTTTGATAATTACTGGATAACCGATTTCCAGAGCCAGTTTACTTGCTACTGCTGCATCAGATATTGGTTCAGATGAACCCTTTGCAGTAGGTAATCCAGCAGCCTCCATCGCCGCTCTTGCCTCTATTTTATCACCCAATAGAGATATTACTTCAGCACTAGGACCAATGAAAGTAATTCCTTCTTCAGCACAACGAGCAACAAATGCCGAATTTTCTGCTAGAAATCCATATCCAGGGTGAATTGCATCACACTGTAATTCTTTAGCTGCGGTGATCACATCCTCAATATTTAGATATGAATCGAGAGGATTACTTTTGTAATTTGGATAAGCAACATCAGAAAGTCGAACAGGTAGTGATAATCTATCTTCTTTGCCATGAATAATTGCGACTTCAATTCCCATATCCCTTAGCGCTCGCAATATTCGTAATGCTATTTCTCCACGATTAGCAATCAGAACCCGTTTGAATCCCATAAAGCACTCGAAGTGAATCTAACCTATGATGCCAACGGTTGTGAAATTACACTGCGAATGGTTTTTTTGAAGATTACATTTGATACAATAACTCAAATTTTATGAGAATTAACTATAATATAAGGCAATAAAAGCATAAAGGTTTTCTAGTAGTAAATTGCTGTAGGAATATGGCGCAAGTAAAGAAAACCGGGGCAGAGGTCCTCGACGAGTTAGCAGGTAAGGATTTGAACAAGAGTGGGCTTGTTGTAAATTTGGTAATATGTGGTAATTCTAAATTTTATGATTACTCATGGTTAGAGGAACAATTAGAAAATTGGGTACTGTATAATGAATATCCAGATTTAATAATTTTAGGAGGTGCAAGTGGAGTTGATTTTATCGCGGAAAGATGGGCCGATAACAATAATATCCCGATAGCAGTATTTTCTGAAGCTTGGGCAACACCAAGGCCAGACAAATCTGCTGATACTGGCCGCCCTCAAGCTGAGGCGAGTTTAGCAAAGAAGATGTTGAAAAGAGCAACGCATATGCTTGCATTCCCTGGCCCTGATTCAGTTTGGACAAAACGTATGGAAGGGATTGCTCGGGCTCAAGGTATTCCTGTTGCAAGTATTCCGATTCCAGTTACCGCTGAATAATTCAATTGAGATTGAATTGTAATTTCGTACAAAGTTGACTTGAGCGAATGATGATAAACAGACGCCTTGTGGCTTTCAATATCAGCATTGGCTGAAGGTGATATTATGTCCAATTGGTCAGCAAAGAACCCGTATATGACTACTATTTCTGAGAACTACATTCTCAATGGAGAAGGTTCTCGTAAAGAAACGCGACATATCGTTTTTGAATTAGGCGATTCAGGGCTTGAATACAAAGTAGGTGACGCATTAGGAGTTATTGCTGAAAACCCACCGCACATTGTGGAAGAACTAATTGAAATTCAAGGTTGGGATCGGGACGAAATCGTCACCACACACAATGGTGAGAGGGATCTCTATTCTGCATTAAAGAAAGATTTTGAAGTGCATATGGCTAATAAGAAATTTGTTAATTCATTAACTGAAAAGATTGTTTCTTCTGGAATAAAAATCTCTCTAAACATCGTTTCTCGTACGAGAAATGGTGAAGAAGTCTCGAATACTCTTCCTTCCAGTTCTACCGCTAGCGACCCTGCTTCAAAGGTTGCTGCTATTACATCTGATTCTGATGCAATCGCTGATTATCTATGGACAAGAGATTACATTGACATTATGCATGAATTTAATGTCAAATATTCTTCTTCTGAATTCTTGAATATTGCAGATAGATTGAAGCCTCGTTTATACTCAATTGCTTCTTCACATGATGCTCATCCAGGTAAGGTCGAATTGACTGTGGGTATCGTTCGTTTCACTTATCATGATAGGGCTCGCGGTGGAATATGTACACAATATTTGGCAGATGAAATAGATATGACTGGAAAAGAAATCGGCGTATTTATGTCTCCAACAAGATCATTTATTCTTCCACAAGATAAATCTGTTAATATTATCATGGTAGGACCTGGAACTGGAATCGCTCCATTCCGTGCATTCATGGAACAAAGAGTCCATGATGATGGTAATGGAAAAAATTGGCTCTTCTTTGGAGACCAATCTGAAAAGACTGAATTCTATTACAAAGAGCAAATTGAAGGTTGGTTAAATGGTGGTCAACTATACAAATTTACAACCGCTTGGTCTAGAGATCAAGCAGAAAAAATATACGTTCAAAATCGCCTAAAAGAAAATGGTGCAGAAGTTTGGCAATGGTTTGAAGAGGGTGCTTATTTCTATATTTGTGGTGACAAACTACGAATGGCAAAGGATGTCCACCGTGCTTTAATCGATATCGCAATAGAACATGGTGGTATGTCTGAAGAGGATGCTACTTTCTTCATTGAGAAAACTATGATGAGAGAACAGAAGCGTTACCTACGCGATGTATATTGACCATATCTTTTGTCCAATGACTTCAAGCGATAGTTGTTGCTAGAGGATTTATGGCGCATGAGATTTTGATGCTTGGCACAGGCAATGCATTCTTGCCACATGGCCGTCATCACTCATTCTGTTGCATTGATAGAAAACACATCATCGATGCACCTCCTACTGCTTTGGCTAGTTTGAGGAGAGCTGGAATACCTATTTCAGATATTGAAACAATTTTCGTAACTCATGTTCATGGAGACCATGTTTTTGGTTTCCCTTTCCTACTATTGGAAAGAAGATATATTTCAGATAGAGAAATGGTAAAGCCACTAACAATTGTTGGCTCAAAATTGGTAAAGGAAAGATTGTGGCAACTATGTCAATTAGCGTATCCAGGATCATTAGAAGAGATTTTTCAAACAATTAATTGGGTGGAAGAAAGTTCTGGAATTGTTAACGAATGGACATTTGAAAGATTCAAGGTACTCCACGATGCTTCTGTTGACCCTCATGGCTATCGTTTGGAGCATTCATCGGGTGCAAATCTAGTACATAGCGGCGATACTGGTCCTTGTGAAATGCTGTATCAAGCAATTGAACGTTCTAGAATTGCAATAATTGAGATGGGAATACCTGAGTGGGTTCCAAGTGAAGAGCATCATAAGCCATCGCATATTGAGTCACTCTCACATAGAGTACCAAATACAAAATTACTACTTACACATACCTTCCTTGATATGAAAGATTCAGAGTTTGAAGTGTTGATGAGCAATCAATATCCAATTTTTCCTAACAATGTAACTCATGCATATGATGGAATTAGTTTGCTGTGGGATGGCAATAATTGGAACTAATGTTACGAATGTTGTATCAGGATATTTTCAGCTTTGCAAAATACTCCAGTGGAAATGATGGTGTATAAAAATTACCTATTATTTTTTGTTTATCAATTTAACAAAAATTATCCCGCATTAATAATTCATTATGAACTTGTTCTGGGATTTTTGCAGAAAATCGGAAAATATGTAATGTTATTTTTCTGTAATCCGGTTATTTCAATTGGGAGTTAATATACTAAGTTTAAAATCTATTTATTATCCAAACTCATAGATATTTTTCGTAGTAGTGGACAGTGCTATAAGGGGGGCTCGGACTCAAGAGAATCATCGCGCATCTACCCCACCGGAAAATGCACGAAATACGAATAGGAGTTGCAATAATGTCTGACAATATCTTTGACGATATTCTCAACAGAAAAACTCTATTTATCAATAAAGATTTGTTAAGAGACAATCACACTCCTGATGAGTTACCTCATCGCATGAAAGAAGTCAAGTCTCTTTCATTGAATTTAGTTGAGGCACTAAATGGAAATATTCCATCTAATATGACCCTGTATGGAGTCACAGGCGCTGGGAAAACTGCAGTAGCATCTTATGTCTGTACTCAATTGGAAGTCAAGGGGTCGAGAATTGGTAGAAATGTCAATACCATTATGGTAAACTGTAGACAAATTGATACACAATACCGAGTATTAGCACATATTGGAAATTCTTTGTATGAATCGTATGAAATTGATGAGATTCCATTTACAGGATGGCCCGTAGATAGAGTATTCAGTGAATTGGTAAAAAGAATGGATGCGAAGGGTGGAGTATTCATCATCGTTCTTGATGAAATTGATCATCTAGTTAGAAAGGCTGGTGATGATTTGTTATACAATCTGACAAATTTAAATCAATCTTTACAAAATTCAAGGTCTTGTGTGATTGGAATCTCTAATGATTTGAAGTTTACAGAATTCCTTGACCCTCGAGTTCGTTCTCGCTTAGGACAACTTGATGTGATTTTCAATCCATATGATGCTTCACAGTTGCAAGATATATTGCGACAACGTGCTGCAACTTCAATCAAGGAAGGTGTGCTAAAGGATGGTGTTATTCAATTATGTTCAGCGCTAGCAGCTCAAGAACATGGTGATGCTCGTTGTGCTCTTGAATTGTTGAGAGTTTCAACCGAAAAGGCTGATGAAGAAGGGAAAAATACTGTAATGTTAAAACATGTACGTATCGCTCAATCTCAAATTGAAGCAGATCAAATAACCCCAGTAATTTCGGCTCTTCCAAAACAACAAAAGTTGGTATTAGCTTCAATATTAATCAATGAAAAATATGGATTGAAAAATATTGAAACTGGCCAAGTTCAAGATATCTATGCGCAAGTATGTAAATTCGTAGGTCAAAATGCGCTTACTCAAAGGAGAGTAAGGATGCTGATCTCAAACCTTGATATGCTTGGGTTGATTACTGCCCGAGTAATTAGTCGGGGAAGAATGGGTCGCACAAAGGAAATCAATTCTTGTATTCCAACGAATGTTGAACCAATGACAATAATGAGTGAGTCCGAGCCAGAAATGTTGGGTATTTTGGATAAAAAATATCGCCACCAAACCCGCCTTTGATTTCATCAATAGACTGATTATCATTGAAAGCGACTACTTTGTTGTTGCACAAAATGCTCAATTGCGATTCGGTGTGCTTATATCACAATGGTAGGTGGCCACAGACATGAGCAGTGAACAAGGTGACAATCAAAGTGGGATAATTTCCATGATTACTAACCCTTCCAAATGTACCGCAAATTGGTTCATTGGACTTTCAATGTGGGGAATTTTCCTAGCAATTCTCAATATTTTGGGATTTGCTCATCCTAACTATCACTACTCATGGGGCGGATTATTCACTTTAGAATTAACAAATGTTGCTTATGAGTTGAAATCTGATTCTGCACAATTTGTTCCATCCGATGCTGTTTTTATTGCCATATGCTCTTTATTCTTGTCTTTCGGATTCAAGGCATATGCAAATACTGAAGATGGTGTTGCTGGATTTTTCAAGGGACTATTTGTAAATGATACTTGGCCTGCACTTGCTTCAATTGGTGAAGGTGGAATTCAGCGTACTCTTGCTGCTTGGTCTACATTACTTGGTTTTGCATTCTACATATGTTTTGGAATTAGTCATATGGGATGGATGGATCCTGGTGTATATTCTGTAAGTATTGCACTTATTGCTTTTGGAATTGCACTGAATCATGCATCCCATGCACCTGAAGGCGAAGATAATCTAGATTGAATCTCTAATCTTCGAGATTAGAAACATCACTTAGTGGTCGACGGGATTGCCTAACTTTCACTAATCATTGACTCAATGACAATAATTTTCACACAACTTTAAGCGTTTAATATTGTTACATACAATCGGTGAGATATTGAAAGAATTGAATTCTTCAATCCGAATAATTATTGTCAGCAGTTTGATACTAGCATTAATACTACCCAATGCAGCCAGTTCTGAAATTGTATTTCCTACTGATACCAACAAATTCGTCATTGACGAAGCTAATGTATTGAGTCAAGCCGATGAAGACCTGCTGAGTGAAGAACTCATATGGTTGGCAGGAAACGATGGTTGGGGGACTGAAATCGTAGTTGTAATAATTGAGTCAACTGCTCAATATGAATTAAATGATGAAACTTCTAACAATACATCTAATGAAACTTCAAACAATACATCTAATGAAACTTCAAACAATACATCCAATGAAACTTCAAACAATACATCCAATGAAACTTCAAACAATACATCTAATGAAACTTCTAACAATACATCCAATGAAACTTCAAACAATACATCTAATGAATCAATGATGCAACTACAAGATTTTTCTGAAGCGTTATTCGATGAGTGGCGCATAGGAGACCAAGAATGGAAAGATGGAATCTTACTCGTTCTATCGATAAATCAATCCGAAGATGATTACAAATGGTGGTTTGTAACAGGAATATTTTGGGATGAATATTGGGTGTTTAATGATGTTGGAGCAACATCAGATGCAAAGATAGATGCCGAAAACTGGGCTGAAGCACTTTCAATGATTACTGATGATCTCGTTACTGCTGTTGATGACTTTTGGTATGAGAATGATGGTTATGTAGAACCTCCTAGTGAAAATGGAGAAGTACTTGATGATGATTATTCTGTAGATGGTGCAATAGATACGCTTCTTGGAACCATTGTTTGTTTCGGGTTGATCGCAGTTGTAGTTGTAGTGGTAGTGTTAGTATCACGTTCTAGTGGTGGCGGAGGTGGATTCTCCGGCGGATTTAGAAATAGAGGATACAATCAAGGAGGATATGGATACAATCAAGGATTTGGATATAACGAACAACATGTATATCATCATCACGACAATCATCAATCTAACAATCAACCTGCACCTAGTAAACCAAGCAGAACTTCATCCAGGAAGTCGC